>Ga0207873_1000843_pt1 | contig 32022 bp, 25 predicted proteins | sample BGWIniCompost_FD_187373 | JGI IMG/M metagenome (GOLD analysis project Ga0207873, IMG submission 187373) | Cellulose adapted compost microbial communities from Newby Island Compost Facility, Milpitas, CA, USA - BGW Initial Compost (SPAdes)... ... | reverse complement strand
CTCCTTGAATGCTTCCAGTATTACGCCATTTTTGAGAATGTAAGCAGGCCTTCCTTCCAACAGCGTTTCGATCCGATCGCTCTTCGTAATGAGAAAGGTCACCAAGCGGTACAATGCAATGACGACAACGAATACGACAATAGCCGGCAATATGCCCACGTTCCTGTAAAACATGGGATCACCTGCGGCTGAACCGAGGCCGATGATTACACCAAGCTCAAATACAGAAAGTTGATGAATTCCCCGTTTGCCCAAAACGCGGAGACCTATCAGGATCACAATGAACATGATCACCGAACGAACAAAAGTATTGAGGAGAAACGCCCAGTCTTCCTCGCCAAACAATAGCGACTCGAGGTCCATAGTCCTAATTTAGCCGCATACCGCCCTCATTCCTCCAGAAATTCTGTACCTTTGATTTTTGCAATAATCATGGAGGCGAAAGCGGTAAAAGACTTCTACACGGAGATATTCGGCAAACTTTGCGCTGAAATCAACCATTTCCTTGAAAATCAGAGCACGAAAGAGATCGGCCACTTCAACGTTTTCGATACGGCATACATATATCGGAACGGAAAGAAGAAGGTCGAGATGCCGTACAACCGAAGAACGTATTACAAAATCAGCCTCATCAGAGGCCGAAACCGCGTGGAATACGCCGATAAGGTCGTCAATATCGAGGATTGCGCCATTCTGTTCGCCACCCCGCGCATCCCGTACCGGTACGTTCCCCTGGACAAGGATCAGGCAGGGCACTTCTGCGTCTTTACTTCTGAGTTCACGCCGAAATCCAAAACCGGCGTTGAGCTTGAAAAGCTTCCGATCTTCACGCCACAAAGTGATTTCGTGTTTCAATTAACACTCGATCAATACAATGATATTGAATTGATTTACAAGAAAATGCATTCCGAGATCGAGTCGGACTATGCTTATAAATACGACTTGCTGCGTACCTACGTGCTGGAGCTGATTCACTATGGACAAAAGCTGAAACCCGTCGAATCGAGCAATGGAAGCACCAATGCCTCGGCCCGCATTCTCAGCCTTTTCATTGAGCTGCTGGAGCGGCAGTTTCCCATTGAAAGTCCAAACCAGGTGTTGCAGCTGCGGACTCCAAGCGATTTTGCAAACACGCTTAAAATCCACGTCAACTATCTCAACAAGGTGCTCAAGGAGACTACGGGCAAGACTACCACGGAGATCATTGCCAGTCGCATTAACCAGGAAGCAAAGATTCTCCTAAGGCAGACCAATTGGAACATTTCTGAGATCGCGTATTCGTTGGGATTTGAAGAGGTGGCCCACTTCTCGAACTTCTTCAAGAAACACTCAAAGGTCTCCCCTGCTGCCTTTCGGGGAGTCATTGTTTGAATTTTGCAAACATCGGATTGATTTTTGTAAGCGGAAGGGCCCTCCCCGATGTGACATTTGTGTCTCCACACTAAACGACAACAGTTATGACAGGCACAAAGAACAAGATTGCCCTCGTCACCGGGGGCAGCCGGGGCCTGGGAAAGGACATGGCCCTCAGGTTAGCAGAGAAAGGTTTCGATGTAATCATCACGTATCACAGTCGCAAGGATGACGCAACCCGCGTCGTTGAGGAGATTGAATCTCATGGCAGAAAAGGCCACGCACTACAGCTGGACGTTTCAGCTGCTGCAACATTCGATTCGTTCGTGAACAACGTTCGCTCAGTCTTACGTACCAGGTTTGGAGCCGAAGTGATTGACGCGCTCGTTAATAATGCCGGTACTGGTTTGCACGCGCCCTTTACAGACACCACGCCGGAGCAATTTGACAGCATGGTGAACATCCACGTCAAGGCGCCCTACTTCCTCACACAAAAGCTTCTGAGCATTATCAATGACGGCGGCAGCATTGTGAACATTTCGTCGGGACTCGCGCGATTCTCGTTCGATGGCTATTCTGCCTATGCCACGATGAAGGGCGCGGTTGAGACCCTCACAAAATATCAGGCACGTGAGTTGGGTGAACGAAAGATACGCGTCAACGTCGTTGCTCCTGGCGCGATTGAAACCGACTTCGGTGACGCCCGTGTGCGCAACAGCCCTGAACTCAAGAAGATGCTGTCTTCTCTTACCGTCCTTGGACGCGTCGGCATGCCCGACGATATCGGGGGCGTTGTTGCCTTCCTTTGCAGCGACGACTCCAAATGGGTGAACGCTCAGAGGATTGAGGTTGCCGGAGGGATTTTTGTGTGATAGGATCATGGTATTCCACTATCTCCCAACCGCACACCCTTTAATTCCCTAAAGGGACCCCGCGCGCAAGTGTACCCATCTAATCAATGACTGATGAGTTGAATATAACGTCAACTCAGATCAGTAGAGCAACGCGCGCGTCGGGCCCCTTTAGGGGTCAGGGGCGTGGGCGGCATGGAGAAGGGGTGTTAAGTCTTTCAAAAGATTAGACTGTTCTTGAGATTAGATTGTTCTTGAGTCCAAACCGCACGCCCTTTAATTCCCTAAAGGGATCCTGCACGCAAGTATGCCAATCTAATCAATGATTGGTGAGTTGAATATAACGTCAACTCAGATCAGCAGAGCAACTCGCGCGTCGGGCCCCTTTAGGGGTCAGGGGCGCGCGAGGGCGTGTGAAGTGTACATCAATCCCCTCCTCCTACCGTAACAATCACCCTTTGATACCGCGTTAACTGGGGCGAGCCTTTGTCGGTAGCTTCCAGTATTACATGTATTGTTTCTCCGGGCTTTGTATCAGCGGGGACAGTGATACTGGCTGCAAGCGCGCCCGCGCCTTCGATCGCCACCTCCCCCGGATACGTGCCCGTTCTAAACTGCCACCAACGCACGGTAACATCATCACCATCGGGATCATTCACTGCACCTTTAAGCCCAACACGCTCGCCAACTTTAGCCATTACATTCAGGGGTCCGTTAACCTTTACAACAGGTTCGTGATTAGCGTCTTCGAATTTTGGCGTCACCGACCATTTGAGTCGCGCAGCAAAGTCGCGCTGAGCAGCAGGCCAGAAATTTGGAAACGGAGGCTTGCCTTCAAATTGGGCGGGATCCGGAAAGCTCATGCCGGGCCCCGGAATAATCTGCTCTCCACCCCATCCTCCATACGAACCGTCTTCATAGGCGCGCAGGCCGTTATCCAGCATGTTCATAAACGTTGGGTTGTCGCCCTCCCCCAGCCATGAACCTTTTTCCTGTACCGGCATCCACACGATGTAGCCCATTTCTCTGAGTTGTTCATTGGTATAGCCCGCAAGTCCGAAATAGTCGAAGATGTCGCCTTCAACCATTTGCTTGCCATCGCCCCACACGCGATAGTAAGCGCCGAAGGGTCCGCGACTTGTAACGTTCTCTGCCATCCATTTGGGCGTCATGTAAACCGCGTTCTCTGGTGTCACCCTGATCTGTGCACCATAGCTGTAGTTGGGTCCGCGTCCCATCTGACGGTAATCAATTCCGGGCCAGTTCGGCTTGATATAGTTTGCGTAGGTATCGTCCTGGTCACCCGAAGGAAGAATAACAACTTTGCTTAAGACCTTTGCACGAACTGCTTCCCATTCGAGGGTACCTTCATATTGATCCTGAATGGATCTCAATGCGCGCGCAATGGTGCTTTGTCCACCCCACGCTGTGATGTACAACCGGTCGGGATTATCATCAAGTATCAGCGATCTAATTAAGTCCGATCCCGGTGAGTCTTTCGAGATGTCGCCGCGAACTTGATGTTGCCGAAGCGAATCTTGGATTTCAGCAATTCCGGATCTGGATAGTTCGGATTGTGAACCTTCAGGTTGGGATAAACCTGTTCATAAATCTCGACGATATCGTGAATGAATCGCTCGCCCTTCTTCCAGCGATACGACTCACAGGGACAGAGGTTCAATCCAAAGCGCGTATACTCTCGTCCCGGAACCGATATTTTTTTTCCTGTGCCATCCCCTGTCCAGTGAAACTGACTGCTGGCGTATATCAATCCCTCGATGTTGTAGTCTGTGCTGTACAGCAGGAAGCGAATAAGGGAATTCGCGTCATCGAGTTCCGGATCGGCGGTGATTATGATTCGCGGTTTGCGCGGTGCTTCGGTGGTCTCTTCCTGCGAGCATGACATCGAGCCAGGAATCAGCAGCAGCACAAGATAAAGCCGTATCCAACGGTAAGGAAGGATTTTCATGAGGTTGCGTTTGGAGGGTAATAAGGTACAACCGGGGTTGGAAGGATTAAAGGACTAATTATAGACAGGAAAACACAACCATTGAGGCATTCTTTTTGTTTAATACTTACAGAGTACCCCATTTAAGGAGGTGTGCTATGAAACGAGTAACGAAATACATAATTCCGCTGTTTGCAGTGGCGCTTCTGGCGTCGGCCTGTGGGTCAGGCAAAATGGCGGGTCCCGTACGTTATGGGCAGAACATGATCCTCGACCGTGGTGAGGAGGACGAATATGAGGTCGTTATTATCGATAGCGGCTTCGACCGCTGGTTCGCAACGCATGGTCGCCCGATTAATTTCTATTCACCACAGTACTACGCTTCCATGAACCGTCAGTATGCCGCAGCATGGAATGAAAAAGTGATGACCCACGGCCACCGGCCGAATTCTCCATTCCAGCAACAAATTAATTATGATCCTGGCATCGACTACGGTCTGGAGGTCAACTACAAGCTATTCTACTACTTCAAGTACATAGAGGACGTGTATGGTCGGTTTCTGTAAAATGTCGGTAAGAAAGTAAAAGGGCGACATAGTCGCCCTTTCTTTTTTTACACAAATCTCATATTCAATATCACCCCTTTAACATCATATAGGTAAAGACGAAAAGAGCGAAGAGTAACGCAAATACCAGAAATAGCATAGAATAATTGATCGGCTTTTTCATGACTGATCGAAATTGAAATGGTAGAAAATGAGTTAAGCGCCGGCACGATGAAGTGCCCGTCTTGATTCAAAAAAGGAATGCAAAGCTTAACCCCTGGGCGGAGGAGATGGCAGTTCGGATGGCACCGACTTGAAATGGCTGGTGGCGTTCGAAAAGTTGATCTTTACGACGGTGAACGGAATAACCAATTCGATTTCATATACGGGCCCTTTGCAAAGGGTTTGTTCCAGACCAAAAAACCTTCCCTCCCAGTCGTCACTTCCCTGCTCGTCCACTGACATTACCACAACCTGCGACAGTGATTTGCTACTTGGCGAGGCAGGTGGATCCTGTGCGATGATGGTATCGTGCAGTACCAGGACGGTAAGGAGGAACACGAGGGCCCTCAGGAAGCACAGGGATCTGAAAGCATTCATCGGCTCAAAGGTACGACTAAAATACGGCAGTTAATTGTTCTTTCGAATTGCGCAACTATTTGATTAATATGCCAAGTCAAGACACGAACCAATAGTTAATTCATGGGTAAAATACTTGCCGTCGGTGCAGCATTGCTGGCGGTGTTAATCGCCGGATACTTTATCCGCAGAGCCTGGATACACAGTGCCATTGCACGAAAGTCGCGACAGGCGGCGCGCAATCTTGAATTGATGCGCGAAAAGGTGGGCATTACCGTTCCATTTCGTCCCGCGCCGGCGCAGCATCCGGAGGGCCCAGACCCGGCGAACTTCGACGAATCAAAAGTGGGCGACTATGTATTGCCTGACCCGCTCGTCACGGACAACGGCGAGACTGTCTCCACACCTGAGCAATGGTGGGAAAAACGAAGACCCGAAATTGTTGAACATTTCGAGCGCGAGATTTATGGCCGCGTTCCCGAAACTGTGCCGCCAATCAAATGGCGCGTGGTCTCAGAAGACACCATTAATGTGGGTGGATATGCCGTGCGTGAGCGATTGCTTAGCGGAACGGCAGACAGCAGCGCATACCCTTCTGCTAAAGTGGAAATCCGTCTCTTACTCGCAACGCCCGCAGACGTACATGAGGCTGTGCCTGTGCTCTTAAAGCTTTCCAGCATTCGCCGTTCTCAGGATGACTGGAAGACGCTGTTATTGTCGAAACGGTGGGGATATGCGATCCTCGAACCCTGGACTGTTCAACCAGATGATGGCACGCTGCTGGGAGAAGGAATCATCGGCCTGACAGCCCGGGGCGAAATGCGCAAGCCTGACGACTGGGGTGCGATACGCGCCTGGGCGTGGGGTGCCAGCAAGGCGTTGGATTATTTTGAGACTGACGAGGCAGTTGATTCCCGGCGAGTAGGCGTTGAAGGATTATCCCGCTTTGGTAAGGCTGCTCTGGTAGCGATGGCGTTCGACCAGCGATTTTCGTTAGCGCTGGTCGCTTCATCGGGCGCAGGAGGTGCAAAGATTTTGCGTCGTCGGTACGCAGAGCAGCTTGAGAACATAGTCGTCCCCAGGAACTTCTTTTGGTTCTGCGGAAACTTTCTGAAGTACGCTTCCACCCTTACACCCGACGACCTTCCTGTTGATGCACACGAACTCGTGGCGCTGTGTGCTCCGCGTCCTGTGTTTATTAGTTCGGGCTCGATAGAGAATGGCGACCGCTGGATGGATCCCAAAGGAATGTTCCTTGGCGCAGCCCATGCCGAGTCGGTGTACGAACTTCTTGGCAAAAAGGGACTCGGCACCACGACTTTTCCCCCTGAAGGTACTGCCCTCACGGATGGCGACGTGGCTTTCCGGCAGCATCATGAAGGACACACAGCCGGCCCGAACTGGCCTGTATTTCTTGAGTGGGCGGAGCGGTATTGGTCAGCGGGAACGGAATAAAATTTGGGTACCAAATTTTGGCATCCAAAGAAAATTTTCCCTGTCGGAAGAATATTGCGATTTGGAATATAAGGCCCTTATAATCAGTGTTATAAGTACATACAATTAAATCTTTAAATCACTGATAGATTTCTCGGATTTCACCCCTTACCCCTAAAGGGGCCCGACGCGGCGTTACGGCAGCACCAATCTGAGTAAACATTTTGTTGGGCGTTGCCGTCAATATCAATAATTAACCTCCACGACCTTCTTATCATTTAGCTTTTGCATTCGCGGTGGTATGGTATGCAGAATACCCTCCTTAAGAGCTCCTATTAATTTGTCTTTAATATAGTCCCGATGCGTTACTATGCTCACTTCGCGTGCTGGTGTGGGACTCTTCAAGCGTTTGACGAGCTTTCGCTGCGACTTTCCGAATTCCATCACGGCTAGTTCCGGAAGAATTGTAATGCCATCGCTCCTGTCTACCATGCGCTTGAGCGTCTCGATATTTCCGGTTTCATAACGGAAGGAAACATCCGTGCTCTTTTGCAGCTCACACAGGTTCAGGACTTGCGATCGGAAGCAATGTCCCTCCTCCAGCAACCACAACTGACGCGGGTCGATCTCATCTGCCAGCACGTATTTCTTATCGACCAGCGCATTCTTGCGCGATACGTAGACAAAGAGTTCCTCATAAAACAATACGTGCTCTTTAATGGACGGATCGTTCAAAGGTGTTACCACGATCCCACAGTCGAGTCGATTGGCCCTGAGTTCACGCAAAACTTCTTCCGTGATCGCCTCTCTCACCACCAGGTTTAACTGGGGATACTTTTCGCGCATATACCGGTACAACGGGGGCAAGAGATAAGGCGCCAGTGTGGGTATGATACCGATGTGCAACTCTCCGCTGAGAATGCCCTTGTGTTCGCTGATCAGCTGTCGGATCATGCGCGCTTCATGCAGTACGCGGCGTGCCTGGGCGATAATGCCAGTCCCCACGTCCGTGGGGATTACGGGCTGCTTCGTACGGTCGAAAATCTTCACACCCAGCTCCTCTTCCAGTTTCTGAATCTGCATGCTTAGCGTCGGCTGTGTCACAAAACATCTTTCAGCGGCCAGAGCGAAATGGCGCAAATCGTCCAGTGCCACGATATACTCCAGTTGGATCAGCGTCATAGATTATATCTATATAATCATAAAAATAATCAATTTGATTTATTTGACGAATGCCGTTATTCTTGGGGCCGGAATAAGGAACGAACAAGCCAAACAACATAAACGATCTTATGGAAAGTAACGCACCAACCACGCAGAAGTCATTGCAGGTTAATGACAGCGAAAGCAAGTGCCCGTTTCACGGCGGGTCGCTGAAAACAGCGGCCGGTGGCGGCACACGAAATCGTAATTGGTGGCCCAATCAACTGAGGCTGAACATCCTCCGCCAGCATTCTTCGCTGTCTAATCCTATGGACAAGGATTTCGATTACAAAAAGGAATTCCTGTCGCTCGACCTTAAGGCAGTTAAGAAGGACCTGTATGAACTGATGACCACGTCGCAGGACTGGTGGCCGGCAGACTATGGTCACTATGGTCCTTTCATCATCCGGATGGCCTGGCACAGCGCAGGCACGTATCGGGTGTCTGACGGTCGCGGCGGTGCAGGGATGGGCTTGCAGCGCTTCGCACCACTCAACAGCTGGCCCGACAACGCCAACCTCGACAAGGCACGCAGGCTTCTCTGGCCTATCAAGCAAAAGTATGGCAAGAAGATTTCCTGGGCAGACCTCATGATCCTTGCCGGCAACTGCGCCCTGGAGTCGATGGGCTTCAAGACTTTTGGTTTTGGAGGTGGACGCGAAGATGCTTGGGAGCCCGCCGAAGACATCTACTGGGGTTCAGAAACGGAATGGCTTGGAGACAATCGCTATACAGGCGATCGTGAACTTGAAAACCCGCTCGCTGCTGTGCAAATGGGTCTCATCTATGTCAATCCCGAAGGCCCTAACGGCAAGCCTGATCCCGTGGCTGCTGCTCGCGACATCCGCGAAACTTTTGGTCGCATGGCCATGAACGACGAAGAAACCGTAGCACTCATCGCCGGTGGTCACACGTTTGGCAAGACCCACGGTGCAGGTGATGTGAAGCAGTACGTTGGTCCCGAACCGGAGGCTGCTGCTATTGAAGAAATGGGCCTCGGCTGGAAAAACACTTTCGGCACAGGCAACGGTGTGTACACCATCACCAGCGGTTTGGAAGGCGCGTGGACTACGACGCCTACGAAATGGTCCAACAACTTCTTCTGGAACCTCTTTGGTTATGAGTGGGAACTTGTGAAGAGTCCGGCCGGCGCATGGCAGTGGAAGCCGAAACACGGCATGGGTGCCGATACCGTACCTGACGCACACGATCCTTCGCGTCGTCATGCTCCCACGATGCTCACAACGGACCTGGCGCTGCGGTTTGATCCCATTTATGAAAAGATATCCCGGCGCTTCCTCGATAATCCGGACGAATTTGCAGATGCTTTTGCCCGCGCTTGGTTCAAGCTTACACACCGCGACATGGGTCCGAAGAAGCGCTATCTGGGTCCTGAAGTACCGGCAGAAGATCTCATCTGGCAGGATCCTATTCCTGAGGTGACACACAAGCTGATTGATGAAGAAGACATCACCGGTCTGAAGGCATTGATCCTGGCTTCAGGTTTGACAATCTCCGAACTGGTGTCAACTGCCTGGGCATCCGCATCGACATTCCGCGGCTCCGACAAGCGTGGCGGAGCGAACGGTGCACGCATTCGCCTGGAACCTCAGCGTAACTGGGAGGTCAACAACCCAAAACAGCTTGCAAAGGTGCTGAGCACGCTTGAAGGTATTCAGGCACAATTCAACAATGGTCGCACTGATGGTAAGCAGGTATCTTTGGCTGACCTGATCGTGCTTGGCGGTTGCGCGGCTATCGAAAAGGCAGCAAGAAATGCCGGCTACGAGGTCAAGGTTCCTTTCGAACCCTGGCGTGCTGATGCAACACAGGAACAAACCGACATTGCATCTTTCGAATACATGGAGCCGGGTGCCGATGGCTTCCGCAACTATGTGAAGTCGCACCACAAGGCAGCACCCGAACACATGCTCATCGATAAGGCACAGCTGTTAACGCTGACGGCCCCTGAAATGACCGTGCTCGTCGGTGGTATGCGCGTTCTGAATACGAACTGGGATGGATCGAAGCACGGCGTGTTCACCAATCGTCCTGAAGCACTCAGCAACGATTTCTTCGTGAACCTCCTCGACATGGGCACGGTGTGGTCGGCAACTTCTGAATCGCAAAACGTCTTCGAAGGTCGCGACCGCAAGACTGGCGAAGTTAAGTGGACCGGCACACGCGTTGACCTGATCTTCGGAAGCAATTCTGAATTAAGAGCGCTCGCGGAAGTGTACGCATGCAGCGACGGTGAAGAGAAGTTTGTTCGCGACTTCGTTGCCGCCTGGACGAAGGTGATGAACCTTGACCGCTTCTGATCTTTGTAGTCTAAATTGGCTGATAGGATGAAGGGTGAATCCGGGGCCCCAGCCCCGGATTCTTTTTTTTGCTATTCCCGATTGATCGAGTATGCGGGATTTGCACGCGCTGTCTTCAGCGATTGGACTACCAGTAGTAACAATACAAAACGACGAATCCTTGTCCAAACCTTACGCTGCAAGTGGAAACCCCCTTTTGTCTCTTCTCATTTGGAGGATTGTTGCTTATTGGCATCATAAGTTTTTTGTATGAAGGTCAGGTATTTCACGCTGCGCCCCTCCGTTATTTTGCTGAGTGCGGCCCTTTCGATGTTTGCAGTTTCCTGCGGTGACGACAGTGAGTCCACGGGCCCCGCTCCTGTCATTTCGGATTTCACTCCCACATCGGGCTTGCCCGGCGCGACGGTTACCATTACCGGTGAAAACTTCAGCAAGACCGCTGCGCAGAACATTGTATCCTTCAATGGCGCTCCGGCAACCGTAATCAGCGCTACCGAATCTTCGCTGGAGGTACTTGTGCCGGAGGGCGCGACGACCGGGCCTATCTCTGTCACCGTCAACGGTGCAAAAGCAACCTCTTCATCTTCGTTTACTGTTCTTAACACGACGATTACTTCATTCTCTCCGACTTCTGGCGTAGTTGGTACAGAAGTGACGATATCGGGTAACAATTTCAGCACAATCGCTTCGGAAAACGTTGTTAAGTTTAATGGTGCGGAAGCTGAAGTCACTGCTGCTACCGCCACATCCCTTAAGGTTATTGTTCCTGAGGACGCATCGGACGGTAAGATAATGGTGGCGATTCATGGCAAAGTCACAACATCGGCGAATGACTTTACTATTGCCGAACTCGAGGTCACAGAAACATTCCCTCCGATTGCGGCTGAGGGAATCACGGTGAAAATCTCAGGAAACAACTTTTCGCCGATAGCCGAATATAACATCGTGGAGTTCGGTGGTGTCGAGGCCACCGTTACTGATGTATCGGAAGACTGGATTACCGTTGTTGTTCCTTCAGGTGCTACTACCGGTCCTCTAACGGTAACCGTAGGTTCTCAAACCGTGACAGCGCTTGATGAGTTCGAAGTTTGTGGTGGTGGAGTGGAACTAGTCATTAGCAATTTCGTCGCATTGAAGACAGAGGTGGCCACGTCATACTCCGCGTCATTCACAATTACCAACGTAGGCACGGAGACGGTCGACCTGTCAGAAATCAACCTTCAAAACTCCGCCTCGGTTGACGCGGACGGCACCAGCACCGTAGGCGCAGGTGGCTATCCGCTCCAAGTTAACAGCTACATGTTGGCACCCGGTGAATCTTTTGATACTGGCACTTACGGTGGCAGCATCGTCGGCGGTAACACCACGACGCATCCTTACCTTATTATTGATCTGTACGACTATCCTAACGGTACCGTGCCTGAATGTAATGAGGAAAATAATAAGGTGGTGGCGCTGTTCGAGTAATTAGATTAGTCTTCCTTCAGGGTATTAACCGGATTTGCCGTGGCTGCCTGGTACGAGCGTTCTACTACTGTGAGCGCTCCAAGGGCAACAGATGAGATCTGCTTTTGAAATCACAGACGCAAAACATTGATACAATTTGTCCTTCCAGGTTAAACGGAATGCGAACAAAATCCCGTGTTAAGTCTTAGTTGCATTTGCTACTTTTGTTACAGGCAAATGGGCTCCTCATGTTAAGGATAATCGTTTCCATTCTGTTTCTGGCTATAGTTGCTGGAGTGTCGGCACAAAACCGTCTTCCGGCATTCGAAATGAACGAACGGTTGGGTCGAGGCATCAACATGGGCAACATGTTCGAAGCACCAACCGAAACTGAATGGGGAAACCCGTGGGATCCAGAGTATTTTGAAATAATTGCAGACCTGGGATTCCAGCACGTGCGCCTGCCCGTTCGATGGGAAACGGACGAACGCAGCCTTTCGACGCCACCGTATACAATCGAACCGACCTTTCTTGCACGCATCAAGGAAGTTGTAGATGCAGCCATCGCTAATGGACTCCACATCATCGTCAACATGCACCACCACGATGCGTTGTATGAGGATCCCACTGGACAAAAGGAACGGTTCCTGGCACAGTGGAGTCAGATTGCTGAATACTTTAAGGACTATCCCGACATGCTGTTATTCGAGGTTCTCAACGAACCTCATGGCAACCTCACCCCTGCCCTCTGGAATGAATTCTTTGCCGACGCGTTGGCGGTAATACGTGAAACGAATCCGGAGCGAGTTGTGCTCATGGGTGTCGCTGAGTACGGAGGACTTGGCGCCATTTCTCAACTTGAGCTTCCCGACGATGAATACATCATCGTTTCACCGCACTACTACAATCCCTTCACCTTTACACATCAGGGTGCTGAATGGGTTGGTCCGCAAGCCGACGCCTGGCTCGGCACTAAGTGGAACGACACCGAAGCCGACCGCCAAACAGTGGCCAGCGAGTTTGCCTACGCTTTGGAATTTTCAGAAACGAATCACGTTCCTATCCACGTTGGCGAATTTGGCGCGTACAACAAGGCAGATATCGACTCCCGTGAAAGATGGACAACCTTTCTGGCCCGCTGGTTCGAGGAGCAGGGATTAAGTTGGGCGTATTGGGAATTCAGTGCAGGCTTCGGTATCTACAATCCGAGTACCGGCGAGTTCAACACACAACTTGTCGATGCGCTGCTTCACAACGAAATGCCTGACCCCGTACCGGTTGTCGCTGCTCCGATCTATGAAAGCAATTTCTCTTCGGGCACTGATGGATGGTTTCTGGGCACACAGGGTGGTGCAGCGGGTACGCTGAATGCTTCTGGAGGTAAGCTCAATGTTACGATAACAAATGGTGGTTCCGAGGCCTGGCACGTCCAGTTGGTGAAAAACAACATTCCGCTCCATCAGGGAAAGCTGTATCGCATCTCTTTCAAAGCTCAGGCTACGGAAGGCCGCAGTGCAACGTATTACGCCGGAAAAGCCAGTGACCCCTGGAATGCCTACAGCGGCTACAACGGAGTCAGTTTAACCCCTTCCGAAAAGACGTTTAGTTCGACTTTCACAATGAACGATCCAACCGATCTCGTGGCAAGGCTTGTATTCGACCTGGGACAGAATACTGCCGGCGTGTCGATCACGGAAGTAAAAGTAGAAGAACTTCAGCTTGTCATTACGGCTGTTCATAACGAGACACACAAAAAGCCGGGGGTGTACCCCAATCCCGTAGTAAAAGATTTGTTCAGCGACGACTTCAGTCGCTATCGAGAGGCTCAGGTGTACGACATGCGTGGAAGACTTGTGGTTAATTTTCCTATTTCACCTACAACGACATCCATCAACTTCGAAGACGTTCCACGCGGATCATATATACTGAAGCTATCAGGTCGTGTAGGCGAAGACTACATAAGAATTGTGAAGCAATAAAGACTTTACGCTCTGACAAATATCAGCACGCCCAGGTACACGATGTAAAGTCCAACGAAGATCATTCCCTCCAATCGCGATACGCGCTGACCGCTGCGGAACACGGGATAGCAGGCGATAGCCACTGCTGCCGACAGTGGAAGATCGAACCAGAGAATCTCAGGACTGACTACGAGGTCGCCGGGCGATGCGACGATCGTGATCCCCAGGATGCACAAGATGTTCGTGATGCAGCTACCCAGGAGGTTGCCCACGGCCACATCGCGATCATCCTTAATGGTGGCCACGAGCGTCGTAGCCAGTTCAGGCGCTGAAGTGCCGAGCGCGACGATAGTCAAGCCGATTATAGCATCGCTTACTCCCATCGCTTGCGCCATTGCCACCGCACCATCAACAAGAAGTTCAGCGCCGAGGATCGTCAGCGCGATCCCCATTATCAGGCCAAAAAGGTTGAACAAGCCAGTCCATGGGCCGGTTTTCTTGAACAATACTCCCGTGCTATACTCTTCGGCGTATTCCTTTTTTATGGCTGGCTTTTCGCGCCGTGTGGTTCTGATAAGCACAACAAAGTAAACCAGGGAGCCGCCAACCAGAAGTATGCCATCTAAGCGGCTAAGGCGTCCGTCGAGCGCCATGACCACAAGCGCAACTGATGTTGCGATCATCAGTGGTACGTCCAGTTTAATGCTCAGTTGCCTGAGCCGCAGTGTGCGTATGGCAGCGCTTAATCCGAGAATCAATAGGATGTTTGCAATGTTTGTGCCCGCGATATTGCCAATGGCTAACTCACCCCTTCCTTCCGTGGCGGCGGCAATGCCAACTGCCAGCTCCGGAAGGCTCGTCCCTACAGCCACCACAGTAAGACCAATAACAATGGGTTCCAGCCCCAGCAACGCTGCCAGTCGCGAGGCCGTCCGCAACAGGAGTTCTGCTCCCAGCGTGATGACGACCAGGCCGCCAAGAAAGATAAGCACCGGAGTGAACGTCATGATATAAAGGTATTAGAATTGTCCATAAGGCAACCGCGGGACTGCTTTACGCAACGCAACAAATCATCAAGGTCTATCCACTATATTTAGCCGGCGAACCGACATATGTACCACATGATGCAACGAAGTATAGGGGCACTATTTGTTTTCTTTTTTCTTCTTCAAGCTACGAACCTGCATGGCGGTGTCCGACTGCCAAAACTTGTAGGTGACAGCATGGTCATCCAGCGGGACACGAAAGTTAAACTTTGGGGTTGGGCTGATGCGAATGAAAGGATCAGGATAAAGTTCAGGGGACGGACGCTATCGACAACGGCAAAAAATGATGGTTCCTGGGAGGTTTGGATGCCTGCTACAAGTGCCGGGGGTCCTTATACCATGGTAATTACCGGTCGTGATACGACCATCACATTGCGCGACATCCTCGTTGGCGACGTATGGCTTTGCTCCGGTCAGTCGAACATGGTTCACTACCTTGAACTTCATCAGGACCGATACGCTGCTGACGTCGCAGCGGCCGACTATCCGAAGATCCGTCAATTTACCGTTCCCACTCTTGCAGCCCTTGAAGGTCCGAGGAACGACTTACCCTCAGGCAGCTGGATGACGGCGACGCGTGCGAACATTCTCCGTTTTTCGGTAGTCGGGTACTTCTTTGCAAAAAAGCTTCACGAAGCATACGGCATTCCTATCGGTATCATCAACGCGAGCGTTGGTGGAACGCCAATCGAATCGTGGACGAGTGAAGAGGGTTTACGCAATTTCCCTGACATCGTACATACAATAAAGCGCAACAAAGACACAGCCAGGGTCAACGAAATGAACCGCGCCGCTGCCGAAAAGAGACGATCTGCAGAAGCCGTGCGTCCTCCGGACAAAGGATTGGCAGGTCCCGTGAATTGGTATGATCCGGCATTCAATCCTGAGGGCTGGCGGACCATCAGCATTCCCGGTTACTGGGAAGATCAGGGATTACGAAATCTGGATGGCATTGTGTGGTATCGTCGCGAAATTGATGTGCCTGCATCGATGACAGGCAAGACGGTGCGCCTTTCGATGGGACGCATCGTTGACGCCGACCAGGTCTACGTCAACGGCGTACAGGTTGGCAACAAGACATACCAGTATCCTCAACGACGGTACGACGTTGCTCCCGGAGTTCTTAAACCCGGAAAAAACATTATCACGGTCCGCGTAACCAATTATGGAGGCAAAGGAGGATTCGTTCCCGATAAGCCTTACTACCTCGGAGTTGATGGGGATACGATCGATCTTACGGGTTACTGGCAGTATGAAGTGGGGAGCGCGTTTCCGCGATCACCTTTTGTGCCCGGCATAAATGTGCAAAACCAGCCTACATCGTCATTCAATGCCATGCTCGCTCCGCTCCTGCCCTATGCGTTTAAGGGGTTTGTCTGGTACCAGGGCGAAAGCAATGCTGACAGGCCTCATACCTATGAAGCGTTGCAGCGTGCGTTGATACGTGACTGGCGCAACAGGTGGGGTAACCTTCCCTTCTTGTTTGTTCAGCTTCCGAATTTTATGGAAGTCACATACGAGCCAGGGGAAAGCAATTGGGCTGCGCTACGCGATGCCCAACGACGGGCTTTGTCGGAACCCAACACCGCGATGGCCGTCGCCATCGATCTCGGCGAATGGAACGACATTCATCCGGGCAACAAGAAACCTATAGGAGACCGTCTTGCGCTCGCAGCACAGAAACTTGCTTACCGAACCGACGTCGTGTATTCAGGACCGCTATTCCGATCTGCAGTGGCCGAAGGCAATAAGGTTAGGATATCATTTGATCATGTCGGGGCAGGACTCGTTGCCAACAGTGATGGTCATGTTTATGAAGTCGCCATTGCAGGGGAAGACCGAAACTTTGTTTGGGCAGAGGCCAAAATAGAAAACAATGCAGTCGTTGCATGGAGTGATGAGGTCCCCTACCCGGTCTTCGTTCGATACGCCTGGGCTGATAATCCCGTGAATGCAAACCTTCGTAACAAGGAAGGGCTTCCCGCTTCTCCGTTTGAGGGACAAGTGGAAGGCACCGAAAAGTTATGGTATGGGAAGAAGGCCGCGGTCGTGCTCACGTACGATGATGCGCTCGACGTTCATCTCGACAATGTAATTCCAGCGCTTGACGCGCACGGGTTTAAGGGAAGTTTTTACTTGTCGGCCGCCTTTCCGGGCAGTAAAAATCGCATCTCCGATTGGAGACGAGCGGCGCGTGAAGGTCATGAGTTGGGTAACCATACACTGTTTCATCCATGCATTGGCTCAGGTCCCGGGCGTGAATGGGTGTCACCTTCCAACGACCTGAGTAAGTACACGACCGAGGAAATCGTTCGGGAAATCGAAATGACGAATGCTTTTCTCTTCGCGATAGATGGTAAGATGGAAAGAACCTTTGCCTATACCTGCGGCGATACGGAGACCGGACAAGGATCATTCATCGAAGCCATCCGCGATAAGTTCGTTTCGATGCGTGGAGTACGTGGCAAACTCAATGTCGCCGACTCTCTTGATTTGACAAACCTCAATTGCTATGTCGTTGACAACAACAATGCCGACCAGCTTATCGCCTGGGCTGAACAAGCGCGCAAGGAAAATGCTTTGTTAGTGATTCTTTTTCACGGTGTGGGCGGCGGACACCCTATCAACGTCGATCTCGACAAGCACAACAAATTCCTGGACTATCTGAAGGAAAACGAAAATTCATTCTGGGTAGCGACGCTCCTGGATGCATCTAAGCATTATATACAACATTCCGGTTCGGCGCTTTCGCGTACTTCCAAGTAGCCATATGTTTAGCTAAACGGCGGGATTTTAATTTTCCGTGCCGATAGTACATGACTGACGTCGGGCTGTCAGCCTACGGAGTTGTGCCGGATTTTCGCCTGCGATATTTTAAGATGAATTTTTTGCGGTCATGACCAATATTTTTTCAACGACCGGACTCGGCTGCCTTTTCCTTCTGGCCGGCCTGCTGGCTACCACGTCCAGTCTTGCCCAGCAGACGCACCACTACGCTATTTCATCAGGTCAAGCGCCCAAATTGATTGCAGACGCGGGCGAGGATGTCGTTTTCTCCGCTGATGAAACGGTCGTCCTGGGCGGGGAGACTGTAGCTACTGGCGGAACCGAGCCGTACACCTATTCCTGGACGCCCTCGACAAACCTGTCAGACCCTGCTGTCGAAACACCAACGGTTACCGCAGCAAGCGGTGATGTGACGTACACACTGACAGTCACGGATGACGCGGGGTGTAAAGCGACCGACAACGTGACCGTTTTTGCCGGTATCATTACATCCGTACCGTCAAAAACGGAAATTCCGTTTACGATTCAGTCAAGCGACTCCGGCGAGGGGATTACAATCAAGGGCCGACTGCACGACGCCACGGTCCAGATGCTCGATACGCGTGGTGCTGCCGTTATAACCGATCGAATTGTTGCGGACGAGCACTATCTCAGTACGTCAGAATTTCCAACCGGAATATACTTGCTAAGGATCAGCATCGGCAGGGATGTGCACGTCGTTAAGATTTTTATTCCATGAGATACGGTTACCTTTTTCATATAGTGGTTACGCTCCTGCTCGTTGCCTCGTTCACAGCAAACGCGCAGCATACGCTTTCGATAGAACCGGATGACACAGTCTATCTGGAAGTAAATGATTGGCGAGGTCAGATACAGTGGCAATTGTCGCACGATCAGATAAACTGGAGTGACATCCCGGGAAGGACGTACGATACGATGAAGTATGTCCCGGAACAATTCCCTGCATACTTCAGAACGAAGATTACCGATGGTGAATGTGATCCATATTATACAGAGACGATCGAAGTTCTGGAGATCCCTGTGCCTCCAAGCGTGCCGTTGATAATTGACGCTGTGGAACCTTATGGCATTGCGTCGATGAGTGCCGTTAGCGGTGCGAAGGTGAGCAAGTCCGGTGGGTCTCCTGTCACAGCACGGGGGATCGTGTACGATACATCCCCCAATCCTGATGTAGAGAATGATAATGTGATACTAAGCGGTAGTGGCAAAGGCAGTTTTAGCGCGCTCATGACGGGCCTGGCGCCCAACACCACGTATTACGTCCGTGCGTTCGCAACGAATAGTACGGGAACAGGTTATGGTTCGGAACATTCGTTCACCACACCAACAAATACAGTGTACCTTATAGGAGATCAAGGACCTGCCGGCGGCATTGTGTTTTACGACAAAGGGAGCTACAGCAACGGATGGCGTTATCTTGAGTTTGCGCCGAAAGGATGGGCTGGCACCAATGATCCCTGGGTGGATCTGGAATGGGGCTGTTATCAGACTCTGGTTGGCGGAACATCAACAGACATCGGTACCGGCAAAGAAAATACAGACCTTATCCTTGCGAAGGGGTGCGCCGATCCTGATACGCCTGTACAGCTCGCGGCAAATGCAGTGATCAATGGTTATGACGACTGGTTCCTTCCTTCACGCGACGAACTTAAGTCGATCTACGATAACCTTTTCCACCGTGTCGCGAACTTTCATCAGACTTACGGATTTCTGGCACTTACCTATACGTGTTCGTCAGAACTTAACGCGAATTCTACATGGGGTATCGCGTTTGGAGATGGTACCACCACGCAAAATCTGAAAATTATCGCCACCATTGCTGTTCGGCCGATAAGGAGATTTTGATCGTGTATAGTTTATTCAATCAGTTCATACCGAGCCATTAACCGGCGATTCCGGTTGAGGCTAACGTCGATTCTAAGGTTGTGCGCTTCCCATTGCCAGCAAGATCACAGGGTGTCTCATTTGGCGTGGCCCTCAAGGAAATTGAAACAAATCCTTTGCCATTTCAATTGCCGATCATCAACAATTACCGATCAACCCTACCTCCTATGATTACCGAAATTTTCAGGTTAATTTGGTTTCGAACACAAGGAATAGCAACCCATACTTTCAACTAACAAAGAGTGCCGATGATACCGAAACTAAACCTTTTTCTTCTGGTTCTGTTGCTGGTCGCCTGCGGCCGACAAGAAAAAGAGGAGCCAGTTGCCCTTATTCCGGATGCGGACAACGGAGGCATCACGCTTCCCGAAAAATTTGGGGCAATCGTAGTTGTGGATACACTGGGACGCGGCCGGCATTTGGTCGTTAACGACAATGGCGACATATACGTGCATTTGCGCAGCCCGAACCCCGATGGTAAGGCAATAATGGCTTTGCGTGATACAACGGGAGATGGTCGAGCAGATATCATACAGGGATTTAGTGAGATCGGCGGAACCGGTATCGAAATTCATAACGGCTATCTGTACTATTCTGATCGCACCCACGTCTATCGGTCGCGCCTTCGCGATGGCGAGTTGTTGCCGGATGAAGGGCGCGATACTATCGTCACGCTGGTCGATGGTCAGGGACACATGGAAAAGCCCTTCACCTTTGATGGCAAGGGTGGCATGTATGTGAACGTTGGCTCGCTTAGCAACAACTGCGAGATACAGCTACGCACTCCTGATTCAAAAGGCGATGATCCGTGCAAGGAACTTGAGGCACGCGCGGGTATCTGGAAGTTTGATGATAACACACTCAATCAGACACAAGATCTTGCCCATCGCTATGCTACGGGAATACGCAATGCGGTAGCACTTACATGGGACAAACACACGAACAAACTGTATGCAGCAGCCCACGGTCGTGACGATCTCCACCGCTACTGGCCGGCTATCTTTACCGAAGAGCAAAACCTCGAGTTGCCCGCCGAAATCTTTATCGACGTAAATGAAGGTGACAATTTCGGATGGCCGTATTGCTATTACGATCACATGCAAGGTAAGTTCTTTACCAACCCCGAATACGGTGGTGATGGCAAGACGTCTGACCGCTGCGAAGGCTTTAAGGAGCCGCTTGTAGGATTCCCCGGACATTGGGGTCCTAATGATATTCTCATTTATGATGGAACCATGTTCCCCGAAAAATACCGCTACGGGGCCTTCATCGCTTTCCATGGCAGCTGGAACCGCCTTGGTCACGAGCAGCAGGGTTATAAGGTTGTCTTCGTTCCGATGAAAGACGGAAAGCCGTCCGGCGATTGGGAGGTTTTTGCAGATGGATTCGCGGGTCCCGAACCCATCACTGCACCGGGTAGCGCGAAATACCGCCCCACCGGCCTGGCTCAAGGGCCAGATGGCTCCCTGTACATCTGCGATTCCCAGCACGGAAGGGTCTGGCGAATCGTATACTACCCCGACCAGGTGCCTCAACCCATAGCCGCCAACATGTAGCCAAGTACCGCTCGGGAAAATTTTGCACGCCAATGCAACCACCGGGCTTGCCTCCGCGTCTTATACATAGAAATTTTATGTATTGAGGCATTATGCATTCCCCTGAACTCCTCAAGGGTACCCTTCAGACCATCATTCTCAAGGTCCTGCAAGACCATGGGAAGATGTATGGTTATGAGATCACCCAGCGTGTGAAGCAGTTGTCTGATGGACGGATTGTGCTCACAGAAGGGTCCCTCTACCCTGCCCTTCACAGAATGCAAGCGGATGGAATTTTGAAAACCGAGACGGTAAACATCGGCAAGCGTGTTCGGAAATACTACGCATTGACTAAGGAGGGCAACGCAGTGGCAAAGAGCAGGGTTGAAGAGTTCGTAGAATTCATCAGCACCATGAGTCAGGTGCTGCAACTTCAAACGACGTAGAGTCTACAGTTGCTTCTTTCCATGGTAAGCCTGTTGCAATACTCACCATGTTACATCAATCCCTGCGCGCTGCACGCATGAACCCGGTTCGTTCGCTGCGCAGCGAATAGGCTTCCACGTTATTGTCATCTGAAGGCCGTGTGGCGGAACCTCAACAATCCGTCCACGGCCCTCGCGACTTTTGAAAGAAAACCCTGGACCTACGCTGCTTTTCCAACAGTCATTGCCGATATTATCAGTCGGATATCGCACGTGTAGCTATGGCCTCTGAATCCCTTCCCCGTGTGGCATACTTCTGTATGGAGTATGCCCTTCAGAACGATTTCAAAACGTACGCTGGTGGTCTTGGCATTCTGGCGGGCGACTACCTCAAGGGCGCAAAGGACCACGGCTTCCCTATCGTGGGCATCGGCATTAAGTGGAAGCAGGGATACACGGACCAGATCATCGGGCCTGATGGGCGACCTGTGGATACCTATCCCGTGTACCGATACCCGTTCCTGAAGGATACAGGAGTCACCGTATCCGTGACTATCCGAAAGCGCGAAGTAAAGTGTAAAGTCTGGCTGTGCGAGGAGTTCGGAAACGCACCGCTGTATCTTCTCGATACTGATCTACCAGGGAATGAAGATGCATGGATTTGTGGACAACTCTACGGATGGTTCGGCGAAGAACGCATAGCTCAGGAAATGGTATTGGGCGTCGGTGGCGTTCGAGCCCTGCGTGCACTGAATATTCCAATTGATGTATATCATTTCAATGAAGGTCATGCCCTCTTTGCGGGATTTGAATTGGTCAGGGAAAAAATGGCAGCGGGCCAATCGTATACTGATGCTGTTGCGGCCACGCGCAACGAGATAGTATTCACGACGCACACACCCGTAATTCAGGGCAATGAATCACATTACCTGGACCGGCTCTTCTACATGGGCGCTGATCTTGGCGTCTTCTCACGCAAACAGCTGGCCGATCTGGGTGGCAAACCTTTCAACATGACGGTCGGGGCCCTGCGGTTGTCGCGCAAGGCTAACGCAGTAGCACAGCTGCACGGTGTGACAGCAAACAACATGTGGAAAGGCGTAAAAGACCGCGCAGAAATTATCGCGATCACCAATGCAATCCACAAACCCACATGGGTCGATCAGCGCATGGTTGACGCGGCGAGTCAGGGCAAGGGCGATCTGTGGGCAATACACCAGGAAAACAAGCGGGCGCTGATCGATTTTGTTGCCGATCGCACAGGGGTGAAACTCAAACCAGATTCCTTACTTATCGGTTTCTCACGACGCGCCGTAGCTTACAAGCGCAGCGACCTCATCTTCCGTGATCCGGGGTTAACCGATAAATTCTTCCAAAGCGGTGAGTTGCAGATCGTGTTCTCCGGAAAGGCGCACCCGCTCGACGACAGCGGCAAGTCGATCGTTGCCAATCTTGTTGCCATGACGAAAAAGTATCCGGGATCAGTAGTATTTCTCGAGAATTACGACATGACAATAGGCTCCATGCTCGTGCGCGGCGCCGATGTCTGGCTCAACAACCCGCGTCGTCCCCAGGAAGCCAGCGGTACATCAGGAATGAAAGCAGCCATGAACGGCGTTCTCAACTTAAGTATCCTCGACGGATGGTGGCCCGAAGCTTGTCAACACGGTGTCAACGGATGGCAAATCGGCGACGGATATGAAGACAAAGATGAGAAGAAGCTGGATGAACACGATATGAAAGCACTCCATGACGTGCTCCTCAACCAGGTGATGCCCACCTACTACAACGACAGGAACAAATGGGTAGAGATGATGAAACAAAGCATCCTTACGACGCATGAAAAGTTTGCGGTGAAGAGGATGCTGGAGGAGTATTATGAGTTGTTGTATCGTTAACTTACTTCTGCGAAAGCTCGGCCATCACCCTGGCGAAATACTCATACGACTTCAACCGTTGCCCATGATCATAAAAATGAGACACAACCATAATCTCATCAACGCCTGTCTCTTCAAGGAATGTTCTTGTCTTCTCCTTTACAGTTTCCGGGTCTCCGATGAAAGCGTAACGGAACATTCGTTCAAAGGCAGGGCTTTCTTTTAGCGCCATCAACTCTGGTGTGGGCTCTTCTGGCGGACGGATATAGTCGATTTTATTTGTGAGAACACCCAGCGCCATGCGGATAAGAGAGGTGGAGATCCGATTGGCCTCTTCGTCGGTGTCGGCAATGACGACATTTGCCCCCGCGATGGTGTATGGTTCCGACAAATAGGGTGACGGCTGAAAATTGTTGTAGTATATGCTGAGTGCCTCGAACAGCTGGGTCGGGGCGAAATGACTGGCAAAGGCATAAGGTAAACCCATCTTCGCAGCAACTATTGCGCTGTCGGTACTCGAACCGAGTATGTAGACTGGTACGTCCACTCCTTCTGCAACTGGCGCCCGCACTGGGGAATCGATATTGTCGGGAGAAAAATAGCGAAGGATGTCAGCCACTTCTTCCGGAAAGCGGTACACCGAGATCATTCGGTCGGCGCGGATGGCGCGGGCTGTTTCCTGATCGGTTCCAGGTGCCCGTCCCAGTCCCAAATCAATCCGTCCAGGGAACAGCGACCCGAGTGTGCCAAACTGCTCGGCAACAACGAGTGGCGAATGGTTCGGCAGCATAATCCCACCAGATCCAACCCGAATAGTGCGCGTGCCACCAGCGATGTGGGTTATAAGTACCACGGTGGCGACACTTGCTATGCTGATCATGTTATGGTGTTCGGCAAGCCAGAATCGTGTGTAACCCCACTCCTCCGCCTTTTGGGCCAGTTCCAGACTATTCTCAAATACATCTCGCGGTTCCAGACCGGCCGGCACAGCGGCCAGTTCCAATATCGAATACTTCACTTTCTTCTTAAGCGCCATCGTCGCCTTTCCTTTGATTCCTTTACAGTCGGGTCAAAGCACCAACAAAAAACTGTTTTTGAGTGTTCCATCGACCGCCTGATGGCGCACTGTAACCATTTTCTCCGGTTATCATCTAACCTGTGTCCCCCATGTCGCACCCATACTCTGTAGGTTACCTAAACCTTACAAGTATGGGAAAACATTGTTACTTCCGATTATCTCCGGGTATTGTCGTCATTTTTTCGGCAATCATGCTCGTGGAATGCAACTCGCCTGGGAAAGCCAAGCGGGAAAGCCCCGACAAATCCGGCAAGGAAAGCTGGCTATCCCGGCACCGAAGCCGCCGGAAGGGTCGTTTGATGCCGAGGCTGCTGTGCGTGGGCAACTACTGTTTACGGGTAAAGCGCGGTGCGCAACGTGCCATGTACCGCCGCTGTTTACCGAACCCGGATGGAATGCACATACGGCCGACGAGATCGGAATCGACGATTTCCAATCCAGCCGTTCGCCTGATGGCACGTACGTTACTCAGGGACTCAAAGGTCTTTGGATTCGAAAACGCGGATTTTACCATGATGGACGGTTTCCGACCCTTCGGGACGTCGTAAGCCACTACAACTCCTTCAAACAGCTCAACCTCGCAGAAACCGAAAAAACTGACCTCGTTGAATATTTGAAATCGCTGTAAAAAACATTCGGCAAGCTCAGGAACGGCCTTTTCCGGTGCGTCAATTCTGGCTCGTTCTTTGTTTTTAATCATGATAGAAATGTCATGGTTATGAAAAATTCTGGGTTAAAATGGCTCCTTGGCGCGGTCCTAATGGCATCGTCTGCTTTGGTAGCCTTTGGACAGCAATACGAGGCTGAAGTCCCAGGCGACAATTTTAGTCTGGAAGGTGCTCTTGAGCTGTTCCGGAAGTCGTCCACACCCGAGGAATTCGAGCGTCTGTTGAATACACCTGACAGCAAGGTCAACAACCTTGACCTGAATGGAGACGGATACATCGACTACATCCGGGTTCTTTCCCGCCAGGATAAGAACGTGCACATCTTTGTACTTCAGGCAGTGATTTCTGAGACTGAAGAACAGGACATCGCTGTGATCTCCCTGGAGAAATTGGCCAACGGCAAGGCCATTCTTCAAATCACTGGCGATGAAGACATCTACGGCGTCACTACCATCATCGAACCCACACGCGAAGTGCGTACCTATGCCGGTACATACGCTACCCCCGTTGTCGTCAATGTATGGTCGTGGCCTATCGTGCAGTACGTGTATGGTCCGCACTACACGGTATGGGTGTCGCATTGGGGATGGCACCGCAGGCCTCACTGGTGGAGACCCTGGAGACCCATATATTATTATGACTACTACTCTTACTGGATTCCTTACTACCGATATTACTCTGTTTGCCCTACGCCGAGGATCGTGTATGCGCATACCATCTATCATCCTCACAGGCGCACGTCGGTAATCGTACATCGTCGGTACAATACGCAGATTGTACACTATCGTTCCAAATACCCTGGTGGCTATGCCGACTATCGTAACGGTCGAACAAGAAACGATAACCGCTATTCGAATCCCTCCGGCAACGTCGACAATGGCCGACGCAGAACGGATTTGCAATCCACACCGTCTCGCGAGGTACGGACGTCTGTGACACCCGCGCGTCAGGTGCCTCAACGTAGTCTCTCTGAGCAACGCAACGTGCCCGACCGCGTGCGTACGGGTCGCGTTGTAACGCCTGATGATGGCAATGTGCCGACACCCCAGTCTCAAAGTCCTACACTGAATCGGGAACAGACGGAGCGATTCCGCCAAAGTGCACCGGTAACGACCAGGCCAAGCACTACCCCAAGTACGCCAACAAGAACGGCTCCTGTAAGGTCGAACTCTGGTAGCTCTGGTGCTGATAATTCTCGTCGCGAGAGCTACACGCCTCCCGCACGGCAGCAATCGACGCCAAACATTCAACGCGATAATTTGCCGTCGATGAAATCCAACGTAGGTGGTGGTCAACGCACTGTTTCGCCCCCGCCTGCGCGGGACAACTCCTCCTCGTATCAGCAACGTTCGGGAGGTAGCAGTTCCCCTGCTTCACAGCGATCGTCAGGCACGACACAACGCTCAAACGGCGACAGCAACAACGGCCGTGGGTTGCCGGGCGGAAGAGGAAGACGCTAGCGAAATCGGGGCTTTTTCCCTTACTTGTGTGTATGGAAAAAAGTACCCGCGTATTGCTCTTTCTTTTAGTGTCGCTCACCCCGTCGATGGGCCAGATCACAGGTGATTGGTATGGCCTGCTCAACGTCCCGGGTTCTCCGCTAAGACTTGTATTTCATGTTAGCCACGAGGGCGACACGTACTCATCGACGATGGACAGTCCTGATCAAAGCGCGTATGGCATTCCGGTCACAAGTACGCGCTTTGAGAATCATACACTGACCTTAACGGTAACCAACCTGGCGATCGAGTATGTCGGGGTCCTTCAGGGCGACACCGTTGTCCGAGGGACCTTCCGTCAGGGGGGACAGGCCTTTGCTCTGAACCTCACAAGGCAGCCCATCAGCAAGCTGACAGTCGTGCGGCCCCAGGATCCGACTCCACCTTATCCCTACTTGGAGGAAGAAGTCGTATTTCCCAATACTGCTGATGGCGTTACGTTGGCTGGCACCCTTACGCTACCAAAGCAAGGCGCGCCTTTCACAGCGGTGGTTCTTATTTCCGGTAGCGGACCTCAGAACCGAAACGAAGAGCTCATGGGTCACCGACCGTTTCTGGTGCTCGCAGACCACCTCACGCGCAAGGGAGTTGCAGTCTTGCGTTTTGATGACAGAGGCACCGGGCGCTCAACAGGAAATTTCTCTTCGTCGACGACATTGGATTTCGCTCGCGATGTACAAGCGGCCGTCGCATACCTTAAGACACGCAAGGAGATCAACAGTGAACGCATCGGGCTGATCGGACACAGCGAAGGCGGCCTAATAGCTCCTATTGTCGCGGCTGCATCGCCAGACGTTGCATTCATTGTCATGCTCGCCGGTCCGGGCATCCGCGGCAAAGAATTGTTGACGTTGCAATCCGAAGTCATCAGTAGGACGATGGGTTTTAAAGAAGAATTAATCGAGCGTACGAAAGCTGTTAACGAAGGAGTATTTGATATCATCTTAAATACCTCGGAGCCAGATTCACTGCAACCGAAAATTGCGAAGTATATGCGCAACGCAGTGAGGTCGAATCCGCATATCCTTGCGCAGAGTGGTATGGGGGAAGATGCATTCGTCAACATGCAAGCCGCGGCGTTGTCGAGCGCATGGATGCGAACCTTCATTCGCCACGATCCTGCGCCCGCACTGGAAAAGGTCAAGTGTCCCGTACTTGCACTATTCGGCGAAAAGGACCTCCAGGTGCCTCCGGTGCCAAATGCCGAAGCCGTCATGCAGGCATTAACACGCGGGGGCAACACCCAAAGCACGGTGAAGGTTTTGCCTGGCCTGAACCACTTGTTTCAGGAAGCGCATACAGGTTCACCTGCTGAGTACAGTGCTATTGAACAAACCATTTCTCCAACTGCACTGGATGCGTTATCGTCATGGATACTGGCACTGTATCAATAGTCGATTCGCATCCAGTCCAGATCGATTTTCCCGCTACCTCTTGAATTTGAGTTGAAGAACTTTTGAGGCGACCATCCTCCCTTGCTTCAAACCTGCGTCCATCGCGAAGCGATAATGAATCCCTCCTTTGAGTCGCGACAAAGCGGCTTCCTTTGCGTACGCTTCAAAGGATTCAAACTTTCGCGGCCCAAACGTACCGTCGAATGTGTGATCTGTAAAGGCATAGTTGGTACCGAACTCGGCTTCAAGGATTGCGGCGTATGCCATGGATACAGCGGCGTGCCCGGACGTGTATTCCGGAAATGGAGGTGTCGGTATTACAGGCTTCCATTGGCGGTGTCCTAAAACATTGTGGATGTATGTGATGGGTCGAACAAGGTTGTAAGTGAATTTCGTTTTCACACACGAAATACCTGCCTCATGACCGGCCAGGGCATGTTTGCAAATCAAGACAGCCGCGTCTTCCAGCGTGTAGTTTTTCTTCTTCATTACCTGTACGGCCATGTTCGCTGCATGACCAGTCCCTTCAAAGCTGAGCGGACGCTCTGGATCGAGCGGAGCATAGGCCCAAAACTTTGCCACCACCGAATCATCATGCGTAAGGTGTTGCGACATGGTGTATATCTCATTGACGGCTTCATAGAATGGTGACCCAGGCTCTTCAGAATAAGTAGGCGGTGGCGGCGGCTGCGTCGCGTCAGCGCTTCCGTTCACGAAAGAGCGTAAACTTCCCCAGTACGGGTATACCGGCTGATCAAAGGGGAATTCTCCCGTTGATACCCACTTGCCAGGTCCGGTGGGCGGTACATAGTCATCGGCAAATGGACTTTTGTAGGCGTCCCGCGCTCCATCGGTGGTAGACCATTCAAAAATGGCCGCGGCAACCGACTGACCGAAATCGACGGAGCGTTGCAGAATTTCAGGATCTACTTCCTGCTGAAAAAGATCGTGATAATGCATTTCCATAGAATCGATTGATGAAGCAAGGTTTGGTGGGGTGTGCGGCAGAAGGGCGCGGAGTATTGAAGCCAACGCAGCGTTTGCACTTGCCGGCCAATAGTATATTGTCCCTTCCTCTGCCATTGGCAGTCGTAGTTCACCACCGTTAAGTTGCGGCCCCAGGGATTGACATGATTCCATCCCAGGTACGAGAGACTCGTACAATGTTAGGCCCACGTAGGCGTAGGTTCGACCTGCCGTGTGAGGAAGTATACCTGGCGTTCCATTCAGAAGTCGCCGTTGCATATTCAACCAGGCATAGGCGATGTCTGCGGAGTACTCATCCGGTGATTGGTCTGAAGGTTCCTGTCCCCTACACCCCACCATCACAGTGAGCGTAAGGACCATAAACAAAAGTGAAATGCGGGTTTTCATGTGAGTGGTATTTTGGTTCGACAATTACCATGAGTGATTGTGAGTCGCCATTAGGCGAATGCGATCCGACGATCACACAGGCGAAGCTAGACTGTCGAAAAAAGATTGAAGGTGCCCTGAGGACAAAAAAAGGTGCTGTGAGGTTTATCAGGCGTGTTCACGCATTTTCCTTCCCAGTTTTCCGGGACTGATGTTAAACTGCTCTTTGAAAGTCCGGTTAAAATGTGACCGATTTTCAAAACCACTCAGTGTGCAAATTTCATCGATACTCATATCCGTGGTCTTGAGAAGGTAGTGGCTATACTCGAGTCGCTTTTCAAGAAGCCATTTACCCGGTGTGGTGTGGAATATCTCTTTGAACTCTCGTTTGAAAGCAGACAAACTTCTGCAACACAGCCTCGCAAATTCTTCCAGTGTCAGGTTGCAGAAAAAGTTAGCCTCCATCACGCCTTTGATGGACGACTTGCCCGAAAGACACAACCCGCGAAGAAAATTGTTCAGTGGTTCGGAGAGGTTATTTGAAATAATGCTCACCAGGAGTTCTTCGAACTTGATCTTTAACAGCGATTCAGATGGAGCAACCGGCTGCTTGAAGTAGGAAAGCATTGAATGGAAATAGGTGTCCAGCACATCGCTTTCCGGAAGAGGGATCAGCGTATCCGTTGTGTCAGGCCGGGGCACCAGTGCGGGCAACTGATATTTTTGAAAAACCGACCGAATGAACTCGTCGGGGACAAAAATCCGCAGCTCACAGAAGTCAGTCGCTTCCAGGTGTTCTGCTGAGACTACGCTGCCTTTTTTGGCAAACACGCAATCCCCAACTCCCTGCACATATTCACCCCGCGTAGTTTTAACGAGCAGTTTGCCGGCGATGGAATAGCTGAAGAAGTTGTTATGCCACCACTGGTTTTCCATGCTATCATCATCAACGCGGCAAACCACTTCTACAAACTGGAGGTCGTCCACTTCGAACTTTCTGAATACCTGTGTATTGCGCAAAAAGTCCTGAATGTTGATCATCGCTAATGGGTGGTCATATAAAGGTAAGAATGATTTGCTATTTTCGATGGATAAAACGATATCCTATGAAAACGGTTGAACTTGGAAAGGAGTATTTAGCTGAACTGGAATCTGAGGTACCTGCCACGCGTAAGTGTCTTGAACGAATTCAGATGAATTTGTCTGAATGGAAACCACATGAAAAGTCGATGCAGATGGGATATCTGTCCCTTCTTGTTGCTGAGATGCCCAAATGGATAACCCATATCATTGACGACGGAGCGATCGACCTGGCGACATTCTCGCACGCTAAGCCAGCGACTACGGACGATTTGGTAAAGCATTTCGAAGAAAACGTCCAAGGTGCAAAACGCGCCTTGACGAACGTTACGCATGATGAGTTGGCCAAGCCTTTCCATCTGATGAGCAACGGTCAGGTTGTGTTCACCTCAACGAAACAAGAGATCATCAGATCTACCCTGAACCATTGGGTTCACCATCGTGGGCAACTTACCGTGTATATGAGGCTGAATAATATACCGGTGCCGTCGATCTATGGGCCGTCGGCGGACGATAGAGGATTTTGATTTTCGATTAGCGATTGTCGATTTTAGATTTTCGATTTGGCCGTACTCACACATCGATGATGGGTAAGGACTAATCACTATTCGTCAATCGCTAATCACTAATTGCAAATCAATACGATTCCCAATATCAAAATGAAGATCTTCGCTCCCCCATCCCATCCTTCCAATGAGGCCGTCGGCCTGCTTCGAATCATAGTCGGCCTGTTGATTGCTTACCATGGACACGAAGTTTTCAGGCCGGAGCTCATGAGTACCTATGTGGAATGGGATACATTCAAAACTTCTTCGGGTAAGTTTCTTGTCTACGCCGGAAAGGCTTCCGAGCTGATCGCCGGTATCCTTCTCACGCTGGGATTGTTCACACGCGTTGGTGCACTCTTGACCATTGGAACCTTTTGCTATATCACGTTCATGGTGGGCAACGGAAGGTTTTGGTACGAAGATCAACATCCCTTCATGTTTGCCCTGTTCGGATTGCTCTTCCTGCTCACGGGACCAGGAGCGTGGTGTGTCGATAACGTATTGTTCAAGAAACCTTAGCTTAGCTCCGCGACTGCAACTGCATCTAAACAATCATTCCCACCGAAACAACTTAACCGCAATGGTGTAGGTAACAGCCATCCACACACACATCCCCAGCACGTCTCCCGGAAGTTCCCATAAAGAGGTACCCTCGTTGGCAATCTTTCGCATCGCATCAACGACGTAGGTTAGCGGCAGGAAGTTGGTAACCGACTGTAACCATTTGGGAAATACCTCTGCGGGAAAAAATATTCCCGATAAAAGCAGCAGAGGCAGTTGCACCAGGTTAGCAACCGGAGCAACCTGAGTTTCTTCGCGAGCCCATCCGGCGATGGAAAATCCCACACCCAGGAAAATCAGCGCTCCAATGATGCACACCAGAGCAAAGTCAATGTAGCTGCCCATCATGTGGAAATCGAAAAACCAGGCGCCAAAGCCGACCAGTACAGTGGCGGTCATGATGACTACGATAAGCCGGACTATCGCTTGTGCGAGCACAAATTGGAACGGATGTATGGGCGTGGCCTGAATACGACGCAGTGCTCCGTTGAGTTTCCACGCGACAAAACTGAACGCAACGCTGAAAATTCCAAGTTGCATGATGGTCATGGCCAGGATGCCTGGTAACACGAAGTCGAAATAACCGAGGTCGTTGACTGTTACACCTGTGGTTTTTATACTAAGC
>Ga0207873_1000842_pt1 | contig 32101 bp, 26 predicted proteins | sample BGWIniCompost_FD_187373 | JGI IMG/M metagenome (GOLD analysis project Ga0207873, IMG submission 187373) | Cellulose adapted compost microbial communities from Newby Island Compost Facility, Milpitas, CA, USA - BGW Initial Compost (SPAdes)... ... | reverse complement strand
ATTGAAATACGTGGCCCGAATGACGAACAGCGGCGTCGCCAGCGTGACGGTGGGCACCGCCGCATTCAGACCAATCGAGACGGGAAAAAAGGTCGCCATGGGAGATCAGGCCACTGGATAGAACTCGTCCGGAAACGGAACCGGCGACCCGTCGGAGGCCTGCACGTCGATGCCGAACTCTTCGAGCTGGATCTGGTCCACCAGAACGTACGGCACTTCGACCCCCTCGATCCGCAGGCGGTACGTGTGCCCGCCGAAGACGGGGTCGAACAGGACGTCGACCGCGCCGCCCTCGCTTTCCTGCGCGGCGCCGAACGTCTGCGCGGTGGCGAAGCCGCCTTCCACGGCCTCGAGCACGAACTGCTCGCTCGCTCCGTTCTTGAGGCGCTTGCCGTCGAGGATGCGCAGGCGGAGCGCGCCCTCATCCAGCGCGATCGCCTCTTCGTCCAGAATCTGCGCGCGTTCCAACCACTTCGGGTATTGCGTCGAGCCGAGCGACCAGTCACCGAGCTGCGCCAGATCGTCATCGGCATTGGGCCCGACGACGGCGAGGCGGGTGAGCGTGCTCGGGTCGAGCGGCAAGAGCCCGTCGTTCTTGAGCAGGACGATCGACTCCCGTGCGGCCCGCAAGGCCACTTCCCGATGCTCCGCGCAGCCGATGACGACGCTCTTTCTTCGAGCGTCCGGGCCGCGTGGGTTCTCGAACAACCCGAGCTCGAACTTCAGCCGCAGGATGCGGGCCACGGCGTCGTCCAGCCGGTCCTCGGTGACACGGCCCTCGGCGAGCAGCCGCTTGCCGTGCGCGGCGATGGTGGTGCTGACCATCTCCATGTCGAGGCCCGCCATCAGGGCCAGGCGGGCCGCGTCGGCGGCGTCGGCCGCGTAGCCGTGCGCGATCAGCTCCTCGACGCCGGTGTAGTCGCTGACCACGACGCCGTCGAAGCCCCACTCCTCCTTCAGGATGCCGGTCATGGTGTGCGGGTTGCCGTGCGCCGGCACCCCGCTGACGGTGTTGAACGCCGCCATCACCGTGGCCACCCCGGCGTCCACCGAGGCCTTGAACGGCGGCAGGTACAGATTGCGCAGCCGCTGCTCGGAGACGTCGACCGTGTTGTAGTCCCGCCCGCCCTCGGCGCCGCCGTAGGCGACGAAGTGCTTGGCGCAGGCGGCCACGTTGTGCCCGGCGCTGAGGTCGTCGCCCTGGTAGCCGCGGATCTTGGCGACGGCGAGGACGGTGTTGAGGTACGGGTCCTCGCCGCAGCTCTCCGCGATCCGCCCCCAGCGGGGCTCGTGCGTGACGTCCATCATGGGCGAGAACGTCCAGCGGATGCCGTTGGAGCGGGTCTCCATCGCCGAGATCTCGGCGTCCAGCTCCACCACGGCCGGGTCGAAGCTGGAGGCCTCGGCGAGCGGGATCGGGAAAGTGGTCCAGAAGCCGTGGATCACGTCCTGGCCGAAGAGCAGCGGGATGCCCAGGCGGGACTCCTCGACCGCCATGCGCTGCAGGGTGTTGGTGTGCTCCGCGCCGAACAGGTTGAGCACCGAGCCGAGCAGACCCGCACGGGCCGCGCGCTCGACCTCCTCGGTCTGGCCGCCGCCGGGGCCGGTGTCACCGGTCCAGGTCAGCTGCTGGAGCTGGCCCAGCTTCTCCTCGACCGTCATCCGGCTGAGCAGGTCCTTGACCTCGTGTTCGTACGGTCGGTGCATGTCCTGTTCCTTGTCACCCGTGTCGCGCTCGGCACTGCGCCGAATGTAAGCGCATACATCCCATGCTTGCAAACGTCTCGCCGGTGTGGCGCACCGGGGGTGCCTCCCTTCCCCGGTGCGCCGGCCGCTCAGCCCCGCCGGACGGTGAACTCCCCGCCGCCGCGCACCCGCAGCAGCGTGCGGCCGCCCTCGGCGGAGACCTTGGCCCCGCCGCAGCGGGCCCGCCCCTCGACGGCCACCACCGCCTCGTCCCCGAGCGGCCGGAAGGTCACCCGCCCCTCGCGCACCGCGGTGATCTCGGCGGTGGCGTAGGCGATCCGCAGCCCGCCGGCGGTGAGCCCCAGTGGCAGCATCGCCGCGCTGCGCCCCGGCAGATGCAGCCGCTCGCCGCCGAACAGCGGCTTGCCGCGCTCGGCGACCGTGACGGACTGGGGGTAGCCGGAGGCGATGTTGAAGGCGTGCAGCAGCCGACCGCCGTCCCGGTCCACCGTGCTGAGGAAGAAGATCCCCGGCAGCCGGGCGTCGTGGGTGATGCCCGGCTCGGCGCCCAGCCGGCGCAGGGCGGCGGTCCAGAAGTCCGGATCGCAGCGGTAGTTGGCGGTGATCACCACGGCCCGGCCCTTGCCGACGGGGACGTCGAACCCGCAGCCGTCACCGGTGGAGACCTCCCGCAGCACCACGTCGCCGCGGCTCGCCTCGCACAACTGGGCCTTGTTCACCCGGATCTCGGCGCGCGGCGCCGCCCACCCGTGGGCCGTCACCGACAGGAAGAAGCGATCGGCGTCCGTGAGCGTTCTGCCCGGCTTCAGGCCGAGGGCCTCGCGCAGCTCGGTCGAGGCCCGCCCGGACATGTCCTTGCCGGGCACGAGACCGGACAGCAGCAGCCGGCCGCCCGCCTCCAGATAGCGCACCAGGCGCCGCTGCAGCGCGGAGTCCAGGTACTCGCCGGTGGCCAGTGCGAGCACCGGCGTGCGCTCCGGGTCGAGGTCGCCCGCCTGGAGGTCGACGCTGTCGTAGCGGAAGCCGCTGAGCAGCATGCCCCGGGAGAGCGCACCGCCGGGCCCGAAGCCGCGCACCCCCTGCACATCGGAGAGCACCGCCTCCACCGACGGCGTGTCCGGGTGGTACTCGGTGAGGTAGTGGTCCGGGACGAACCCCAGCGAGACGCGGTCGTGCTGCGGCTTCATCGGCGCGAGGAGCCCGGCGTTGGCGTTCACCGCGTGCACCGTGCGCCGCAGCGACGGATAGCTGTAGCCGGGCCGGCCCTCGGGGTCCACCGGGGCGGCGAAGCCGTGGCGTTCGCCGGTGGAGCCGATGCGGTCGTTGCCGTCGCCGAGCGGCTCGTCGAGCCGGGGGTTGAAGCCGCCCGCGAACAGGTAGTAGTTGATCATCTTGGCGCCCTGGGCCAGACAGAGCCTGGTCTTCAGATCCGCGGCCTCGGCGCCGGACTGGTTGTCCAGGGTGTTGCCGTAGTCGGCGTGCCCGGCGTCGAACTCCAGCGCCGTGACCGGCTGGTCGGCGTCGTTGGTGGCGTCCATGAACGCGTTCACCAGATACAGGTCGGTGACGTTGCTGAAGCTCAGGTCGCCCAGGTAGAAGTCGGCGCCGGAGACCATGCCCGGCTTGCCGGAGTACGTCTCCATCAGCTGGCTGATGCCGATGGGGAAGTTCTCCGCGCTGCCGCCGCCGGTGCCGTGGATGTTGATCAGGAACGGCACGCCCTTGACGCCGTTGTCCTCGGCCGCGGTGCGCAGCTCCGTCACATAGCGGGCGAAGCGTCCGCGCATGAAGGTGCCGAGGTCGTGCATCAGCACGGCGGCGTAGCCGTCCTCGGGGGAGCGGATCGCCCGGTCGCGCTCGGCGGCGGGCTTCCCGGCGAACGGGTAGCGGTCACCGAGCCTGTCGCCGTACTTCTCGTCCAGCCAGGAGTTGAAGTCCTCCAGCAGATGACCGGTGAGCGCCGGGGTGTTGCTCACCCAGTCGAGCATGCCGATCTCGTTGTCGAGCTGGCAGGCGATGACGCCAGGACGGCCGTCGCGGCGCAGCCGCTCGGCGAGCACCGGCATCACCGCGTCGTACCAGCGGCGGGCCTCCTTCAGGAAGGCCGGTGCCAGGTAGTCGATGGCCGGAGTGGGGCCGTCGGCGCCGTCCCAGCCCCTGGGGTTGATCTCCGGGTGCTCCTTGCGCACCCGCTCCGGCACGCCCTCGCCCTTCAGTTCGGCCATGGTGAACGGGCCCGGGCGGGGGACGATGTCGAAACCGTTGTCGATGCACAGGTCGAGGAAGGCACCGAGGTCGCGTTCGGGCCGGGTGCGCCCGGTGACGTCGATGGAGCCGTCGGGGGTCTCGTGCCACATCCAGGGGACGTAGGTGGCGATGGCGTTCAGGCCCGCGTCCTTTGCCCTGTCCAGGCGGGACTGCCAGTCCTTGCGCCTGAGCCGGAAGTAGTGGATCTCGCCGCCGAGGACCAGCGTGGGCCGGCCGTCGACCAGGATCTGCTTGTCGCGGCAGGTGACCGGGCCCGCCGAGCCCGCCTTGCCCGCGGTGGCGGAGCCGGAGGCGGGTGCGGCGGCGGCCGGAGCGGCCGTGGCGGAGGCCGCGGCGGTGGCCATGCCGGCCGCGGCGGTGCCGAGGACGGTGCGGCGGCTGACGGTGCGGAAGGCGCTCACAGCCCGAAGTCCTCCCTCACGATCAGCGGGCGCAGGTTCTTGCGGAACCCGCCGGTGCGGAACGGGCGCTGCAGCACGCCCGGCTCGAGCACCTGCGCGAAGGCGGCGGCGGCCATGCCCTGGTCGAGGGAGAGCATCCGGTCGCTGACCTTGCCGGTGGAGACGTTGACGGAGTCGTAGAACCCCATGCCGTCCTCGTAGGAGTCGAAGTCCCGCTCGATGCGCATCAGGTTGGTGAGCGCGTCCCGCGGGGAGATCATCAGCGCCAGGGCCCCGGCGTGCGGGGTGACCACGCCGTTGGTGTAGGCGGACGGGTCCGGCCCCGGCTCGCCGTGGGGGACGTAGGTGCGGTCGGTGTTGGAGCAGTAGCCCTCGGGGTTGATGCCGAAGTACTGCACGCCGTACTCCTGGTAGCCGCCCTCGGGGACGTTGCAGGGGGAGAAGCCCCAGTAGCCGTACTCGGTGTCGAGCAGGCCGTGGTCCCGGTGGCCCATCACGTGGTGGGTGAAGCTCTTGCGCCAGGAGTCGTTCCACTGCGCGGACGGCACGAACAGCTCCGTCATCAGCTGGCCGAACATGTCGCCGCCCCAGCCGGGCACGTGCTTGCGGCCGCGGTAGGTGTAGTGGCCGTTGAAGTAGCGCACCCCGTCCCGGACGACCCATTCGCCGCCGGGCGGCATCTCCTGGCGCACGCCCGGCTCGAAGGTGCGCTGCATACGCCAGTAGTGCTCGCCGGGGACGGTGCCGTCGGCGATGCCCAGGTAGCCGGCCATGCGGGTCTCGGAGACCAGTGCCCCGTAGAAGTAGGGGGTGAGGCGGTCCTCGCCGGGCCAGAAGCCGGTGCGCATGTGGCCGGGGTGGGCCGCCGGGTCGGCCTCGTCGTAGGGCTCGTAGAAGAAGGACCAGTCGATGTCCTTGCGGATGCGGCGGATGCGCGGGGCGAGCCGCGGGTCGGCGTCCTCGGCGATGCGCAGGCCCACGTCCAGCCAGGCGTTGTCGACGGTGGACAGCAGATGCTTGATCGGGTCGCCGCTGCCCGGCCAGGTGTCGAGCACCTCACCGGTGAAGGTGTCGTACCAGTTGAACCAGAAGCCGTGCACCCGCTCCATCTTCTCGACGGTGGCGACGGTGCGGGCGAGCCGGCGGTGCATCTCGCTCTCGCTGATCACCCCGAGCCCGGCGGCGGCGACCGTGGACCACAGCCAGCAGCCGATGTTGGTGGTGGAGGTGTTCCGGGCCGGCACCGGCTTGTCGCCGCCGAGCCGGATGTTGTCGGCGGGCAGGCCGCTGTCGGCGACCATCGCCTCCAGCGAGCGGTAGGTGTCGGTGAACCAGCGGGTGATCAGGGCCTCGGGGTCTCGGGCGGGGCGCCGGCCGGCGTGGGCGGGGGCGGCGCCGAGGGCGAGGGCGCCGGCGGCGCCGGCCGAGGCGGCGAGGAACGTACGGCGGTGCATGGAGCGATCCAACTCCCTTGGCAGCAGGGGACATGTGCGGGGACGTGCAGGGCAGGGCGAAGCGTGCGGTCCGCCCCGCCGGGCATGCGGTGGATGGAGCTCATGTGCCTGGTGCGGGGCCGGCAGCCGTCAGGTTGCCGCCGGCCCCGCACCGGTTCGGGGACGACCGGCTACTTGAGGCCGGTCGTGGCGATGCCCTGGGTGAAGTGGCGCTGGAGCGCGATGAAGACCGCGATCACCGGAAGCACCACCAGGAAGGCGCCGGCCATCAGGACGCCGTTGGAGCCGTCGGACTTGGTGGGGTCGGTGGCGAAGGTCGCGAGCGCCACGGGCAGCGTGTACTTGTCCGGGTCGTTGGTGGCCACCAGCGGCCACAGGAAGTTGTTCCACGATCCGAGGAAGGTGAAGATCGTCAGGGTGGCCAGCGCCGGCTTGACCAGCGGCAGCACGATCCGCCAGAAGATGTACCACTCGCGGGCGCCGTCGATCCGCGCCGCCTCGAGCAGCTCGTCGGGGATGGCCGACATGAACTGCCGCATCAGGAACACCCCGAACGCGCCGGCCGCGAAGGGCAGGATGAGCGCGGCATAGGTGTCGAGCAGTTCCATCTTGCTCATCATCACGAACTTCGGCAGCAGCATCAGATTGCCGGGCACCATCAGGGCGCCCAGCACCACGCCGAACACCACGCGCTTGCCCGAGAAGTTCAGCTTCGCCAGGGCGTAGCCGAGCATCGAGCAGAACAGCAGGTTGCACAGGGTGACCAGCACGGCGACGGCGGCCGAGTTGAGGAACGCCTGGCCGACGTCCATCAGGGACAGCAGCTCGCGGAAGTTGTCCAGCGTCCAGGTGGTGGGGATCCACACCGGGGGGCTGGCGCCCAGGTCCGCCTGCGTCTTGAAGGCGGACAGACCCATCCAGACGAACGGCGCGGACATCACCAGCAGTCCCACGCTCAGCAGCGTGTACGTCACTGCCCTGGCGCCGGGCACGCCCGAGGTGGCCGTGCGGCCGGGGCGCGCGGGTGCGGCTTCGGAGTCGAGAGCCTTCATCGGGTCTTGTCCTTCAGCAGGCGGAGCTGGAGCAGCGTGACGGCGAGCACGACGGTGAACAGCACATACGCCATGGCGCTCGCGGAGCCCATGTGGAAGAAGCGGAAGCCCTCCTCGTACATGTGCAGGGAGACCGTGAGCGTGCTGTCGTCGGGACCGCCGTCGGTCATCACGAACGGCTCCTCGAAGACATTGAGGAAGCCGATGGTCGTCATCACCGAGACGTAGAGCATCGTCGGCCGCAGCAGCGGCACGGTGATCCTGCGGAACTCCTGCAGCGGCCCGGCGCCGTCGATCCGCGCCGCCTCGCGCACCTCGGCGGGGATGGCCTGCAGTCCGGCGAGGAAGAGCACCATCGCGGTGCCCATGTTCCGCCACACCGCCATCACGATCAGCGAGGGCATGGCCAGCGTCTCGGAGGCCAGGAAGTCCGGCGTGGAGAAGCCGAGCTGGGCGCCGAGGCCGGCGATCAGGCCCTCCGACGGGTCGAGCACGAACCGCCAGATGACCGCCACCGCCACGATCGCGGTGACCACCGGGACGTAGAAGCCGACCCGGAAGAAGGTGCGCAACCGGTCGATGCCCGAGTTGAGCAGCACCGCCGCCACCAGTCCGCAGCCGATCGTCAGCGGTACGCCCAGGACCACGAAGTAGCCGGTGTTGAACAGGGCGGTGAGGAACTTGTCGTCCTGGAGGAGCGCGGCGTAGTTGTCCAGGCCGACCCATTCGGCGTCCAGCGGGTGGGTCACATGGCGCAGCCCGAAGTCGGTGAAGCTCATCAGGAGCGTGGCGACGATCGGGAACGCCATGAAGGTGAGGAAGAACGCCAGGAACGGCGTGGAGTACAGCCAGCCCGCGAGGTTCTGGCGGGAGAGCCGGTCGGGCCGCCGCCCGGCCCCGCCCGGCTGCCCGGCGGTGACGCCGGCCGGGGCCTTCGCCGGGCGGGCGGCCCGGTCCTCGGTCTCCGCCTCGGTGACGGCGGAGGTCACTGGTCCACCAGCCCTTCGGTCGCCTTCTGGAGCTTCTTCGCGGTGGCCGCCGGGTCGGCGCCGCGGGCGACCTTCTCCATGGCCCCCTCGATCTGGACGGCGAACTCGGTCCACTTCTCCAGCGGCGGGACGTCCTTGGCGGTGTCCAGGGACTTCTCGAACACCGGCAGGGTCTCGCTGTTCTGCATCTCCGGCTCGTTCCAGGCGGCCTTGTTGGCCGGCAGCGACTTGGAGATCTCGTACCAGTGCGCCTGCATCTTCGGCGTGGTCAGGAACTGGGTGAACTTCTCGGCGGCGGCCTTGTGCGCACTGTCCTTGAACGTCACCAGCGAGGAGCCGCCGACCCAGGAGACCGAGCCCTTGCTGCCGGCGGGCAGCGGCGCCACCTTCCACTTGCCCTTGATCTGCGGCTGCTGCTCGTCGAGGTTCTGCACCATCCACGGGCCGGACATGAACATCGGGACCTTGCCGGCGCCGAAGTCCTTGGCGACGTCGCGGCCGACCACGAAGTTCTTCTTGGCCAGGCCGTCCTCGAAGTAGCTGCCGAACCGCTCGAAGGCCCTGACCGCCTCCGGCGAGTCCAGGGCGGGCTTGCCGTCCTCGCCGATCAGCTCGCCGCCCTCGGAGTAGAGGAAGGGCAGCCAGGTCTGCCAGGCGCCGGTGGAGCCGGGCTGCAGCTCGGTGCCCCAGGTGGCGCCGTTCTTCTTGTAGGCCTCGGCCAGGGCGTGGTGCTCGTCCCAGGTGGCGGGCTCCTTGCCCTTGCCGGCCTTCTCGGCGATGTCGGTGCGGTAGTACAGAGCGCGGACGTCGGCGTACCAGGGGACGCCGTAGGAGACGCCGTCGACGACGTTGTTGTCCCAGGTGGCGGGGAAGAAGTCGGCCTTGTCGAAGACCTTCTCGTCCACCGGCTCCAGCGCGTCGAGCGCGATGAACTCGCCCATCATGGTGGACCCCATCTGCGCCATGTCCGGCAGGGTCCCGGCGGCCGCGGCGGAGGTCATCTTCTGGCCGACGACGTCCCAGCCGACCGGCGTCACCTTGACGGTGATGTTGGGGTGCTTCTCGGTGAAGTCCTTGGCGACCTCCTCGAGCCGCTTGGCCTCCTCGCCCATGCCCCAGATGGTCAGCGTCTGCTTGGCGTCCGCTCCCACCTGATCGCCGTCCCCGCCACCGCAGGCGGCCAGCCCGAGCGACAGCACCAGAGCGGTCGCGGTGATCGTGGTGCGGGACAAGGCGTTGCGGGACATGCGGCTCCTCCTTGAGTACGCGCATCATTCTGTAAGCGCATACATGACCCTGTAGGACACTCCGCGGCGAGACAAGAGGGGCTGGGTAACGCTTCTGTATACCTGCCGGGACCTCGGCCACCCCGCGGGCGGCCGTCACACAGCGCTCACGCGCACACGCGCGGAGTCCGCGCCGCCACCCTCGGGATTTCTGTTGTGACAGGCGGTCGTCCACCGATGCCGCACACCGGCACGCCGCCGCACACGGACGCGGGGACATCCCTCCGCCCGGGCGATGCGCCCCAGGCTCTCATACCTCGCAGCCGCAGCTGACCCGCCTGCTCACCGAGGTCGGCAGCGTGCGCGCGACCGCCTGCTTGCCGCGGTCGGCCAGCCGCGCGAGCAGCAGCTCCACCGCCTCCTCGCCGAGCCGCCGCATCGGCTGGCGCACCGTGGTGAGCGCCGGGCTGACCAGCCGGCTCAGCGGAATCCCGTCGAACCCCGTCACCACCAGGTCGCCGGGCACCGACACGCCCCGCCCGGCCAGCGCGTACAGCGCTCCGACCGCCATCTGGTCGTTGGCGAAGACCAGGCCCTGCGGCCGTGGCCCGTCCCGGTCCAGCAGCTCCGCCACCGCCTTGCGGCCGGCCGCGAGCGTCAGATCGCCCCGCGTGGCCGGCTCCTGCGGCAGCGGGAGACCGGCCGCCAGATGGGCCGCCTGGAAGCCACGGAAGCGGGCCTCGGCGTCCGGCGAGTCCTCCGGACCGCCGACAAAGGCCAGGTCGGTGAGCTGGTGGTCGGTGATCAGATGCCGGGTGAGCTCCAGCTGACCGTCGAAGTTGGCCACGTCGATACGGTCGAGCCCCGGTGCCGGATCCCCGGCGAGCACCACGACCGGCAGCCGCCGCGAGACCACGTCCAGCACGTCCGGCGGCACGTGCTGCGCCAGTACCGCCAGACCGTCCACCCGCCCGGCCACCTCCGCCAGCGTCTCGCCGACCCGGTCGGCGTGCGCGGACGCGATCAGCAGGGCGTACCCCTGCCGCCGGGCGGCACGTTCCATGCCGCGGATGACCTCGTCGCCGTAGAAGCTCAGCTCCGTCCCGTCGTCCCCGCCGACGTCCGCCGTCCCCTCCGCCTCCGGGTCGGCGAAATCCGGGAAGAACAGTCCCAGGACCTCGGTGGACCGGCTGGCGAGCCCACGTGCGCTGGCGCTGGGCACGTACCCCAGTTCCCGTCCGGCCGCCAGCACACGCTCGCGGGTCGTCGCGCGCACCGCGTCCGGGTTGCGGTACACCCGCGAGACCGTCGCGATGGAGACGCCGGCGCGCTCGGCCACGTCGTAAACGGTGGGATCACCCATGATGGAGCCGCTGCCCTCGCTACCTGCGGATCTTCTGGAGACCTGCGCCGACCGGACTGACTGGAAGCGCATTCATCCTAGTTTGGCCACGAGGGGGCTGACAACCACGGGCGAGGCGGGTGACAACCACGGGCGGGGGCGGGGCGGGTGACAACCCGCGCGCCGAGTCGGGTGACCAGCGGTGGCGCCCGCGGGTGCCGGAGGGGAGGCGGACGGCGGCCGGTGACCGGCCGGGGCTCAGGTCTCGGGCGCGAAGCAGGGGAGCGGCCCGGCACCCGTCGTCAGTGCCCGGCCGCTCCTGTGGTTCCCGTGCTTCCCGTTGGTTGCGTGTGCTCCGGTGCTTCGCGCGGCTCGTGCCTACAGGGCCGCCGCCACCTCCTCGCGCAGCCGGGGCAGCATGTCGTGGTAGACGCCCGGGCAGAGGGTGGTGCCGTGGTCCTTGTGACCGGTGATCTGCGCCGGGGCGATCCCGTACTGGGCGCAGACGTACGCGCACAGGGTCACCAGCACGTCCCACTGGGCCTCGGGCGGCAGCGCGCCCGCGTGGTAGGAGCCCTCGTTGGCGATGCCGATGGTGCGGTCGTTCTGACCCGAGGTGTGCGCGCCGAGCACGAAGCTGCTTCCGCCGGTCAGCGCCGAGAGGCTGCCGTGCCGCCCCTCGGTGATCCAGCCGCCCCGGCTGACCAGGAAGTGGTAGCCGGTGTCGGCCCAGCCGTTCTCGTCCAGGTGCAGGTCCTGCACCCAGCGGGCGTGGGCATGTGCCTGGGCGCGGCTGAAGTCGGTGGAGTTGGTGCTCGCCGTGTGGTGGATGACGATGCCGGACGGCCGGTGGCGCAGCACGCTGATGGTGCCCTGCGGGGCGCGGGCCCCCCAGGTGCTGGTGCTGTCGATGTCCGGCTGGACGGCACCCGCGCCCGCCCCTGTGCCCTGAGCGCGGGCAGGGCCCGGCAGCAGGGCGGCGGCCAGGGCGGCGACGCCGGCCGCACCGGTGCGCAGCAGCCCGCGGCGGCGGAGGCCGGCCGTCCGGAAGGTGCCGCCGGGGCTGTCCGGATGTGCTGAGCGGTCCGGATTCGGTGGGGTCGCTGGGGTCACTGGGGTCACGGACACTCCTCGGAACGTGGGGGAGGGAAGTGAGGAGAGGGCGGGCGGGTGCCGTCCCGCGGCGAGCGGCTGGTGCGAGACCGTCCTGCTACGTGTTGTTGGCCAGTGCCAGCAGCCGGTCGCGCGAGCCGTTGAACTTGTTGCGGTCGACGTTCCCGGAGACCCCGGAGACCGAGCCGGTGCTGGTGTACTGCCACACGGTCCAGGTCGGGAAGCCGGCGGGGATGGTCGGCGAGGAGGCCGAGGTCCAGTGCGCCACCCACAGCGGGCTCTTGGCGGACATGCCGGTCCAGTTGCCGGTGCAGGTGTTCCACCAGCTCGCGGTCGTGTAGATCACCACGTCACGGGTGGTCCGCGCCTTGTAGGTGTTGTAGAAGTCGTTGATCCAGTTGCGCATCTGAGTGGTGGACAGGCCGTAGCACATCGCCCCGTACGGGTTGTGCTCGATGTCCAGGACGCCCGGGAGGGTGAGGTTGTCGCGCGACCAGGCGCCGCCGTTGGACGCGAAGTAGTTCGCCTGGACGGCGCCGCTGGAGACGTCGGGCCGGGCGAAGTGGTAGGCGCCGCGGATGACCCCGGCGGCGTGCGCGGCCGGGTAGTTGGTGTTGAAGCGGCTGTCCTTGTAGCTGGTGCCCTCGGTCGCCTTGATCCAGGCGAACTGGATGCCGGCGTTGCGCACGGAGGTCCAGTTGATGGCGCCCTGCCAGTGCGACACGTCGATGCCCTGGACGCCGTCGGTGGGGGCGAGGACGCCGAGGGAGTCGCGGGCGGCGGGGAGGCCCTGGTGCACCTTGATCCCGACGCCCATGTAGGCCTGGCCGGGGGTGACGCGGACGCGGTCCGGGTCGGGCGGCGGAGCCGCGACGGAGCTGCCGGCCGTGCCGGCCAGGAGGGTGAGGGCCGCGCCGAGGACTCCGGCCGCGAGGGCCGTACGTCTGCCGGGACGCCGCAGGGAGCGGAACGCGAACATGTCTGCCTCCGGATACGGGTGGGGGTACGGAACTGGAGGTGACGTCGACGTTTGTTGACGTGCGCGCGTCATCAGTTACGCACGTAGATTGTTCGTGTGTAAAGGGCTTCCAGCCTTCTCTGGTGGTCTGGTCCACTGTAAGAGCGGATGGCCTGGAAACTTGTGATTTGAGCGTGCGAAAACTTCATCGGATGAAAATGGAATCGCGCGGATCGCACGCGTGAACGCGCGTCAGGTGCCCCGGTGGCGGTGTGAGTCGAGAGGCGGGTGGGGCGAGAGCTGACGGTCCGTCGCCGGCCGGTTGGTTCGAGGTGCCGAACCGGCTGCTGGTGACGGCTCCTCGGTCCCGCAGCTCGTGGAGGTGCAGGAGGCGTCCCGCGCCGCGTCTCGTTCGCCGGCGGTGCGGGGGATCGCGCCCGGCCTCGGTGAGCGCGGACGCCGCGGTCGCTTCGTCACCCAGGCCGGCGCGGCATCCGCGCGCAGCACGAGCAGGCGCGGCAGCCGCACAGGCGTGGGACCCTCGTCCTGGCTTGTGCAGTGCCTGGTCGAGGATCTTGGCGGCGGGCCGCCGGGTCCTCCCTGGAGTCCGCGAAGAGCGAGGCGAAGTGCAGGGCCCGGGGCGCGGTGGCAGCCGGGAACGGGCTGGCGGGTGCGGCAGGGCGGGAGGGATCGTCGAGCGACTCGGAGGTCATGTACGGGGCGTGGTGTTCCGCTCCTCCGGTCAGGAACTCACCACCGCCGGCACCTACGCCGGCATGGTTTCCCGGATCAGCGAGCAGGTCCTGCCCCGACTCGCCGTTCTCGCTGTCCGCGGGGCGGGTCGAACGGTAGGGACCCTGCGGCCCGGGAGCGGCACGTCTACTGCCGGTAGCCGCTCAGGAAGCGGCCGATGCGGCCGATCGCCGCCTCCAGGTCCTCCGCGTGCGGGAGAGTGAGGATGCGGAAGTGGTCGGGGGCCGGCCAGCTGAAGCCGGTGCCCTGCACGACCTGGATCTTCTCCCGGAGCAGCAGGTCCAGGACGAACTTCTCGTCGTCGTGGATCTTGTGGACCTTCGGGTCGAGGCGGGGGAACGCGTAGAGGGCGCCCTTGGGTTTGACACAGCTCACGCCCGGGATCTCGTTCAGCTTCTGCCAGGCCACGTCCCGCTGTTCGCGCAGCCTGCCGCCGGGGGCGGTCAGCTCGCGGATGGACTGGCGGCCGCCCAGGGCCGCCTGGACGGCGTACTGGGCGGGCGCGTTGGCGCACAGGCGCATGGAGGCCAGCATGGTCAGCCCCTCCAGGTAGTCCTTGGCGTGCTGCCGGGGGCCGGTGACGACCAGCCAGCCGGAGCGGAAGCCGGCCACCCGGTAGGTCTTCGACAGGCCGCAGAAGGTGAGGACCACCAGGTCGGGGGCGAGGGCGGCGGCCGAGTGGTGGACGGCGTCGTCGTAGAGGATCTGGTCGTAGATCTCGTCGGCGAAGACCATCAGGCCGTGGCGGCGGGCGAGGTCGAGGATGCCCTCGACGATCTCCTTCGGGTAGACCGCGCCGGTGGGATTGTTGGGGTTGATGATGACGACCGCCTTGGTACGGTCGGTGATCTTCGACTCCATGTCGGCGAGGTCCGGGTACCAGTCGGACCGCTCGTCGCACAGGTAGTGCACGGCCTTGCCGCCCGCCAGGGTGGTCACCGCCGTCCAGAGCGGGAAGTCGGGGGCCGGGACGAGGACTTCGTCACCGTCCTCGAGGAGCGCCTGCACGGCCATCGAGACCAGCTCCGACACGCCGTTGCCGAGGTAGACGTCGTCGACATCGACCTCCAGGCCGAGGGCCTGGTAGCGCTGGGCGACGGCCCTGCGGGCGGAGAGGATGCCGCGGGAGTCGGTGTAGCCGTGTGCCTGCGGCAGCATCCGGATCATGTCCTGGACGATCTCCTCCGGCGCCTCGAAGCCGAACAGCGCAGGATTTCCGGTGTTGAGCCGCAGCACGTGGTGCCCCGCCTCCTCCAGCGCATCGGCGTGCTCGATCACCGGGCCGCGGATCTCGTAGCAGACCTCGTTGAGCTTGCTCGACTGCCGGAACTCCATGCGCCGCCACCTCTCAGGTCACTGGTGTTGCTTGGTTTTACCAAGTAGGCGCTTGGAAAGTCCAACAACTTGTCTAGACTGCGCCGCATGTCACCTCGCGCTCGCCGTAGTTACGACCAGTACTGCTCCGTCGCCCGTGCCCTCGACGCCGTGGGCGACCGCTGGACCCTGCTGATCGTCCGGGAGCTGCTGGCCGGCCCGCGGCGCTACACCGACCTGCACGCGGATCTCCCCGGTGTCAGCACCGACGTCCTCGCCTCCCGGCTGCGGGACATGGAGCGCGAAGGACTGTCCACCCGCCGCCGGCTGCCCCCGCCCGGTGCCGCCTACGTCTACGAACTGACCCCGCGCGGGCGGGAGCTGCTGCCCGTGCTGCAGGCGCTCGGCGCCTGGGGGCAGGACGCGCTGGGGGAGCGGCGGCCCACCGACGCCGTGCGGGCGCACTGGTTCGCCCTGCCGCTGCTGCGCTCGCTGGAGGGCGAGGGGCTGGTCGAGGTGCGGCTCGAGGAGGGGCGGTTCCATGTGCGGGCGGGCGCCGGGGACGGGCCCGTCTACGGCGACGGTCCGGCGCCCGCCGAGCCGGACGCGGTGCTGGTGCTCGACACCGAGACCTGCACCGCGATCAGCCGCGGCGAACTCCCGTTCGGCCGGGCGGTCGGCACCGGCCGGGTCGAGGTGACGGGCGAGGGCACCCTCGCCAAGTGGCTGCGGGAGACCGCGACGGAGGGCACTGCCGGGGCACCACCGGTGACCTGACGGACTGTCGGCGACCGCTGGCAGGATGACCGGCATGACGATCATGAATGTGGACCGGCACGAGGTCGGTACGGCGGCCGTGGAGCGCGCGCTGACCGACATCGAGGGGCGGGCCCTGGGCCGCTGGCACCGCATGGAGTACGACTGCTACTCCGACGCCGAGTTGTGCGCCCTGCGTGACGACCTCCTGGACCATCTCGCCGCCCGCACCCTGACCGACCCCCAGCTGCGCACCGAGGCGTCCGTCACCGTCGCCCGCACGGCGGCGGAGTGCGCTCTCGGCTATCTGGACCTCGGCAGCTTCCCCAATGGGGACCAGGAGATCCGTTTCCCCCTCATCGGGAAGAGACTCAGCAGCGAGAATCACGACTTCGAGCCCACGGTGGAGCACGCCTCCACCGCCGGCGACTGGCTCGACGCCTTCGCGCTGAGCCTGATCAGCGGCCTGATGTACGAGCGGAACCGGGTCATAGGGCTGCTGCTGCGCGACGATCACGCACCCGCGATCCGCGCCGGCGTTCCGTACTCGAAGCTGAACTCCGTGTCCGATCCGGGCGAGCTGGCGGAGATGGACACCCTGGCCTGCTATCTGACCGGGGCGGAAGGCCATCCGCCGCGCCAAGGCGCGGTTCCGGTGCGCATGCCGGAGGTCGACGAGCGGCTCGACGGGATCCTGCGCCTCAGGGAGGCCGGAGAGCTGACGCCGGACCAGCGGCTGCTGCGCGTGCTGATGGAGGACGATCGGACGGCCTTCGAGCGGGCGCTGGCCGAGCGCCTGGAGCAGTACCGGCACAGCGTGCCCGCCGGCGCCGCCCCGCGCAGTCTGCTGCCGCACCGGACCGTGGCCCTGGCCGCCCTCGCGGTGCGGGTGCACGGCTGGGACCTGCGGGTGCGCTCCCCCTATCTGCCGCAGGGTCTGCTCCAGGCCCCGGCTCACGCCGTGTCGGTGTGAAGGGCTCACGCCCCCTCGGCGTGCAGGGGGTTGGGCAGTTCGGCCCACAGGGCGCCGGGGGTGCGGGGGGACAGGCGCATCAGGGTGAGCGCCTTCGCCGGGATCGGTGCGCCGAGCAGGGCGGGCAGGTCGGGCGTGCGGGGCAGTCCGTCGCGCACGGCCGCCCGGAGTGCCGCCCCGAGCAGTCCGGCCGAGCCGGTGGTGCCGGCCAGTGAGCCCGCCACCAGGGATCCGAACAGCTTGCTGCGCAGCACCCGTTCGTCGTCCGTGAGCATCCGGGCGGGCAGGTTCGGGACGGGGATGCCGTGGCGGGTCAGCCGCGCCGGGCTGACCCGCAGGTCGGCCAGGTCCCGGTAGACCAGCCGCAGCGGCTCGCCCTCGCCGGACAGCACGACCAGGAGATTCTGGCCGTGTGCCTCGAGGGCCACGCCCAGCTCGAGCAGCCGCAGGCCGACGGTGAGCGCCAGCCGGGTGAAGCGCGCGGACCAGGCGGGGGAGCCGGGCAGCCCGGTCGTCGCCAGGACGGCCACCGGGAGGACCCGTTCTCCGGGTCCCGCGTACTGCCGCGGTGATTCCCGCAGCACCGCGGCGAGGTCGGGGGAGCCCGCCGCGGCGGCGCCCAGCGTGCGGGTGATGTGCAGCAGGCCGCCGGTGCGCTCGGCCATCGCCTCCCCGAAGCGCGACAGCTCCGCGGAGGCGGTGACCGAGCCGAGCGAGATGTCCCGCACCGAGGACGTCAGGCGGGCGCTCAGCGCCGTCTTGACGTGCGGGCCGCCGGCGGGGAGTGCGAGGGTGCGCAGCGCCATCAGCGGATGCGCGCCCCGCACCCGTTCCTCGCTGCCGCGCTTGAGCACGTGCTCCGCCTGCCAGGGATGGACCGGGATCAGCAGCCGCCCGCCGTCCCGCAGCCACTCGGGCCAGCCCCCGCTGACCACGCACTCCCCGGCCGGGGCCGGCAGCAGACCCAGGTCGACCACCGGCCCGTGCTCGGGCGCGTAGGCCAGCTGCTCGGCCACCGAGAAGCCGGGCCGGGAGCGGCAGCTTGGGTGGAAGGGATGCCCGTCGGTCACCCGCTGCTCCCACTCCCAGTCGGTGTCCGGCCACTCGTCCGGGTGATCTCCGCCGGCCCGTGACGCGACCCGTGCGCCGGCCCGGGAGAGCGCCAACGAGGCGACACTGTGGGCGAGTTCGGCCGCGAAGGCCGCAGACCGGGGTACGGCGAGATCGGTCATCAGGCGTGCCGGGTCGTCGTAGTCCGTCTCCCCGAGCCGTACGACCTCGGCATACGTCTGTGTCGCGTAGGGATCCGCGCACGGGCCGTGCAGCCGGCGCCCGTCCCTCAGGTGCAGGGTGAGCCCGTCACCGCCGCGCTCCCGGCGGTCCACCCAGGGCAGCGGCTCGAGCGCCAGGCCCCGCCACAGCCGGGTCAGCACGGCCGCACGGGCTCCGGGCAGCTCCCGCTCGTACCCGGGCAGCAGGGCGGGCCGTACGGCGGCCAGCTCGTCGGCCATCTCGGTCTCGGCGGCGGTGGGACGGTGCACGGGCGGACTCCTCGGGGTACGCAAGGTGGACGGACGGGACGAAGGGGAGGTGCGCGGCAGACATACTGATCGTCTCCGCCCGGACAGACCGTAGGGAACCAGTGGAACGCGTTGACCACATGCCCCCGCACGCAGACGACGACCCGGGGGCGCGCTCCGATCAGGCCGGGCGCGCCGACGCCTACGCGGCGGTGCCCCTGCTCAACTGCCTGCTGCGGGAGGTGGCCGAGCCGCTCCCCGGGGACGGCACCGGCGACCGCCGCACCTACCGGCTGCCCGGCACCGGGCGTTTGCTCCGGGTCGGCGGCGGGCGGCGCCCCACCGGGCCCGAGGTGCTCACCGACGGTGCCTGGCAGCGCATCGGCCACGTCGAGCTGGTGAAGCTCGCCGGCGAGGAACTGCGCCGCCACACCGGCGTGTCCAACCACGAGCTGCCCGGCGAGATGATCGACAGCCGGGACGCGGTGGCCGCGCTGCTCGCCGCCCGCACCGCCGCCACCCCGCCCGACGACCCCTATCTGCGCTCCGAGCAGAGCCTGGTCACCGGACACACCCACCACCCGGCACCCAAGGCCCGCGGCGGCGGCCCCGCGGCGAGCTGGCTGCCGTACGCGCCCGAGGCGCACGCCCGGTTCCCGCTGACGCTGCTCGCCCTGCGCGAGGACACCGTCGTCGAGGACGGCGACACCGCCGCGCTGGACCTGCTCGGCGCCGCCCCGCCCGGCTACCGGCTGCTGCCCGCCCACCCCTGGCAGCTGGAACTCGCGGCCCGCGACCTCGCCCCGGCCTTCGCCGACGGCCGGCTCCTCCGGCTCGGCACCACCCCGTTCCCCGTCTGGCCGACCGCCGCGATCCGCACCGTGTACGCGCCGGAGCTGGACCTCTTCTGCAAGTTCAGCCTCGATGTGCGCATCACCAACGACATCCGGCGGCTGTGGCGGCACGACCTGACCCGGCTGCGGGCCACCGACGAGGCGGTGCGCGCCGCGTTCGCCCGCTGCACCGGGCCCGCCGCCCCGGGCGCCGGCACGGCGGCCTGGCTGAGCGACCGCGGCCACCGCTCGGCCGACTTCGCCTACGAGCAACTGGCCGTCGTGGTCCGGGACGGACTGCGCGCCCATCTGCTGCCCGGCGCCACGCCGTACCTCGCCGCCGCCCTGGTCGAGGGCTTCGACGGCAGCCCGCTCCCCGCGGCCACCCCCGGCCCGGACGCCTGGTGGCGTGCGTATCTGACCCAGGTGGTGCCGCCCGTCCTGGCCGTCTTCGCCCGGCACGGGGTGGTCCTGGAGGCGCATCTGCAGAACACCCTGATCGCCGTGGACCGCGCCGGAACCCCTGTCCAGGCCCTGTTCCGGGACGCCGAGGGCGTGAAGCGGGTGCGCGGGGCGGCCGGGACGCCGGGCCCGCCCGAGGTGTCCCGGGAGGCGGGCTGGGAACGGCTGGTGTACTGCCTGATCGTGAATCACCTCGCCGAGGTGGCGGCCGCCCTCGCCGACCTCCACCCCGGATTCGACCCCTGGCCCGCGGTACGTCACGAGATGGCCCGCCACGACCTGCCCGAGGCCGCCGCCCTGCTCACCGCGCCCACCCTCCCCGGCAAGACCAACCTCCTGCTGCGCTGGACCGCGGCGGACGGCGCCGACGCCCGCTACCGCCCCCTGCCCAACCCGCTGCGCGCGCCGGACGCGGCTACTTCAGGGGATCGTGGCCCCAGTTCATGAGCGAGTGGCGCCAGGCGGAGCCGGTGACGTCGCCGGCCGGCCGCTGGGCGAGGTGCCGGTGCACGTAGCCGACGACCTTGCGCATATGGGCCAGGTCGTCCTCCGTCAGGTCGTCCTTCCTGGTACGCAGCAGTTTCACGATGCGCCGTCCGGAGGCATGGCCGACGCTCTCGCCCCCGTCGCTCTGCCCCGCGCTCCTGGACTCCTCGGTGCCGAGCCACTTCTCCAGCTCGGCGGCGGTCATGTTCACCGCCTCGCCGAACGCCTTGCGCGTCTCGTCCCGGTCCTCGCCGGAGCTCTTCGCCGCCGTCACGAGCGCTCGTCCTCATCGCCGTCCCGGCGGCGCAGCGCCTCCGGCTTGTGCACGGCCGTGCGGCCGGACTTGTCGCTCTCGACCTCGTACTGCGGCTCGTCCCCGGAGGCGTCCACGGTCCGTCCCGAGGCCTCGGTACGCTCCGTGATCTTCTTCTTGACCCTGCCGGGCACGTCCTGCCCGTGACTGCTCCACGAGACCTTCTCGCCCCTGCCCAGGTCGTCCTCGTCCTTCTTCTTCGCCACGGTCCACTCCTACGCGCCGGCACCGGAGGCCGGCCCTCCTTCAGGTTGCGGCACCACCCGCGGGACTGCATCCGGGCGGGGACCGGTACGCCGGGGGAGGCGGTCGCGGCGGTCGAGGCACCGCCCGGGCGGTGACCCTCGGTCACGGCCTCGGGTTACCATGCACTCTTCGTGCCGAACGCCGGGAGTCTGGGAGATGCTGACCGAGGTCACCGCGACCCGCTATGTGGAGCCCCTGCACACCGGCGGCAGCGTGCCCGGCGTGGTCGAGGCCGATGACCTGGGCACCTACGTGGTGAAGTTCACCGGCTCCGCCCAGGGCCGCAAGGCGCTGGTGGCCGAGGTGATCGTGGGGGAGCTGGCGCGGGCGCTCGGACTGCGCTTCCCGGAGCTGGTGCTGGTGCACTTCGACCCGGCGATCGCCGGGGAGGAGCCGCACCAGGAGGTGCGGGAGCTGCACGCCGCCAGCGCCGGGGTCAATCTCGGCATGGACTTCCTGCCGGGGGCGCGCGACTTCACCCCCGAGGCGGCGGAGCAGTTCACGGTCGACCCGCTGGAGGCCGGGCGGATCGTCTGGCTCGACGCGCTGACCGTGAACGTCGACCGCACCGTGCACAGCTCCAACCTGGTGCTGTGGCCGACGCTCGGCGTCGCCCCGCCCCGGCTGTGGCTGATCGATCACGGCGCGGCGCTCGTCTTCCACCACCGCTGGGACGGCAGCGACCCGGCCAGGGCGTACGACTTCCGGCATCACGCGCTCGGCCGCTACGGGCCCGATGTGCGGGCCGCCGACGCGGAACTCGCGCCCAGGGTGACCGAGGAGCTGCTGTGGTCCATCGCGGCCGAGGTGCCGGACGCCTGGCTGGCCGGCGAGCCGGGGTTCGCCACACCCGACGCGGCCCGGGAGGCGTATGTCGGACACCTGCACGCGCGGGCGCGGGCGTCCGCCGCGTGGCTGCCGGTCGACTTCCCCTCGGCCGAGGAGATCGCCGCGGAGAACGCGCTCCGTGCGGCACGGACGCAGCAGGGCCGCCCGGACTGGCTGAAGCGGGTGCCGGACCTGCACGGCCGTCCGGCGGTGGAACAGGACGGAACGGTGCATCTGCGATGACGGCCGGCGACCGCCGTGTGGAGATCGAGTACTGCACCCAGTGCCGCTGGCTGCCCAGGGCGGCCTGGCTGGCGCAGGAGCTGCTGACCACCTTCGAGCAGGAGCTGACCGAGCTGGCGCTCAGGCCCGGCACCGGAGGCGTGTTCGTGGTCCGGGTCGGGGACGAGGTGGTGTGGGACCGGCGGGAGCAGGGCTTCCCGGAGCCGACCGCGGTGAAGCGGGCCGTACGCGACCGAGTGGCCCCGGGGAAACCCCTGGGCCACTCGGAGAAGTAAACCGCGCGGACGGCGCCGGCCACCGGCCCGTTGCCGGCCCCTCGGCCGCCGCAGGACGTGACCGCCGCCGTCCCCGGGCTGTCGGCCCTCGGGCCGCCGTCAGCCCTTGAGCTGTTCGTACGCCGGCAGGGTGAGGAAGTCGGCGTAGTCCTCGTCGAGGGCCACCTGCAGCAGCAGGTCGTGCGCCTGCTGCCAGTTGCCCGCGGCGAACGCCTCCTCGCCGATCTCCGCGCGGATGTTCGCCAGCTCCTCGGCGGCGACCTTGCGGGCCAGATCGGCGGTGACCTTCTCGCCGTTGTCGAGGACGACACCCGCGTTGATCCACTGCCAGATCTGCGAGCGGGAGATCTCCGCGGTGGCCGCGTCCTCCATCAGGTTGAAGATGGCGACCGCGCCGAGGCCGCGCAGCCAGGCCTCGATGTAGCGGATGCCGACCTGGACGGCGTTGACCAGGCCGTGGTACGTCGGCTTGGCGTCCAGGGAGTCGATGGCGATGAGATCCTCGGCCGTGACGTTCACGTCCTCGCGCAGCCGGTCCTTCTGGTGGGGCTTGTCGCCGAGGACCCGGTCGAAGGACTCCATGGCGATCGGCACCAGGTCGGGGTGGGCGACCCAGGAGCCGTCGAAGCCGTCGGCGGCCTCGCGGTCCTTGTCGGCGCGGACCTTCTCGAAGGCGACCCTGTTGACCTCCGGGTCGCGCCGGGAGGGGATGAAGGCCGCCATGCCGCCGATGGCGTGCGCGCCCCGCTTGTGGCAGGTGCGGACCAGCAGTTCGGTGTAGGCGCGCATGAAGGGGGCGGTCATGGTCACCGCGTTGCGGTCCGGCAGCACGAACTTCGGCCCGCCGTCGCGGAAGTTCTTGACGATGGAGAACAGGTAGTCCCAGCGGCCGGCGTTCAGCCCGGAGGCGTGGTCGCGCAGCTCGTAGAGGATCTCCTCCATCTCGTAGGCGGCGGTGATCGTCTCGATGAGCACGGTGGCGCGGATGGTGCCCTGCGGGATGCCCAGGTAGTCCTGCGCGAAGACGAAGACGTCGTTCCACAGGCGGGCCTCGAGGTGGGACTCGGTCTTCGGCAGGTAGAAGTACGGGCCCTTGCCGAGGTCGAGCAGCCGCTGGGCGTTGTGGAAGAAGTACAGGCCGAAGTCGACGAACGCGCCGGGGACCGGGGTGCCGTCGGCGTCGACGAGGTGACGCTCGTTCAGGTGCCAGCCGCGCGGGCGCATCACGACCGTGGCCAGCTCCTCGTTCGGGCGCAGGGCGTAGGTCTTGCCGGTGCGCTCGTCCGTGAAGTCGATGTTCCGGGTGTAGGCGTCGATCAGATTGAGCTGGCCGAGGACCACGTTCTCCCAGGTGGGAGCGGAGGCGTCCTCGAAGTCGGCGAGCCACACCCGGGCGCCCGAGTTGAGGGCGTTGATGGTCATCTTGCGGTCGGTGGGGCCGGTGATCTCGACGCGGCGGTCCTCCAGGGCCGGGGGAGCCGGGGCCACCTTCCAGGAGTCGTCCGCGCGGATGGCGGCGGTCTCCGGGAGGAAGTCGAGGGCGGAGGTGCGGGCGATCTCGGCGCGGCGTTCCGCACGGCGGGCGAGGAGCTCGTCACGCCGGGGCGTGAACCGCCGGTGCAGCTCGGCCACGAAGGCGAGGGCCGGCTCGGTGAGGACCTCCTCCTGCCGGGGCAGGGGCTCGGCGTCGACGATGGCCAGCGGGGACGGCGCTGGTGCGGACATCAGCTGTCACTTCCTTACGCGTGCAGGCGTGGCACCGGGTGCCAGTCGACCCGGGTACGGCTGGGAACGCCCGGAGACGGGCCGGGCCCTTCTGATCAGTGGATAGTAGTTTCCTCATGGTGGAAGTTCAATGGTTTGTTGATGTCGAGATTCTCTGGGTCGAGTGAAGGTGGCGCTGAGTGCCACGCCGCTCACTCGGGGTGTGGCTCGTCTCCGGACCGGGCGGGCCGGCTCACTCGAGGTGCGCCAGGTCGGCCTCGGTGTCGATGTCGTGGGGGTCGGCCACGTCCCCGCACTCGACCGGCGTGATCCGCTCCTCGTGCTCCCTCAGATAGGCGCGTGCCCCCCGGTCGCCGGTCGCAGTCGCGGCGACACCCGCCCAGTGCGCGGCGCCGAGCAGAACGGGATGTCCGCGGACGCCGTGGTAGGTGGCGGAGGCCAGCGAATCCGCAGTCCGGTACGCGGCGAGCACTCGTGCGACCGCCTGCTCGCCGATGCCGGGCTGGTCGACCAGCGAGACCAGCGCCGCCCGCGCGCCGGTCCCGGCCAGCGACTCGAGGCCCGCCCGCAGGGAGGTGCCCATGCCCTGCTCCCAGCCGGGGTTGTCCACCAGCACGCAGCTGGGCAGCGCCGCCCGCTCCCTCACCTCCTGCGCCCGCGCGCCCAGCACCACGTGCACGCGTCCGCAGCCGCCCTCGCGCAGCACCCGCACCGCGTGCTCCACCAGCGGCCGCCCGCGGTGGGCGAGCAGCGCCTTGGGTCTCCCGCCCAGTCTGCGCCCGCCGCCGGCCGCGAGCAGCAGTCCCGCGACCGGTGCGCGTCCGCCGTCCGTCCCTCGTGTCGTCATGCCTCCTCCCTACCCCACGCGCTCCCCGGCCCCGATGTCACGCTGCGGAGCAACTCGATGACGCAGCGGGCTGGCGCGCGGGGCGCCGGGTGGCGTTTACTGGCGCGCACCGCGACCGGCGGGGTGACGGTGTGCCGGGGGCGGTGAGCGCACAACGACGTGCCTGGGGGAGGACTGTGTTGCGGAGCGTGGAGCAGAGGCGCGTGGCCGGCGGTCGTGAGGATCCACGGGTGGCGGAGCTGCGCACGGCCGTGTCCCGGCTGCGGCGCCAACTCGCCGCTCTTCCGGCGGAGTTCCCCGACCGGGGCATCGCGGAGGAGGAACTGGCCGCACTGGACGCCATGGCCCTGAGCGGCACCCCCGACGTGCCCCGCCTGCGCCGCTCCCTGCTGCTCGTCGCCGCCGCCATCGGCTCCGTGAGTGCCCTGCGTGGCGCCCTGCGCGAGGTCCGCGAGGCGGTGGAGCTCTTCGGCCCGTCAGCCCGCAATTGACGAACGCCTGTACGGGCCCCTCCCTGGCGGGTGAAGCGGGGCGGGCGCCGCTCACGCGGGGTGACGGCCCCCCTCAGGTGGCCTGGGCGCCGCCGCTCGTGAGGACCTCGGAGAGTTCCGAGGCCACCTGCCGCAGGGCCGGGACGAACTTCTCCGTGGCCGACTCGGTGACGCGGCCCGCCGGGCCGGAGATGGAGATGGCCGCGGGCGTGGGGGAGTCAGGGACCTGGACGGCCAGGCAGCGGACGCCGACCTCCTGCTCGTTGTCGTCGACCGCGTAGCCCTGGCGCCGTACCTCCTCCAGGGCTGCGAGGAAGTCCTCCGGCGTGGTGATGGTCCTGTCCGTCGCCGCGGGCATGCCGGTGCGGGCGAGCAGGGCCCGTACCTCCTCCGGGGGGAAGGAGGCCAGCAGCGCCTTGCCGACGCCGGTGGAGTGCGGCAGCACGCGCCGGCCGACCTCGGTGAACATCCGCATCGAGTGCTTCGACGGCACCTGCGCCACGTACACCACCTCGTCCCCGTCGAGCAGCGCCATGTTCGCCGTCTCGCCGGTCTCCTCGACCAGGCGGGCCAGGTAGGGGCGGGCCCAGGTGCCGAGCAGCCGGGAGGCCGACTCGCCGAGCCGGATCAGCCGCGGCCCCAGCGCATAGCGGCGGTTGGGCTGCTGCCGGACGTAGCCGCAGGCCACCAGGGTGCGCATCAGGCGGTGAATGGTCGGCAGCGGCAGTCCGCTGCTCGCGGACAGCTCGCTCAGGCCGACCTCCCCGCCCGCGTCCGCCATCCGTTCGAGCAGATCGAAGGCGCGCTCGAGGGACTGCACGCCACCGCCGGCGGCGGTGGTCCGGGCGGAGTCGGTGGTGCTGGCGCTGGACGTCGGCACGTCGCGTTCCTTTCGGGACGGGCAGGAAGGGGCCAAAGCCTACCCGGCGGCAGGTTGACTGCCCGTCGGTGCGTCACTACGTTCTGTGTGACGGAATTCTATTTCCGTGTCGTGGAAATGTCTAGGACGGCCGCCGAAGGGTCCCGAAGGGGAAGTGTGCCCTTGACGGGGCCGGAACGGGAGTGAAGACTCCTTCAACAGAACGTTGAATTTCGCTAGGCGGAAACCGCCGGAGGGGCAGCCGCCGGGGCAGGCGGGAACCCGTTCGGATGCCGCCGCGAACAGGTCAGGAGGGTCCGGGTGTCCGACGCCGAACTGGTGCTGCGCTCGACACGTGTCATCACTCCCGAGGGGACGCGCCCCGCGACCGTCACGGTCGCCGGCGGCACGATCACCGCCGTCGGCCCGCACGACGCCCCCGTGGCGTCCGGTGCCCGCCTGGAGGACCTCGGCGACGACGTCCTGCTGCCCGGCCTGGTGGACACCCATGTGCACGTCAACGACCCCGGCCGCACCGAATGGGAGGGCTTCTGGACCGCCACCCGCGCCGCGGCGGCCGGCGGCATCACCACGATCGTCGACATGCCCCTCAACTCGCTCCCGCCCACCACGACCGTCGGCCATCTGCGCGTCAAGCAGGAGACCGCCGCCGACAAGGCGCACGTCGACGTCGGCTTCTGGGGCGGGGCACTGCCCGGCAACGTCAAGGACCTGCGCCCGCTGCACGAGGCCGGCGTCTTCGGCTTCAAGGCCTTCCTGTCACCGTCCGGCGTCGAGGAGTTCCCGCACCTCGACCAGGAGCAGCTCGCCCGCTCCCTCGCCGAGATCGCCGCCTTCGACGGGCTGCTGATCGTGCACGCCGAGGACCCGCACCATCTCGCCGCCGCCCCGCAGCAGGGCGGGCCCAGGTACGCCGACTTCCTCGCCTCCCGCCCGCGCGACGCCGAGGACACCGCCATAGCCCACCTGGTGGCCCAGGCGAAGCGGTTCGGCGCCCGGGTGCACATCCTGCACCTGTCCTCCGCCGACGCGCTGCCGCTGATCGCCGAAGCGAGGGCCGAGGGTGTCCGCGTCACCGTGGAGACCTGCCCCCACTACCTGACCCTCACCGCGGAGGAGGTCCCGGACGGGGCCAGCGAGTTCAAGTGCTGCCCGCCCATCCGCGAGGCCGCCAACCAGGACCTGCTGTGGCGGGCGCTGGCCGACGGCACCATCGACTGCGTGGTCACCGACCACTCCCCGTCCACCGCCGACCTCAAGACCGACGACTTCGCCACCGCCTGGGGCGGCATCTCCGGCCTCCAGCTCAGCCTCTCCGCCGTCTGGACCGAGGCCCGCAGGCGGGGCCACACCCTCGAGGACGTGGTGCGCTGGATGTCCGAGCGCACCGCGCGCCTGGCCGGCCTCGACGACCGCAAGGGCGCCATCGCGCCCGGCCGGGACGCCGACTTCGCCGTCCTCGCGCCCGACGAGACCTTCACCGTCGACCCGGCCGCCCTTCAGCACCGCAACCGGGTGACCGCCTACGCGGGCAGGACCCTGTACGGCGTCGTCAGGTCCACCTGGCTGCGCGGCCGGCGCATCGTCGCCGACGGCGAGTTCACCGCACCGCAGGGCCGGCTGCTCACCCGCATCCGCTGACGACGCCCAGACGACGAAAGGCAGGAACACACCACCGTGACGGCGATCGAGACCTTCACCGGCGACGCCAGCCCCTACCAGGGCGGCGACCCCTACGCGGACTACCGCACCGCAGACTTCCCCTTCACCCACTACGCCGATCTCGCCGACCGCCGCCTCGGCGCCGGTGTCGTCGCCGCCAACGACGAGTTCTTCGCCCAGCGGGAGAACCTCCTGCTGCCCGAGCGCGCCGAGTTCGACCCCGAGCACTTCGGCCACAAGGGCAAGGTCATGGACGGCTGGGAGACCCGCCGCAGGCGCGGCCGCTCCGCTGACCACCCCTGGCCGGACGAGGACGACCACGACTGGGCCCTGATCCGGCTCGGCGCCCCCGGCGTGGTCCGCGGGATCGTCGTGGACACCGCCCACTTCCGCGGCAACTACCCGCAGGCCGTGTCCGTCGAGGGCACCAGCGTGCCCGGTTCCCCGTCACCCGAGGAACTCCTCGGCGACGACATCAAGTGGACCACCCTCGTCCCGCGCACCCCGGTCGGCGGCCACGCGGCCAACGGCTTCGCCGTCTCCGTCGAGCAGCGCTTCACCCACCTGCGCCTCAAGCAGCACCCCGACGGCGGCATCGCCCGCCTGCGCGTCCACGGCGAGGTCGTCCCGGACCCGGCCTGGCTCCAGGCCCTCGGCACCTTCGACGTGGTCGCCCTGGAGAACGGCGGCCAGGTCGAGGACGCCTCGAACCTCTTCTACTCACCGGCCACCAACACCATCCAGCCGGGCCGCTCCCGCAAGATGGACGACGGCTGGGAGACGCGCCGGCGCCGCGACCGGGGCAACGACTGGATCCGGTACCGGCTGGTCGAGCAGTCCCGGATCCGTGCCGTCGAGATCGACACCGCCTGTCTGAAGGGCAACAGCGCCGGCTGGGCGTCGGTGGCCGTCAGGGACGGCGAGGACGGCGAGTGGACCGAGGTCCTGCCGCGCACCCGGCTCCAGCCCGACACCAACCACCGCTTCGTGCTGCCCGAGCCGGTCACCGGCACCCACGCGCGGCTGGACATCTACCCCGACGGGGGCATCTCCCGGCTGCGCCTGCACGGCTCGCTCACCGAGACCGGAGCGGGGCGGCTGACGGCTCGTCACCAGGAGCTCGGCGGCTGAACGCCGAGTCGTTCCAGCAGAAGTGACCGACCTTCACGGGTCATCGCACTGACCGACCCCTCACGGGTCCTCGGGCGGCCGACCCGCACCACTGACCGGTTGTGTACCGGTGTCATGGTGCGGGCGGCCGCCTACCCTTCTGCCCCCACCGCGGTGAACACCTGCTGCAGCGAGTGGCAGGCGCCGTCGAGATGGGCCCGCATCCGGGCGATCGCCTCTTCGGCGTCGCCGGCCTGGAGCGCCTTCAGGATCCGGCCGTGCTCGCCGACGATGCGTTCGCGTCCCAGGGTGTGGCGGGTCTGCACCATGCAGAGATGTATCTCGCCCTTGATGCCCCGGTACAGCCGGCTGAGCCGGGGGCTGCCGACGGCGTCGATCAGGCACTGGTGGAAACGCAGATCCGGTTCGACGAAGGCGTGGTGCGGCGCGTCCTCCTCCAGCCGGTCCAGGTCCTCGAGCGCGCGCTCGGCGGCGGCCACGGGCACGGTGCCGCGCTCCAGCAGAACCCGCACCACCTCGGTCTCCAGCGGAGTGCGGACCAGGAAGAGATCCTCGACGTCCGCACGCGTCAGACGCGGCACATAGGCCGCCTTGTTGGCCTCGCGGTGCAGCAGCCCCTCGTACACCAGGGCGGTGATGGCGCTGCGGGCCGTGGGGCGGGAGACGCCGTACTCATTCGCGATCTCGGTCTCGGCGAGCGTCGTACCGGGCGGGATCTGCCCGTCGAGCACCCGGTCGCGCAGGGATGCGGCGAGAGCCTCGACGACCGAGACGGTGGACAGCCTGAGAGCGGCGTCCTGGGCCATGAACACCTCCGTGAAGGGACGGCCTCATTCTCCCATATGTCAGGTCAGACCTGTTGACGGACAGGAGTCATTGTCCGACAATCGCCGCCTTTCGTCTCGATCTGCGCCCCGGGGACACGTCTTGCCGGATCCATTGACAGACACGATCCATTGTCTAACAATCGACGCGCCCTGAAGGGTGACGGGGGCCACATGCAGCCCATCGAGAGAGGCAAGGTTCTGCCATGACCGGTTACCAACAGGTTTTCGACCCTGTCGCCGGATCCCTGGGGTGGAGCGCGCTGTGTGCCGCACTCCCCCTGGTCACGCTGTTCGTACTGCTGGGCGGTCTGCGCTGGAAGGCATGGCAGGCCTCGCTGGTCGCGCTCGCCGCCGCCCTCGGCGTCGCCGTCCTCGCCTACGAGATGCCGGTGGGCCAGGCGGCCCTGGCAGCGGGGGAGGGGGCCGCCTTCGGCCTGTTCCCGATCATCTGGATCGTGCTGAACGCTCTGTGGATCTACAAGCTGACCGAGCTCACCGGCTGGGACACGGTGCTGCGGCGGGCGTTCGGCTCGCTCTCGGGCGACCAGCGCGTCCAGGCCGTGATCATCGCCTTCTGTTTCGGCGCGCTGCTCGAGGCGCTGGCCGGCTTCGGCACCCCGGTCGCGGTCTCCTCGGTGATGCTGATGGCGGTCGGGCTGCGTCCGATGAAGGCGGCAGCGGTCTCGCTGGTGGCCAACACGGCACCCGTGGCGTTCGGCGCCATCGCCGTCCCGATCACCACCCTCGCCAAGATCACCGGCCTGGACGCCGCCGACCTGGGCGCGATGGTCGGGCGCCAGACGCCGCTGCTGGCCCTGTTCGTGCCGCTGGTGCTGGTGTTCATGGTGGACGGCAGGCGCGGTGTGCGGCAGACCTGGCCGGTCGCCCTGGTCGGCGGATTCGGTTTCGCCGCCGCCCAGTTCATCAGCGCCAACTTCCTCTCGTACGAGATCGCCGACATCGTCGCGGCCTTCGCCGGCGCCCTGGCCGTCGTGCTGATGCTGCGCGTCTGGCAGCCCAGGGAGACGCTGGCGGCGCGGGCCGAGACACCGGCCGCCGTGGGCGGCGGCGCCACCGGCACGAGCGGCGGCGCCACGGGCTCCGGCTCCGGGACCTCCGGGGACACGGGCTCCGGGGACGCGGCCCCGGCCGGCACGGACGCCACGGCCGCGGACCGGCGCAGGCGCACCGGTGAGGGGTCCGCCCTGATGGCCTTCGCCCCCTACCTCACGGTGGTCGTGCTGTTCGCGGTGGCCACCTTCGGACCGGTGAAGACCTGGCTGGACGCGCACTCGGGGTGGAAGTTCGCCTGGCCGGGACTGGACGTGGTCAACGGCGACGGCGAGCCGCTGTCCTCCGCGACCTTCACCTTCAACCTGCTCAACTCCGGCGGCACCATCCTGCTCCTCGCCGGTCTGATCACCGCCGCGCTCTACGGCATCGGCGTCCTGCGGGGCGTGCGGGCCTACGGTGACACCGTGCGCCAGTTCCGCTGGACCATCGTCACGGTCATGGCGGTCCTCGCCCTCGCCTATGTGATGAACATGTCCGGCCAGACCGTCACCCTCGGCCTCTTCCTGGCTCAGACCGGCGCCGCGTTCGCCCTGCTCTCGCCCATCGTCGGCTGGCTGGGTGTCGCCGTCACCGGCTCCGACACCTCCTCCAACTCGCTGTTCGGCCTGCTGCAGCTCACCGCCGCCCAGAAGACCGGGATGTCCCCCTACCTGCTCGCCGCGGCCAACACCACCGGCGGCGTGCTGGGCAAGATGATCTCCCCGCAGAGCCTGGCCATCGCCGCCGCCGTGGTGGGCCTGGAAGGCCGCGAGGGCGAGCTCTTCCGCCGTGTGGTCGGCTGGGGCCTCGGCCTGCTCGCCGCGATCTGCCTGCTGGTCTACCTGCAGTCCACCCCGGTGCTGGACTGGATGGTGGTGCGCTGATGGACCGCACGGACCTGGCCCGTGACCTGGCCGCCATCGTGGGGGCGGACCACGTACGGGTGGACGACGGCGCGCTGGCCGCCTACGCCCGCGACGCCACTCCGCTCTTCCACGCCCTGCCGCAGGCGGTCGTGCTCCCCGGCAGCACCGAGGAGGTCGCCGCCGTCCTCAAGTACGCCACCGAGCGGGCCGTCCCGGTCGTGCCCCGCGGCGCCGGCTCCAACCTGTGCGCCGGCACCGTCCCGCTGACCGGCGGCATCGTCCTGGCCCTGACCCGGCTGGACCGCATCCTCGAGGTCAGCTCCGAGGAACTGCTGGCCCGCGTCCAGACCGGGGTGACCACGGCACGGCTCGCCGACGCAGCCGCCCGGGCCGGACTGCTCTACGCCCCGGACCCCGGCAGCCGCACCGTGTCCACCGTCGGCGGCAATGTGGCCACCTGCGCCGGCGGCCTGCGCGGGCTGAAGTACGGAGTCACCCGCAACTACGTACTGGGCCTGGAGGCCGTGCTGCCCACCGGTGAGATCATCCGCACCGGCGGGCGGCTGTGGAAGGACGTGGCCGGCTACGACCTGACCCGGCTGCTGACCGGCTCGGAGGGCACCCTGGCGGTGATCACCGAGGTGACCGTGGCGCTGCTGCCCGCACCCGCGGAGACCGGCACCGGCGTCGCCTACTTCCCCTCCCTCGCCGACGCCTCCCGGGCGGTGACCGACGTCATCGCCGCCGGCATCGTCCCGGCCACGCTGGAGTTCCTGGACCGCAAGTGCATCGTGGCGGTCGAGGAGTTCGCCGGGCTCGGCCTGCGGCAGGACGCCGGGGCGCTGCTGCTCTTCGGCGACGACGGCGACGCCCGGGCCGTGGCCACCCATCTCGGCCGCATCCAGGAGGTGTGCGACCGGGCCGGTGCGCTCGAGGTCACCCTCGCCGAGGACGTGGCCCGCGCGGACGCCCTGCTGGCCGCCCGGCGCTGCTCGCTCCCGGCGCTCTCCCGCCTGGGCTCGGTGACCGTCCTCGAGGACGCCACCGTGCCCCGGCACCGGCTCGCCGAGATGGTCGACCGCATCGACGAGATCGCCGCCCGCCACG
>Ga0207873_1000841_pt1 | contig 32106 bp, 31 predicted proteins | sample BGWIniCompost_FD_187373 | JGI IMG/M metagenome (GOLD analysis project Ga0207873, IMG submission 187373) | Cellulose adapted compost microbial communities from Newby Island Compost Facility, Milpitas, CA, USA - BGW Initial Compost (SPAdes)... ... | reverse complement strand
CGTCTTCTGGGAGATCATGCTGGTGCCGATGTACTTCATCATCGGCATCTGGGGCGGGGAGCGGCGCATCTACGCGGCGATCAAGTTCTTCCTCTACACGGTTCTCGGATCGCTGCTCATGCTGGTGGCGATCCTCTACCTGGTCATCAAGTACTGGGCACTGACCGGCGAGCTGTCCTTCGCGTACGAGGACCTGCTCCAGGTCTCCCTCACGTTCCGGGAGCAGTTCTGGCTCTTCGCGGCGTTCGCGCTGGCGTTCGCGATCAAGGTGCCCGTCTTCCCGTTCCACACGTGGCTGCCCGACGCACACGTGGAGGCGCCGACGCCGGGTTCCGTCATCCTGGCGGCGATCCTGCTGAAGATGGGGGCGTACGGCTTCCTGCGGTTCCTGCTGCCGCTCTTCCCGCAGGCCGCCACGCACCCGCAGGTGGTGCTGGCGCTGCTCGTGCTCGGCCTGTTCGGCATCCTCTACGCGGCCTGGGTCGCGGCCGTGCAGCCGGACGCGAAGAAGCTGATCGCGTACACGTCCGTGGCGCACATGGGCTTCGTGGTGCTGGGCATCTTCGCGCTCACGCTCCAGGGCGTGCAGGGCGCGATGGTCATCATGCTCTCCCACGGCCTGTCCACGGGCGCGATGTTCCTCTTGCTGGGGATGTTGTACGAGCGCCGGCACACGCGCCTCATCGAGGACTTCGGCGGTCTCGCCGCGGTCATGCCCATGTTCGCGACGGTCTTCGTCTTCACGGCCCTCGCCAGCATCGGGCTGCCGGGCACCAGCGGCTTCATCGGCGAGTTCCTCGCGCTGCTCGGCACCTTCCAGACGCACCCGTGGGTGGCGGTCATCGGCGCGCTGGGCGTCATCTTCGCCGCCTACTACATGCTGCCCATGGTGCAGAAGATCGTGTTCAACGCTCCGGACAAGCCCGAGAACAGGGCGCTGCCCGATCTGAGCTGGCGCGAACGGTTCGTCCTCCTGCCTCTCGTGGTCGGAATGCTCTGGCTGGGCATCTATCCCAAGCCGGTGCTGGAGCGTACGGAGGTGACCATCGCCAACCTGCTGGAGAACGTCGAGCGCCGCACCGTGCCCACCTCGCTGTCTCTGGCCGAGCTGATCGGCTTGCGTGGGCCGGGCGCCGCTGCGAATGCGGACTGAGCGCAACCAACGGCTGTGATCGCTGAGATGCAGATCGATTACTCGGACCCGATCCATTACTTCTGGGGCCTGCTGCCCGAGATCGTCCTGTCGATCTGGGCGATGGTCGTCCTCCTGGTGGACGTGTTCCAGAAGGGCGACCGGAGCGAGCCCTCCCGGCCCATCGTCACGTGGCTCGCGCTGGCAGGCATCGGCGCAGCCGCGATCGCCAACACATGGCTCACCACGGTCACGGAGGTGGGCGCGACCGGAATGATCGCGGTGGATGGGTTCCGGATCTTCACGAACTACCTGCTCCTGCTCGGCGGCGCGTTGTTCGTGCTCATCTCGACGCGCTACCTGGAACAGGAGCACCTGCGGCTCGGCGAGCTGTACGCGCTCGTCCTGCTCTCGCTGGTCGGGATGATGGTGTTCGCGGGGGCACGGGACCTCATGGTCATCTTCCTGGGTCTCGAGCTCATGTCCGTGGGCGTCTACGTCCTGACGGGCGTGAACCGCCGCGACCTCCGCTCGGCCGAAGCGGCGCTCAAGTACTTCCTGCTGGGCGCCTTCTCCAGCGCGTTCTTCCTGTTCGGCATCGCGTTGCTGTTCGGTGGGACGGGGACGGTGAATCTCGCCCTGATCGCGGCCGTGATCGGCGTGGATGGGCTGGGCGCGAACCTCCTGGTCCTGGTGGGCATGGCGCTGCTCGCCGCCGGCTTCGCCTTCAAGATCGCAGCGGTGCCCTTCCACATGTGGACGCCCGACGCGTACGAGGGGGCGCCCGCGCCCATCACGGCGTTCATGGCGGTGGCGGTGAAGGCTGCCGCATTCGCTGCGCTCCTGCGCGTGTTCCTGACCGCGTTCCCCGGGCTCTACGACACCTGGGGCGCGATGGTCTTCCCGTTCGCGCTGGTGACGATGGTCGCCGCGAACCTGCTGGCGGCGGTGCAGGGCAACGTGAAGCGGATGCTGGCCTATTCGAGCATCGCGCACGCAGGCTACCTGCTGGTGGCGCTGGCGGCCGCCAGCACGCTCGGCACGGCGTCGTTCCTGTTCTATCTCGTGGTGTACACGCTGATGACGGTGGGCGCCTTTGCCGTGATGGCGGTGGTCGCGCGCCCCGGCGAGCAGCGCCTCGACCTCGCCGACTATGCGGGGCTCGGCTGGCAGCGGCCGCTGCTCGGGATCACGATGACCGTGTTCCTCCTGTCGCTCGCGGGCTTCCCGTTGACGGGCGGGTTCGTGGGCAAGGTGTACATCCTGCGCGCGGCGGTGGACAAGGGCCTGATCTGGCTCGCGATCGTGCTCGCGCTCGCCTCGCTGGTCTCCTACTGGTACTACCTGCGGGTGGCGTGGTACATGTGGTTCCGCGAGCCCGAGCGCCCCGATGCGTACGGGGATATGCTGGTGTCGCCCGGCGTGCGCCTGGCGCTGGTCGGCGCCGCGCTCGCCGTGGTGGCGTTGGGGGTGTTCCCGGGCGCGCTGCTGGACCTGGCGGAGCGCAGCGCGGCGGCGCTGACCGGCGCCGCGACGCTCGGGGTCCTCGCGCCCTGACGGCGATCGTTCCGGGACCGACCGGGTAGGAAAACCGGGGCCGCAGGCAGGCACGGCCGGCGCGTGGGTGACGCGGCGGCCGTGCTCGGTTTTATGCATGGGAGGCGGCGCGCGGCGGCGCCGGCTTCGCTTGACGTTCCGTGACTCGCGCGTCTAGCTTGCGGCCATTCTCGAAACGCGGTCGGGGAGGAGGGAGCCGTGTCTGTGAATCCGCAGATCTTCCGTGAATACGACATCCGGGGTGTGGTCAACCGGGACCTGGGCGGACCGGTTCCGGAACTGATCGGGCGGGCGTTCGGCAGCGAGCTGCGCGGCCGGCGCGGCGGCGCGCCGGGCCTGCGCGTCGTCGTGGGCCGCGACAACCGCCCCTCCTCGCCGGATCTGGCCGAGGCGGTGATCCGCGGGCTCCGGGCGGCGGGCGTGGAGGTGATCGATGTCGGCACGGTCCCGACACCGGCGCTCTACTTTGCCGCGATCCGTCTCGGAACCGACGGTGCGATCCAGATCACCGGCTCGCACAACCCCCCGGAGTACAACGGGTTCAAGATGATCATGGACGGTCGCGCGCTGTACGGTGCGGCCATCCAGAAGCTGCGGGAGCGGATCGAGAAAGAGGAATTCGAGGTCGGCGCGGGGAGCCTCGAGCGGCACGACATCCTGCCGGAGTACGTTGCGGACATCACGGGCCGCTTCTCGCTCTCCAGGCCGCTGCGCGTGGTGGCGGATTGCGGGAACGGCACCGGGAGCCTGGTCGCGGTCCGGATCCTCGAGGGCATCGGCGCCGACGTCATCCCGCTCTACTGCGAGTCGGACGGCACGTTCCCGAACCACCACCCCGACCCGGTGGTGGACGAGAACCTGGCCGACCTGATCGAGCGCGTCCGTGCGGAGGACGCGGCGCTCGGCGTCGCGTTCGACGGGGACGCGGACCGCATCGGCGCAGTGGACGAGACGGGCAAGATCATCCGCGGAGACATCCTGCTGCTGCTGTACGGGCTGGACATCCTGGAGCGGCGCGGGCCAGGCCAGCGCATGGTCTTCGACGTGAAGTGCTCGCAGGCAGTCCCGGAGGTGTACGCCGCACGGGGCGGGGAGCCGATCATGTGGAAGACCGGCCACTCCCTGATCAAGGAGAAAATGAAGGAGATCGGCGCGCCGATCGCCGGTGAGCTGTCCGGGCACGTCTGCTTCGCCGATGACTACTACGGCTTCGATGACGCGCTGTACGCGGCGTGTCGACTGGTGGATCTGGTCGCCAGGGCGAACCGTCCGCTCTCGTCCCTCGTCGCGGAGTTCCCCGCGTACGTGTCGACGCCGGAGATCCGCGTGGATGTGCCGGAGGAGCGCAAGTTCGACATCGTCGCGGCGGCGGTCCGGGATTTCAGCCAGTCTCACGAGGTGATCTCGGTGGACGGCGCGCGCGTCCTCTTCCCCGAGGGCTGGGGCCTGCTCAGAGCGTCCAACACGCAGCCCGTCCTGGTCCTGCGTTACGAGGCTCGCACGGCGGAGGCGCTCTCCGAGATCCGCGCCACCATGGAACGGTGGCTGCGGGAGCAGGGCGTCGACGTATAACATGCTCCGCCGGCCCGGGCGTCTCCTCCTCCGCGCCGCCGTCGCGCTCCTCGTCCTGCTGCTGGTAGGCGGCGCGCTGACCGGGCTCTACACCGACGCGCTCTGGTACGCGGGCGTCGGCTACGGTGGCGTGTTCTGGACCCGACTGACCGCGACCGTGGCGGTTCGCCTGGTCGTGGGCGGTCTCGGCGCCGCCTTCGTCGCTCTCAACCTGTGGTTCGTTGCGCGGCAGGTCGGGCCGGTCCAGCTCCGCCGGCGCTATGGCAACCTGGAGATCTCCGAGCAGGTACCGCGGCGCTACATCACGCTCGGCATCGCCGCAGTGGCGGTCCTGGCCGGGTGGTGGCTCTCCGGCATCTCGTTCGACGGTGGAGGCGCGCTCACGATCCTGGCATGGCTCCGGCACGTCCAGTGGGGAGCCACGGACCCGCTCCTCGGCCACGACCTCTCGTTCTACGTCTTCGATCTGCCGGCTTTCTACAGACTCGCCGATTTCGTTCTCCTGCTCCTCCTGTGGAGCATCCTGCTCGTCCTGATCGGCTACGTCCTCTCCGGAGGTGTGCGGGTGCGCGACGGCCGCCTCGAGATCGAGTCGACGCCGCGGCTCCACTTCGTCGTTCTCACGGCGGGCCTCGTGCTCCTCATCGGCGTACGCTACTGGCTCGGCCGCTACGGCCTCCTGATCGGGGGGTCGGGGGTCCGATACCCGCTCGGGTACACGGACGTCGCCGCGCGCCTGCCCGCGCGCAACGTGATGACGTTCCTCTCCATCGCCACCGCCGTGGCAATGCTCTACGGCGCGTGGCGGCGGAGCTGGCTGCCCGCGCTCATTTCGACCGGCGCACTGCTGCTCGGCGCCGTGATCGCCGGATTCCTCTATCCGGCGCTGATCCAGAAATTCCAGGTCGAACCGAATCAGTTCGCCAAGGAAGCGACCTACATCCGCTGGAACATCGATTTCACGCGCCGCGCCTACGACCTCCACCGCATCGAGCGGCAGCGGTTCTCCTACCGTGCGGCGCCGATCCCGCCGTGGGAAGAGCTCGAGCCCTTCGTCTCCGCGCTCCCGCTCTGGGACCTGGAGCCGCTCCGCACCGTCTACAACCAGACTCAGAGCATCGCCGGCTACTACCATTTCCCCGGCGTGGACTACGACCGCTACGGCCCTCCGGGAGACACGAGGACCCAGGTCGCCATCGCGGTCCGCGAGTTCAACGCGCGTGGGTTGCCGCCGGCCGCTCAGACCTGGCAGACGCTCCGGCTCAACCCCACGTACATCGCCGGCACTGGCGCCGTCGTCACGCCGGCGTCTCTGATCTCTGGCCGCGGGGAGCCCCTCTTGTGGCTGGGGGACCTCAACCCGGTCGTGCGCGATCCGGCCGCGCCGCCCGCGATCGATCTCACCCACCCGCGCGTCTTCATCGGCGAGACGATGCCCGGCTACGTCGTGCTCATCCCCGGGCGCGACGGCGCCCTGACCGGCGTCCCGGGCCAGGACTTCCCCGAGGGAATCTTGCTCAGGCCGCTGCCGAGGCTCCTGGCCTTCGCGTGGCGGTTCCGCGAGATCAACCTCCTCTTCTCGGGCGAGCTCACGGCCGACAGCCGCATCCTGTTCCGCCGCTCGATCGAGGAGCGGATCCGCGCCATCGCTCCGTTCATCCTCTGGGACCCCGACCCCTATCCCGTCATCTACCGGGGGCGGATCGTCTGGATGGTCGATGGCTACACGGCGTCGGCGTCGTTCCCCCTGTCTCGCAGCGTGACCATCCCCGGTGTGGGCTCCACGCGCTACCTCCGCAACAGCGTCAAGGCGACCGTAGACGCGCTGACCGGCGATGTCGACTTGTACGCCGCCGACGAGACCGACCCGATCCTCGCCACCTACCGGCGCGTCTTCCCGGGCCTGTTCCGGCCGCTGGAGGAGATGAGCCCGGAGCTGCGCGCGCACCTCCGCTACCCGGCGCTCTTCCTCCGCGCGCAGGCCGCCGTGCTCGAGGAGTACCACATCGACGACGCCGCCGCGTTCTACGCCGGCCAGGACGTGTGGCAGGTCCCGCAGGAGCTCGGAACCGAGGCCCGCTCCTTCCGGCCCACCTACACCACCGTCCGGCTGCCCGGCGAGGAACGCGCCGAGTTCGTCCTCTCGGTGCCGTTCGTCGCCCGCCAGCGCCAGAACATGACTGCCCTGCTGCTGGCGCGGAACGATCCGCCGAACTACGGCCAGCTCGTCCTGCTCGAGCTCCCGCGGAACCAGCAGGTGCCGGGGCCGGTCCAGGTCGAGATCCTGATCGAGCAGGACCCGACGATCTCCCAGCAACTGAGCTGGTGGAGGCAGTCCGGCAGCGACGTGGACCTCGGACGCCTCCGCATCGTGCCCCTCGACAGCTCGTTCCTCTACGTGGAGCCGCTCTTCCTCTCCGGCCAAGGGAACTCGATCCCTGAGCTCCAGCGGGTCATCGCGAGCGACGGCCGCACGGTCAGCATGGACCTCACGCTGGCCGGCGCGGTCGCAGCGCTGCGCGGCGCCACGGATCGGCCGCCCGACAGGGCACGCGACCTGGAGCGGGTCTCCACCGAGCTGGAAGCCGCTGGCGGCCTTCCGCGCCGTGCCCTGGAGCTCTTCGACCAGGCGGAGCGCCGGCTGCGCGAGGGTGACTGGGCGGGTTTCGGCGAGGCGTGGCGCATGCTCCGGCAGGTGCTGGAGCAGGCGGCGCAGCCGCCGGCGGGGAGTTGAGGGGGAGCGGTGCGTGAGGAGGCGGACCGTGGGCCCGGGCGTTGAAAACTGACGTTTCCCGCGCTTGCGACCTCTGACCGGCAGGGTTATGATTGCGCGGCCGTCTCCAGCTCCTACGCAGCCGCACTCGATCGTGGTGGCCCTGGGCGGCAACGCCCTCCTGCCTCCCGGCGAGCACGGCGACATCCACCAGCAGTTCGCGCACACCCGCGAGAGTCTCGAGCCGGTCGTCGAGCTCGCCCGCGCCGGCTGGCGGATCGCGCTCGTCCACGGCAACGGACCGCAGATCGGGGACGAACTGCTGCGCAACGAGCTGGCGCGCGGGCAGTTGCCGCCGCTGCCGCTGGGCGTCCTGGTGGCCGCGACCGCCGGCTGGATCGGCTACATGATCCAGCAGTCGCTGGAGAACGCGCTGGAGCGGGCGGGCGTCGCCCGCAGCGTGGTGACCGTGGTCACGCAGGTGCTGGTCGACCCGGACGACCCGGCGAGCCGCGACCCGGTCAAGCCCATCGGGCGCATGCTGGACCGGGAGCGCGCGCTGGCGCTCGAGCGGGAGCTGGGCTGGTCGGTCGGCGAGGTGGAGGGTGGATGGCGGCGGCTGGTCCCATCCCCGCGGCCGCTGGCCATCGTGGAGCGCGATGAGATCCGGCGCCTGGTGGAGGCAGGCACGATCGTCATCGCGGCCGGGGGCGGGGGGACGCCGGTGTACCGGGACCCCGCGCTCGGCCTGGAGGGGCTGGACGCCGTGGTGGACAAGGACCGGGCCGCGGAGGTCCTGGCGCGGGACATCGGCGCCGAGGTCCTGTTGATCCTGACGAACGTCGAGGGCGTCTATCGCGGCTTCGGCCAGCCGGGCGCGGAGCTCCTGCGCCGGCTCACGGCCACCGAGGCAGAGGCGTTGCTGGAGGCCGGGGACCTGGGGAAGGGCAGCATGGCGCCGAAAGTGGAAGCGGCGGCCTCCTTTGTGAGGCACGGCGGGCGGCGCGCGATCATCACGCGGCTCGACCTGGGCTGGCCGGGCGTGCGCGGCGAGGCAGGCACGGAGATCGTGCCGGACGCCGCGAGCACTTGACCGAACGACCCGAGAATTGCGACTGAACGGATGAACATCCACGAGTATCAGGCCAGGGAGATCCTGCGGCGCTACGGCGTGCCGGTGCCGCCGGGCGAGGTGGCCGTGACGCCGGAGGAGGCGGAGGCCATCGCGGCGCGGTACGGCCGCCGCGTCGTCATCAAGGCGCAGGTCCACGCGGGCGGGCGCGGCAAGGCGGGCGGGGTGAAGCTCGCGGAAACGCCCGCGGAAGCCCGGGAGAAGGCCGGGGCCATCCTGGGGATGGAGATCAAGGGCCTCACGGTGAACAAGGTCCTGGTGGCGCCGGCCGAGGACATCGCGTCCGAGTGCTACGTGGGCGTGATCGTGGACCGGGCCTCGAAGCGGCCCGTTTTCATGGTGAGCCGGGAGGGCGGCGTGGACATCGAGGAGGTGGCCGCGCGCTCGCCCGAGGCCATTCGCCGCCTCACCGTGGATCCCCGCTACGGCCTGCTCCCGCACCAGGCGTACTGGCTGGCCGCGACGCTCTACGACCAGCCCGCGCAGCAGCGCGCCTGCGCCGCCATCCTGCGGAACCTGTACCGCGCGTTCGTCGAGAGCGGGGCCTCGCTCGCCGAGATCAATCCGCTGATCACCACGCCCGACGGCGAGGTCAAGGCGATCGACGCCAAGATGAACATCGACGACAACGAGCTCTTCCGCCGGCCCGAGATCGCGGAGCTGCGCGACACCACCGCGGAGCCGCCAGCCGAAACCGAGGCGCGCGAGGCAGGGCTGACGTATATCAAGCTCGATGGCAACATCGGCGCGGTCGTCAACGGCGCCGGCCTGGCCATGGCCACCATGGACCTGATCAAGTTCTACGGCGGTGAGCCGGCGAACTTCCTCGACATCGGCGGCTCGTCGAACCCGGACAAGGTGGTCAACGCGCTGCGCATCATCACGCGGGACCCGAACGTCAAGGTCATCCTGTTCAACATCTTCGGCGGCATCACGCGGTGCGATGACGTGGCCAACGGCATCGTGGAGGCGAGCCGCCGGATCGACATGCGGATCCCGATCGTGATCCGCCTGACCGGCACCAACGAGCAGCTCGCCCTCGAGATTCTCCAGAGCGCGGGCTTCGGTGCGTCGACATCGATGGACGAGGTCGTCCAGCAGGCGGTGGAGCTGGCCGGCCGCGCGGCCTGAGTGAGTGGCTGATCATGGCGATCTTTGCTGACGAAAGCACACGGTTGGTCGTGCAGGGGATCACGGGCCGGGATGGCTCGTTCCACGCGCGGCAGATGATCGAGTATGGCACCGCCGTCGTCGCCGGTGTCACGCCGGGCAAGGGCGGGCAGACGTTCGAAGGGCCGAACGGCGTGCGCGTGCCGGTCTTCGACACCATGGACCGCGCGGTCGCCGAGACGGGCGCGAACGCGTCGGTGATCTACGTCCCGCCCGCCTTCGCGGCGGACGCGATCCTCGAGGCGGCGGACGCCGGGATCAAGCTCATCGTCGCGATCACGGAGGGCATCCCGGTCCTCGACATGACCCGGGTGTATCCCTTCGTCGCGGAGCGGGGCGCGCGCCTCATCGGGCCGAACTGCCCCGGCCTGATCTCGCCGGGCCGGGCGAAGATCGGGATCATCCCCGGCCAGATCGTGACGCGCGGCCCGATCGGCGTCGTGTCACGCTCGGGGACGCTCACCTACGAGGTCGTGCACCAGCTCACACGCGCCGGAATCGGCCAGACGACGTGCGTGGGCATCGGCGGCGACCCCATCATCGGGACGTCGTTCATCGACTGCCTGGCCGCCTTCGAGGAGGATGGCGAGACCGAGGCGGTGGTGCTGATCGGAGAGATCGGCGGCACGGACGAGCAGAACGCCGCGGCGTTCATCCGTGAGCGGCTGTCCAAGCCGGTCGTCGGCTTCATCGCCGGCCAGACGGCTCCTCCCGGACGCCGCATGGGCCACGCCGGCGCGATCATCAGCGGCTCTTCCGGCACCGCCGCCGAGAAGATCCGCGCCTTCGAGGAGAACGGCGTGAGGGTCGCCCGGCGTCCGATCGAGGTCGTCGACCTGATTCGGGAGGCGCTCTGACCGGCACGGCCGGTCCGGGTGACCCCGTATGAAGCTACGCGAACTCCTCACGGCGGCCAACATCATCGTCCCGCTGGAGGCCACCTCGCTCCGCGAGGCCGTCATCGCACTGGTCCAGCGCCTCGCACAGCAGGGGCTCGTCCGCACGCCGCCGTCCATCGATCGGCTGGTCAGCGACACGAGCGGCCGCGACCTCGTCACCATCGGTGAGCGGATCGCGCTGCCTCACCAGCGTACGGACGCCGTGGACCGGCTCACGGTCGCACTCGGCGTCGCGCCCCAGCCGCTCGCCACGCCCGAGATCGGCGACCGGGTACGGCCGCAAATCGTCATCCTCATCCTCGCTCCGCGGGACGGCGCCTCGCGGTACCTCCAGACGCTCGCGGCGCTCGGCCGACTGCTGCGCCAGGACCGCGTCGTGGACGCACTGCTCGCCGCCCGCTCGCCCGAGGACGTGATCGCGATCCCCGAGCTGCACGAGCTGAGCATCGAGCCGGAGCTCGCGGTAAGGCACATCATGGCCCACCACGTCCCGGTGGCTTCGCCCGAAGCCACCGCGCGGGACGTGGTCGAGATCATGGTGCGCGAGCACGCGCGCGCCGTCGTCGTCACGGGTGAAAAGCACGAGGTCCTCGGGATCGTCTCGGAGGTCGACGTCATGCGCGCCCTCCTGCCGCAGATCCCGCGTGCCGGGGAGCAGGGCGACAGCGCGAGCCTCCCGCCCATCCCGGTCCGGGAGATCATGACGCGGTCCGTGCTCTGCGTGTCGGCGGACATGGGCCTGGACGAGGCGGCGAGACTCATGATCAACAAGGACGTCGAGCAGCTGCCCGTCGTCAGCGAGGGCAAGCTCACGGGCTTGCTCACTCGCTCCGAGATCATCCGCAAACTCTTCGCACGTTGACGCCATGGAATACACGCTCGCCATCATCAAGCCCGACGCGGTGGCCCGCAACCTCACCGGGCGCATCCTCTCGCACCTCGAGGAGGACGGCTTCAAGATCCGCGCGATCCGGATGCTGCGGCTCACCGAGGCGCAGGCGCGTGAGTTCTACGCGGTCCACCGCGAGCGCCCCTTTTACACGACGCTCGTCCGCTTCATGACGTCCGGCCCCGTGGTACCGGTGCTGCTCGAGCGCGCGAACGCGGTCGCCCGGCTGCGCGAGGTCATTGGCGCGACGGACCCCGCCGAGGCCAAGCCCGGGACCATACGGGCCCTGTACGCCGAGTCCAAGGAGCGCAACGCGATCCACGCCTCGGACGCCCCGGAGACGGCGCAGCGGGAGGCGGCGTTCTTCTTCGCCACGGCGGACGTGCTGGGAACGGCGGCCGACGTGGGTTGAGCGGCGCTCGGAAGGGCGACGGCGGCCGGCCAGAATGGCCGGCGGCGCGTTGACATAGAGCCGGTAACTGCCCATCTTATTGGGCTATGCCGGAACTCGATCTCATCCGGTTGGAGCGCGAGCGGCGCATTCGCGTCGACGAGCGGATCGCCGCAGACAGCCCGGCGTGGGCCGAGACCGGGCTCCGCTTCGCCGGGCCGGTCGAGGTCCGGCTCGAGGCGCAGAAGTCCGGCGCCGATGTCGTCGTGCGTGGCCGCTTCCACGCGCGCGTCGAGACGGAGTGCCGCCGCTGCCTGGCCCGCGTGCTCGTGGACGTGGACGAGCCGGTTTCGCTAGTTTTCAGGTCCGGGGTCGGGCGCGCCGAGGCGGAACGCGAAGAGGTCTATCCTCTGCCGGCCGGCGAGCGGACTCTGGATCTGGGGGAACCGCTCCGCGAGCACGTCCTGCTGGCAGTCCCCCAGTACGCGCTGTGCCGGGAGACGTGTCGCGGGCTCTGCCCACGCTGCGGCACGAACCTGAACGAAGGGGAGTGCAGCTGCGGCCCGGCCGGCGGCGACGAGCGGTGGGCAGCGTTGCGGCGCGTAAAGTTCGACTGATCACGGAGGCATCATGGCCGTCCCGAAGAAGAAGGTATCGAAGCAGCGGAAGCGGAAGCGCCGCACGCACTACAAGGCGCCGGTGCCGCACCTGGTGCCGTGCCCGCGTTGCGGTGATCCGAAGCTCCCCCATCGCGTGTGCCCGGCGTGCGGCACGTACCGCGGGGAGCAGGTCGTCGAGGTCGAGCAGATCTAGGAGGGCGGTTGCGCATCGCGCTGGACGCCATGGGCACCGACAGCCATCCGGCCGCAGAGGTGCAGGGTGCGGTCCAGGCGTTGCGCGAGCTCACGACGGACTTCGAGCTGATCCTCGTCGGCGATCGTGAGAAGATCGAGGCGGAGCTCGCACAGTGCGGTGAGCCGGTGCCGCCCCGCCTCGAAATCCTGCACGCTCCCGACCGGATCGAGCCCGGAGAGCCGCCGGCGGCGGCCGTGCGCCGTAAGCCGGGGTCGTCGATCGTCACCGGGCTCAAGCTGCAGCGCGAAGGGCGGGCGGACGCCTTTGTGAGCGCCGGCTCGACCGGGGCCGTCATGGCCGCCTCGCTGCTGATCCTGCGGCCGATGCCCGGAGTGGACCGGCCGACGGTGGCGACGGCGCTCCCGACGGCGGGCGAGCCGGTGGTGCTGGTGGATGCCGGCGCGAACGTCGACTGCAAACCCAGTCACCTGCTCCAGTTCGCGCGGCTCGGCGCCGTGTACGCGGAGGACGTGCTGCACCGCCGGCGCCCCCGGGTCGGCCTGCTCAACATCGGCGAGGAGCCGGAGAAGGGCAACGAGCTGGCGGTGGAGGCGTACGGCCTGCTGGAGGCGAGCGGGCTCAACTTCATCGGCAATGTCGAGGGCCGCGACATCATCCAGGGCGTCTGCGACGTCCTGGTAACGGATGGTTTCGCGGGCAACGTGCTGCTGAAGTTCTACGAGTCGGTCGCGCAGTTCGTCTACGGCCTCGTCGTCCGGGAGCTGGGCGACAGCGGGATCGAGTCGCGGCTGCACCGGGTGGCGCGGGTGCTCGACTACACGGAATACGGCGGCGCGCCGCTGCTCGGGGTCAACGGAATTTCCATCATCTGTCACGGCGAGTCCCCGCCGCGTGCGATCAAGAACGCGATCCGCGTGGCCTGCCAGGCGGTCGGGGCTCGGATGTTGGGGCACATCCGTCGCGAGCTGGGTGGCCGCCCCGAGGATGGGGCGGATGCCGGCTCGGCGGGCGCTGAGAGGCCCACGACGGAACGCCTTGCGGAGGGCGCATGAAGGGTCCCAAGCCGCTGGTGGAGATCGTCGCCACTGGCCGCTACCTACCGGAGCGGGTGGTGACGAACGAGGAACTCGAGCGGATGGTGGACACATCGGACGAGTGGATCCGCGAGCGGACGGGGATCCGCGAGCGGCGCATCGCATCGCAAGAGCAGACGTGCGCGGAGATGGGTGCGGAGGCCGCACGGATCGCGATGTGCCGGGCCCAGGTCCATCCGGGCGAGATCGACCTGATCGTCGTGTCCACCGCGACGCCGGACCGCTTGCTGCCTTCCACCGCGTGTGACCTCCAGGCTCTCCTCGGCGCGAGCAACGCGGCCGCCTTCGACATCTCTGCCGCCTGCTCGGGCTTCATCTACGCGCTTTCGGTCGCCGAGGGCTACCTTGCCGCGGGCCGCGGCGAGATCGCGCTCGTGATCTCGACGGAGAAGATGAGCGGGATCACGGACTGGACCGACCGGTCCACGTGCGTGCTGTTCGGCGACGGCGCCGGCGCGGCGGTCCTGCGGCGCGCCACCAACGGCCGCGGCCTCATCTCCCAGTTCATGCGCTCGGACGGTACGCTCGCCGAGCTCCTGTGGCGGCCGGCAGGCGGCGTGAAGGTCCCGCTCGACCACCAGCTCCTCGACGAACGGATGCATCTCGTCAAGATGGCTGGCCGCGAGGTCTTCAAGGCGGCCGTCCGCTCGATGGCGGAGGCTGCGGACCAGGCACTCCTGCGCGCCGGGCTCACGGGCGAGGACATCGACCTGTTCGTTCCGCACCAGGCCAACATCCGGATCATCGAGGCGACGGCGCGGTACGCCGGGATCCCGATGGAAAAGGTGTTCGTCAACGTCGACCGCTACGGCAACATGAGCTCGGCCACGGTCCCGATCGCGCTGGACGAGGCGCAGGAGCAGGGGCGCCTGAAGCCGGGCGACAACGTCCTCCTGGTGGCGTTCGGCGCGGGATTCACCTGGGGCTCGGCGGTCCTGCGTTGGTAGCGCTCCTGTTTCCTGGCCAGGGCGCCCAGTTCGTCGGCATGGGCCGCGACGTCGCTGAGCGCTACCCCGTCGCCCGCGACGCGTGGCGCGAGGCGGAGGATGTGCTCGGCGTCGACCTCTCTCGCATCGCTTGGGAGGGTCCCGAGGAGGAGCTGACCGCGACGCACAACGCGCAACCCGCCATCCTCGTGCACTCGATCGCGGTGTACCGCGTGGTTGCCGAGGCGCTCGGGGACGTTCGCATCGCGGCGGGGCACTCGCTCGGCGAGTTCAGCGCGCACGTCGCCGCCGGCACCCTCGACTTCGCGTCCGCGGTGAAGACGGTGCGCCGGCGCGGCGAGCTGATGTACCGCAGCGGCGAGGCGCGGCCGGGCACGATGGCAGCCGTTCTCGGGCTCGCGGATGAGGATGTCGAGCGCGTCTGCCGGGACGCGTCCGTGCCGGGAGAGGAATGCGTGCCGGCGAACTACAACGCGCCGGGTCAGGTGGTCATCAGCGGCGACGTGGCGGCCGTGGAGCGCGCGATCGAGCTCGCCCGCTCGGCGGGCGCGCGGCGCGCGCTGCGCCTGAACGTGTCTGGCGCCTTCCACTCCCCGCTGATGGCGCCGGCGGAGAGAGAGCTGGCCGCGCACCTGGAGGGCGTCGAGTTCCACGACCCGCGGTTCCCGGTAGTGTCCAACGTGACCGCCGAGCCCGTGAGCGAGGGCGCCGTCGCGCGCGACCTGTTGATCCGCCAGCTCACGGCGCCGGTGCGCTGGGTCGCGTCGATGCGGACGATCCGGTCCGCCGGGATCGAGCGGTTCGTCGAGCTCGGACCGGGCTCGGTGCTGAGTGGACTGCTCAAGCGCATCGACGGGAACGCGCGGGCGCAGACGGTCGGAACCGCAACCGAAGTCGAAGCGTTCATCGGGGCATGACGGAAAGCGGCATGGAAGCGGCTCGGGAGCTGGCCGGCCAGGTCGCCCTGGTCACGGGGGCCACGCGCGGCATCGGTCGAGGAATCGCGGAAGAGCTGGCGCGCGGCGGCGCGCGCGTGGCGGTGGTCGGGCGGGACGCGGAACGCGCTGCCGCGGCCGCCGCGGCGCTGCCGGGCGAGGGACACGGCGGCTACGGCTGTGACGTGAGCGATTCTGCCGCCGTCGACGCCCTGGTGAAGCAGGTGGAGGCCGACCTGGGACCTGTGGAGGTGCTCGTCAACAACGCGGGGATCACGGAGGACAACCTCCTGGTCCGCCTGAGCGACGAGGACTGGGACCGGGTCCTGGGAACGAACCTGAAGGGCGCCTTCAACACGATCCGGGCCGCGGCGCGGGGGATGATGCGGCGGCGAAGCGGCCGCATCATCAACGTCACGAGCGTCGTAGGGCTCGTCGGCAACAAGGGACAGGCCAACTACGCGGCGTCCAAGGCCGGGCTCATCGGGCTCACCAAGTCCGTGGCGAAGGAACTGGCGTCCCGCGGCGTGCTGTGCAATGCGGTGGCGCCCGGTTACATCGATACGGAAATGACGGCGGCCCTGGCGCCGGCCGTGCGGGAGGAACTGGCTGGCCAGATCCCGCTCGGACGACTCGGGACCGCCGAGGACGTGGCCGGGGTCGTACGGTTTCTCGCGGGCCCTGGGGCGCGTTACATTACCGGCCAGGTGATCGTGGTCGATGGCGGCATGGTCATGTGAGACCCCAACGGCGAGGCACATCATGTCGGACAGCATCGAGGCGAAGGTCAAGGAGATCATCATCAACGAGCTGGGGGTGGAGCCCGAGAAGGTGACGCCCGAAGCGTCGTTCGTCGAGGATCTCGGCGCCGATTCGTTGGATACGGTGGAGCTGGTGATGGCGTTCGAGGAGGAGTTCGGCATCGAGATCCCGGACGAGGAGGCCGAGCAGCTCCAGACCGTTGCCGACGCCATTCGCTACCTGAAGGAGCACAAGGGCGAGAGCGAGTAAGGCGGTGGCGGTTGGGTGCAGCACGTAGACCGGTCGCGGAGGCGGATGATGCAAACGCGTAACCGATCGGGACACCGCGTCGTCGTCACCGGCGTCGGCCTGCTCACGCCCGTGGGCAACGACGTCTCGAGCACGTGGAGCGCCCTGCTCGACGGCAAGAGCGGCGCGGGGCCGATCACGCAGTTCGACGCGACCGAGGACTTCGACGTCCGCTTCGCGTGCGAGGTGAAGGGCTTCGAACCGGAGCAGTACCTCGACCGCAAGGAGGTGCGCCGCACCGATCGATTCGCGCAGTTCGCCATCGCCGTCGCCCAGCAGGCAGTCGAGGATGCCGGCCTCACGGACCGGTTCGACCGGCTGAACCGTGACAGGATCGGCGTCATCATCGGGAGCGGGATCGGCGGAATCCGCACGTTCGAAGAACAGGCGCGCATCATGCTCGAGCGTGGCCCGCAGCGGATCAGCCCGTTCTTCGTACCCATGTTCATCGCGGACATCGCCTCGGGGCTCGTCTCCATGCGTTACGGCCTGCGCGGCCCCAACTACGCGACGGTCTCGGCATGCGCGTCGAGCGCACATGCGGTCAGCGCGGCGTACCGCATCGTGCAGCGGGGCGAGGCGGACATGGTCATCGCGGGGGGCGCGGAAGCGACCGTGACGCCGCTGACGATGGCCGGATTCGCCGCCATGAAGGCGCTCTCGACGCGCAACGATGACCCGCAGCGAGCGAGCCGGCCGTTCGACGCGGAACGGGACGGCTTCGTGCTGGGCGAAGGAGCCGGCGCGCTGGTCATCGAGTCGCTGGAGAACGCGCTGGATCGCGGCGCGAACATCCTGGGTGAGATCATCGGTGTCGGCCAGACGGCGGACGCCTACCACCTGACTGCGCCGGCACCTGAGGGCGCGGGTGCGCAGCTCGCGATGCGGGCGGCGCTCGAGGACGCCGGCTGCGTGCCGGAGGATGTCGACTACATCAACGCGCACGGGACCTCGACGCCGGCCAACGACCTGAACGAAACGCTGGCCGTGAAGGCGGTGTTCGGGGACCACGCGTACCGGCTCATCATGGGGTCGACCAAATCCATGACGGGCCACCTGCTGGGCGCCGCGGGCGCCGTCGAGGCGATCATCTCGCTCAAGGTCTGCGCGACCGGCGAGATTCCACCCACCATCAACTTCTCGACCCCGGACCCGGATTGTGACCTGGATTACGCGCACAACCGGCGGGTGCAGCGCGATGTCGAGATCGCCCTGAGCAATTCCTTCGGCTTCGGCGGTCACAACGTCTGCATTGCCGTCCGTCGCTGGTCCGGGGAATAGCCCTTCCGGCGGCAGTTCTGAACGCCCGGCGGAGTCGCTTGCCCGACCCCGCCGGGCGTCGTATTCTTCGCTGTCTTCTGCGTGCTTCTGAACCGTCCCTGGACCTCGGGAAATCGCCATGTCCGTGACCATAGCGGAGGAGCTCAAAGTCCAGCCCACGGATCCTCGCCTGATCCCGATCGCCGAGCGCGTGCTCGCCGGCGAACGCCTGAGCCGTGAGGATGGAATCACGCTCTTCGAGTCGAATGATCTGCTGGCGATCGGCGCCCTGGCCGACCTCGTCAACCGCAGCAAGAACGGCGATCGCGTCTTCTTCGTCGCCAACCAGCACATCAACCCGACCAACATCTGCATTCTGAGGGCGACGTGCGTCTTCTGCTCCTTCGCCCGGCGGCCGAAGGAGGAAGGCGCGTACACGATGACGCTGGAGGAGGTGTTCGCGGAGGCGGACCAGATCCGCGAGACGCCGGTCCGTGAGTTCCACATCGTTGGCGGCCTGCATCCCAAGCTCCGCCTCCAGTACTACGAGGACATGATCCGCGGCCTCAAGGAGCGCCACCCGGGGGTCGAGATCAAGGCGCTGACCGCCGTCGAGATCGCGCACCTGGCGCGCATCGAGCAGACGTCGGTCGAGGACGTGCTGAAGCGGCTGCGCGCCGCTGGCCTCGATTCGCTCCCCGGTGGCGGGGCGGAGGTCTTCAGCGCTGGCGTGCGGAGCACGATCGCGGCGAGGAAGCTGGCGGCGGAGGAGTGGCTCGACGTGCACCGCACCGCGCACCGGCTCGGCATCCCGAGCAACTGCACGATGCTTTATGGCCACGTCGAGACCTACGCCGACCGCGTCGACCACCTGCTCATGCTGCGCGAGCTCCAGGACGAGACGGGCGGGTTCCTGACCTACATCCCGCTGGCCTACCATCCGGACAACAACGAGCTCGGTGAACGGCTGGGCCGGCAGGGAACGGCGACGACCGGGTTCGACGACCTGAAGAACCTGGCCATCGGCCGCCTGTTCCTCGACAACATCCCGCACATCAAGACGCACTGGGTCATGAACACGCCGAAGGTCAGCCAGATCGCGCTGCACTTCGGCGTCGATGACCTGGAGGGGACCGTCGTCCGGGAGAGGATCTACCACGACGCGGGCGCGAAGACGCCGCAGGGCCTCACCTTCGCGGAGATCGTGCGGCTGATCAAGGATGCCGGCAAGCGGCCGGTCGAGCGTGATGCCCTGTACCGGGAGGTGCGGGAATGGTGAACGGACGGCCAGGCGAGCCGGCCGCGCGCGGCGTGCGCCGCCCGGCCCTACCCATCCTGAGCACCGTCGCGCCGCGGCGCCGCGAGCCGACGCCTGAGGGCTCGGCCGGCCTGCGCACCAGGACTCCGCGGCCGGCGTACGAGCCCGCACCTGTCGCGTCGCGGCCGTACGCGGACCAGATCGCCGAGTGGCTCGAAGTGCTGGAGAGCACGCCGCTGCTCGAGCTGGGCGCTCGCGCCGACGCGGTGCGGCGCAAACTACACCCGGATGGCATCGTCAGCTACATCGTCGATCGCAACATCAACTACACGAACCTCTGCGTCACGGACTGCCGCTTCTGCGCCTTCTACCGCAGGCCGAAGGATGAGGAGGCGTACGTCCTGAGCTACGAGGAGATCGGGCGCAAGATCGACGAAGCCAAGGAGCTCGGCGCGGTCCAGATCCTGATCCAGGGCGGCCACAACCCGTACCTCCCGCTCGACTGGTATCTCGGGTTGCTCCAGTACATCAAGGAGCACCATCCGATCCACGTACACGGGTTCAGCGCGTCCGAGATCGACCTGATCGCACGCGTGAGCAAGCGTCCGTTCCACGAGGTGATCCGCGAGCTGCACGAGGCCGGCCTGGACTCAATGCCCGGGGCCGGCGCGGAGATCCTGGTTGATGCGGTACGGGATTTCATCGCGCCGAAGAAGATCGACGCGAGCTACTGGCTCGAGATCCACGAGGCTGCGCACGAGGTCGGGCTGCTCACGACCGCGACCATGATGTACGGCGTGGGCGAGAGCTGGGCGGACCGGCTCGAGCACCTGGTCAAGCTGCGGGCCTCACAGCAGCGCAGCCTGGCGCGGGGGAAGGGGCGCTACACGGCATTCATCGCCTGGTCTTTCCAGCCGCTGCACACCGAGATGCAGGACTGGGGCATCCCGCTGGGGACCGGGATGGATTACCTGCGCGTCACGGCGCTGTCCCGCCTGGTGCTGGACAACTTCGAGAACCTCCAGGTGTCGTACGTCACGCAGGGCCCGAAGATGGCGCAGATCGCGCTGCGCTTCGGCGCGAACGACTTCGGGTCGCTGATGATCGAGGAGAACGTGGTCAGCGCGGCCGGCACGGACTTCATCATGCCGGAGGCCGAGATGCGGCGGCTGATCGAGGATGCGGGCTTCAAGCCCGCACGCCGGTACCAGGACTACACGCTGGTACGCGAGGGAGACAACGGCTGCCCGTGCTGTCAGAGGCAGGGTGGCGCTGCGCTCGCCACGGCGGGCGGGGTGGGCCGCAATGCGTAAGGTCCTGATCCTGATGGGTTCGGAGTCGGACCGCGAGCGCATGGAGAAAGCGGTTCCGATCCTGCGCGATGCCGGCGTGGAGTGCGATGTCGAGGTGTCGAGCGCGCATCGCCAGCCGGACCGGACGGCGGAGCTCGCCCGGACCGCAGAAGAGAAGGGCTACGGCGTGATCATCTGCGGTGCAGGCCTTTCCGCGGCGCTTCCGGGCGTCGTGGCTGCGCACACGCGGCTGCCGGTGATCGGTGTTCCGCTCTCGGCCGGCACACTCGGTGGGCTGGACGCCCTGCTGTCGGTCGCGCAGATGCCCCCCGGCGTCCCGGTCGCCTGCGTCGGGATCGACAATGCCCGCAATGCCGCACACCTCGCGCTGCGGATCCTGCGGCTGCTGGACGAGCGGTAGGCAGGCCGCCGTGGCCTCCGGGGCGCCGGGCGTCAGGCGCCGCGCGCGCGCATCAGGGGTCGTCCACGCCCACGGGGCGTATCAGGCACCATGAGGGTCGGGATCGGCTACGACTCGCACCGCTTCGAGCCGGGCCGGCGCCTCGTGCTCGCGGGCGTCGAGATCCCATCAGAGCGCGGCTTGAGCGGCCACTCCGATGCGGACGTCGTTGCGCATGCGGTCACGGATGCGTTGCTGGGTGCCGCCGCGCTCGGGGACATCGGGACGCACTTTCCGCCATCCGACCCCAGGTGGAAGGACGCCGACTCCCTCGAGCTCCTCGCGCAGGTGCGCCGCTGGTTGGCGGAGCGCGGCTACCGCGTCGGCAACGTCGATGTGACGGTCGTGTGCGAGGCGCCGCGCCTCGGGCCGTTCATCCCCGACATGCGGTCACGGCTGGCCGCCACGCTCGAAGTCGCGGTCGAAAGCGTTTCGATCAAGGCGAAGTCGAACGAAGGCATGGGGTGGATCGGCCGGGGAGAGGGTATGGCGGCGCTGGCCGTCGCCATCCTGCACTCCCCGACGGGCTGAGCCGGCCGCGAGCATGGAAGGCGTTCTCCAAACGCTGGAGCAGATCCCGCCGTTCCTGCTCTACCTGGTCATCGGCATCGGCGCAGCCATCGAGAACTTCATTCCCCCCGTGCCCGCCGACACGTTCGTCCTCTTCGGCGCATTCCTGGCCGCAAGGGGCCGCGCCGAGCCGTGGCTCGTGTTTGCTTCAACGTGGGTCGCGAACGTGGGCTCGGCCATGGCAGTCTACTGGCTCGCGGCGAAGTTCGGGCCGGCGTTCTTCCGGACCTCGTTCGGCCACTGGCTGCTGCATCCGCGACAACTGGAGCGAGTCGCGGGCTTCTACGAGCGCTGGGGCACGCCGGCGATCTTCCTGAGCCGGTTCCTGCCGGCGCTCCGCGCGATGGTTCCGGTCTTCGCGGGGATCAGCCTCGTCCGCCCCGCGCGCGTCCTGCCGCCGCTGGCCGGCGCATCCGCAATCTGGTACGGCCTCCTCGTCTACTTCGGCGCGGCCGCGGGCCGCAACTGGCAGGCGATCCTCGCCGTGTTCGAGCGCACGAGCGCGGTGCTGTTCTGGATCGCCGTGATCCTGATCACTCTGATCGTTGTCTGGTGGTGGAAGACACGACGGCGGCACGAGTGAGCGCGGCGTACCACGTCCCACAGTTCCGGGACCACCTCGCCTTCGAGCGCGGGCTCTCACCCCGCACGCTGGAGGCGTACGGCCGCGACATCGCGCGCCTTGCCGAGTTCCTCGCCGCGCGCGGGATCCGTGGGCCGCGTGAAGTCCAGGCCAGCGATCTGCGGGAGTTCGTTTATCACCTCAAAGACCAGGGTCTCCAGCCCACATCGATCCGGCGGAACCTGTCCGCCGTGCGGACCTACTTCGCGTTCCTGCTCGGTGAGGGCCTGGTGCTCACGGATCCCAGCGAGCGGCTCGAGCCGCCGCGGACGTGGAGACGGCTGCCGTCCGTGCTGAGCCGGGACGAGGTCGCGCGCCTGCTGGAGGCGCCGGATCCCACCGACCGGCTCTACTGGCGCGACCGCGCGATCCTGGAGTTCGCCTACGCGTCCGGTGTCCGGGTCAGCGAGCTGACGGCGCTCCGCTTGAAGGACCTGGCGCTGGACGATGGTTTCGCGACCGTGCTGGGGAAGGGAGCGAAAGAACGCATCGTGCCGCTGGGGCGCAGCGCCGTCCGAACGCTGAACGTGTACCTGCGGGAGCTCCGGCCGGTGCTGGATCGCGGCGCGGGCGCGGGGCGCGTGTTCCTGAACGCGCGCGGGAGGCCGCTGTCGCGCATGGGTGTGTGGACGATCCTCAAGACCCACGTGCAGCGGGCCGGCATCGAGAGGCGCGTGACGCCGCACACGCTGCGGCACACGTTCGCCACGCACCTGCTCGAGGGCGGCGCCGACCTGGCCGCCGTCCAGGAGATGCTCGGCCACGCGGACATCTCGACCACCCAGATCTACACGCACGTGGACCGCGAGTACCTGCGGGACGTGCACCGCCGATTCCATCCCCGGGCGTAGGGACGGGGCAGGGGGCCTGCTCCGCGGGCCGCGGCGGCCGAGGGCCGGCCTCACGCCGAGCCGGCCCCCCGAAGCACCTGGCGGCCCGCGCCGGGCCTTGTTGCCCGGCGGACGCGCCCGTACGTTTCGGGCGTTCATCACCCGAGCAGTGAGTCCCGCGGGCCCGATGGTCCTCGTCATCGACAACTACGACTCCTTCACCTGGAACCTGGTCCAGCTCCTCGGCGAGCTGGGCGCGGAGCCCGTCGTCCGGCGCAACGACGAGGTGGACCTCGACGGCATCGCCGCGCTGGCGCCCGAGCGCATCGTGATCTCGCCGGGGCCGTGCACGCCCGCGGAGGCGGGTGTCAGCGTCGACTGCGTGCGCCGCTTCGCCGGCGTCGTTCCCATCCTCGGCGTGTGCCTCGGCCACCAGGCCATCGGCGCCGCGTTCGGCGCCAGGATCGTGCGCGCCCGGCGCGTGCTGCACGGCAAGCTGTCTCCCGTCGCGCACCGTGGCGACGACCTCTTCCGCGGCCTCGACTCGCCGTTCATGGCCACGCGGTATCACTCGCTCGTCGTCGACCCCGCGACGCTGCCGCCCGAGCTCGAGGTCACAGCCTGGACCGACGAGGCCGGCTGGGAGGACGAGATCCTCGCCCTCCGCCATCGCACGCTGCCCGTGTGGGGTGTTCAGTTCCACCCGGAATCGATCGCCAGCGAGGGCGGACGCGCCATTCTCGCCAACTTCCTCGAGCTCCGGTGACGTGAGGACAATCGCCACGACCGCGGCCGCAATCCTCGCGCTGCTGGGATCCGGCATCGCGCCGGCGCCCGCGGCGGCGCAGCGGGTCGAGCGTGTTGGCTCCGGCGCCGCGAGCGTGGACGAGCGGCTCGACGCGGTGCTCGCCGGCCGCTACCTCCTCGTCGCGCGAGACACGACGTTCGCGGCAACGGACACCGTGCCGGGCCCGGTCCTCGTCCTGGGCGCAACGCTGATCGTCGAGGGCGTCGTGGCCGGCGATCTGATCGCGGTGGACAGCGACGTCTACCTGCGGCCGACCGCGCGAGTCATCGGCGATGCCGTGAACATCGGCGGCGGCCTGTACCGCGCGGAGTACGCCGGCATCCAGGGCCTCCGGATCGACAGGCCCGAAGCGCCTTACAGGGTTGTTCGTGCCGAGGACGCGCTGCGCATCGAGGCCGCTCCCGGGCGGCGCGCCATCGAGCTCGATGGCGTGAGCGGCTTCCACGCGCCGACGTACGACCGGGTCAGCGGCCTCACCCTTCGCTGGGGCGCGGCCTACCTGCCACCGCATGTGTCCGGCTTCCAACCTCGGGTGCACGGCGAGGCCGCATACCGCTCGGAGCGCGGCTCGTGGGGAGGCGGGCTCGACCTCTCGCTCGAGAGGGCCGGGACCTCGATCGTCCTTGGTGCTCGCGATGTCACGGTCACCAACGAGGGCTGGATCCGGGATCCGCTCCGCAACTCGCTCTCGTACCTCTTCACCGGCCGCGACTACCGCGACTACTACGGCGCACGCCAGCTCTTCCTGGAGCTGCGCCGACGTTCCTCACGCGGGGCCCTCGCCTGGGATGCCCGCCTGCGCGCTCAGATCGAGGATGCGCGCCCGCTCCGGGCCGGTGATCCGTGGACCGTCTTCCACGACTCGATCCGCCCCAACCTCCCGGCAGACGAGGGCCGCATCTCCAGCCTCATCGCCACGGGCTCTGGCGAGTGGGCCGGCACGCTCGCCACCGTGGCCGCCGGCGCCACAGTCGAGCTCGCGGGCGCCGCGGCCGCCGGCGACTTCACGTTCGGGCGTTTCGCCGCGTGGACCGAGGTGGCGATGGCCGCGCTCGCGAACCACGGGCTCGAGCTCCGGCTGCACTTCCGCGGCCCGCTGCCGGGAACCGAAGCGCTCCCGCGCCAGCGGTGGACGTTCCTCGGGGGGAGCGGCACCTTTCCGGCCTTCGGAATCGCCTCATTCCGCGGCGACCGTCTCGCGTTCGTCGAGACCACCTACATCATCCCGCTCGGCCCCCGCTTCGACGTCCCGCTGCTCGGCCAGCCCGATCTCGAGGTGTTGCACGTCGCCGGGATGGCCTGGACGGAGGCGACGAGCCGCGATCTCGAGCAGAACGTCGCGGTGCGGATCCGCTTCCCCTTCGTGACCGTGCGGCTCGCGACCGATCCGACCGAACCTGTGGACGCGGCGAGGTTCGACCTGGGGCTGACCTTGCCGCACGCAGGACGCCGCCCTTGGGAGCCAGTGCGGTGATGCGCTGCCAGGCGCGATTCGCGGCGCTCGGCATGCGGCGGTCCTCGCTGTCCGACTTTGACACTCGCCCGCCGGCTGGTTAAATTTCGGCGTGGAAATTGCAGCAGGGACGACGGTTCCCCTCCCATCGCGCCCCGCATGCCCGGCAGCCGTTGCCTCGGCGTGATCCCGGCACGCATCGGTTCCGAGCGCTTGCCACGCAAGCCGCTCGTTCCGGTGGCGGGGAAGCCCCTCATCGAGTGGGTCTGGCGGGCGGTGGCCGCGATCCCCGTCCTGGACACGGTCGTCATCGCGACGGACAGCGAAGAGGTCGCCGAGACGGCCCGTGGGTTCGGCGCAGTGGCCGTAATGACGGCGGCGCACCACCCCTCCGGCACCGACCGTGTGGCCGAGGTGGTGGCTCGGCCGGAGTACCGGGGATACGACGTCGTCGTGAACGTCCAGGGCGACGAGCCGCTGATCGGCGCTGAGCAGGTGGCCAAGGCAGCCGCCCTGGTCCGCGAGGGTTGGGATGTGGGGACGGTGGCGACGCCTCTCCGTTCGATCGAGGCCTGGCGGAACCCCGCGGTGGTCAAGGTGGTTCGTGGTCAGGATGGCGGCGCCCTCTACTTCTCGCGGGCGCCGATTCCGTATTGCAGGTCGGGAGAGCCGAGCGCTGCCGATCTGGCGACCCCGCGCTACCTGAGGCACGTGGGCGTCTACGCGTACTCGCCGGCCGCGCTGGAACGTTGGGTCGCGCTCCCGCCCGGCGAGCTGGAGCAGATCGAGCGCCTGGAGCAACTGCGGCCTCTCGCGGCCGGGTTGCGCATCGGGGTGGCGATCGTCGACGCCGCGCACGGGGGCGTGGATACGCCGGACGACGTGCTGGAAGTGGAACGGATACTACGAGCAGAGGCGAGTCCTTCACGAGCGAGGGTCTAGAGCGATATGGAAGACCAGGTGCGTCAGCCAACCAAGTACATTTTCGTGACCGGCGGCGTCGTCTCCTCTCTGGGCAAGGGGATCGCCGCCGCGTCGCTTGGGAGGTTGCTGGTCGCCCGCGGGCTGCGCGTCACGATCCAGAAGTTCGATCCGTACATCAACGTCGATCCGGGCACGCTCTCCCCGTTCCAGCACGGCGAGGTGTTCGTCACGGATGATGGCGCGGAGACCGACCTGGACCTCGGCCACTACGAGCGGTTCATCGACGAGTCGCTCTCCCAGGCCAACAACATCACGACGGGCCGAATCTATCAGAACGTCATCACGAAGGAGCGGCGTGGCGACTACCTGGGGGCCACGGTCCAGGTGATTCCGCACATCACGGACGAGATCAAGTCGGCGATCCGTCGGCTCGCGCCCAACCACGACGTCGTGATCACGGAGGTGGGCGGCACGGTCGGCGACATCGAGTCGTTGCCGTTCCTCGAAGCCATCCGGCAGTTCCGTCAGGAGGTCGGCCGGGAGAACGCGATCTTCGTGCACCTCACGCTGATTCCGTTCATCGCAGCCGCCGGCGAGTTGAAGACCAAGCCGACGCAGCACTCCGTGCGCGAGCTGATGCAGATCGGTATCCAGCCGGACGTGCTGATCTGCCGAACCGAACACCCGTTGACGGCCGAGCTGAAGCGGAAGATCGCGTTGTTCACCAACGTGGACGTGGGCGGCGTGATCGAGGCGCTCGACGTGGACACGATCTACGAGGTCCCGCTCATGTTCCACCAGCAAAAGCTGGACGAGCTGGTGGTATCCAAGTTGGGGCTCCAGACGCCGCCGCCCGATCTCGAGCCTTGGCGCGCCATGGTGCAGCGCATCAAGGCGCCGAAGGCTGGGTCGGTGCGCATCGCGGTGGTGGGGAAGTACACGGCTCTGGTGGACGCGTACAAGTCGGTGCAGGAAGCGCTGGTCCACGGCGGCATCGCGAACGACGTTCGCGTCGAGGTCGACTGGCTGTCCAGCGAAGCGTTCGAGAACGGCCACGGAGTGGAGCAGCTCGCGCAGTACGATGGGCTGCTCATCCCGGGCGGGTTCGGCGAGCGCGGCGTGGAAGGGATGGTGCGCGCGATCGACTGGGCGCGCGTCAACGGGCTGCCGTTCTTCGGGATCTGCCTGGGGCTCCAGTGCGGCGTCATCGCCTACGCGCGCTACGTGTGCGGGCTCGAGGAATCGCATTCCGTGGAGTTCAGCCGCGATGCCAAGGATCCGGTGATCTGCCTGATGGACTCGCAGCGGCAGGTCACGGACATGGGCGGGACGATGAGGCTGGGCGCGTACCCGTGCCGGTTGAAGCCCGGTTCCAAAGCGCACCGGATCTACGGCGTGCTCGAGATCAGCGAGCGGCATCGGCACCGCTACGAGGTGAACAACGCGTACCGGGACACTCTCGAGGAGCACGGATTCGTCTTCAGCGGGCTGTCTCCGGACGGCGACCTCGTCGAGATCGTCGAGTTGCCGGACCACCCGTGGTTCATCGGCTGTCAGTTCCACCCGGAGCTGAAGTCCAGGCCGATGCGGCCGCACCCGCTGTTCGCATCGTTCATCCGCGCCGCCATGGAACGGCGTGGCCTCGCGCTTCCGGACGACGAGGTGCACGCCCGGCAGCCGGCCGAGGTCGGCGACTGATGGACTCCGGTCTCGTGGCGACGCTCTTCCGGCCCGACGGGCCGTTCTTCCTGATCGCCGGGCCGTGCGTCCTGGAAGACGACGCGCTCAACATCGGGATTGCCGAGACGCTCGCCGGAATCGCGGCGGATCTCGGGCTGCCCGTCGTCTACAAGGCGTCGTTCGACAAGGCGAATCGGAGCCGGCCGGACGCGCCGCGCGGGCCTGGACTGGAGCGAGGGCTCCGGCAGCTCGAAGCTGTGCGGCGTGAGAGTGGGCTGCCCGTGCTCACGGATGTGCACGAGCCCGCGCAGGCGGAGGCAGCGGCCGCGGTGTGCGACGCGCTCCAGATCCCTGCGTTCCTGTGTCGGCAGACGGACCTGATCGAGGCGGCGGCCCGCACGGGGCGCCCGCTGAACATCAAGAAGGGGCAGTGGATGGCGCCCGAGGAGATGGCGGGCGCCGTCGCCAAGGCGCGCGCCGCAGGTGCGCCGGCCGTGGCCGTGACGGAGCGCGGCACGTTCTTCGGTTACGGCGACCTGGTCGTCGACATGCGGTCGTTCGCCCGGCTGCACGAGGCGACCGGCGCCCCGACCGTGTTCGATGGCACTCATTCCGTGCAGCGGCCCGGGCGAGCGGGCGGCGCCAGCGGGGGCGACCCGCAGTTCACGCCGGCGCTGGTGCGCGCCGCCGTCGCGGCGGGTGCCCACGGCCTGTTCCTGGAGGTGCACCCCGCGCCCGAGCGGGCGCCGTCGGACGCCACCAACATGCTGCGGCTGGATCGGCTGCGGCCGCTGCTCGAACAGGTCCTCGCCATCCGCTCCGCGTTGGGTGAACGGGCCGCAGCCCCCGCGCACCATGAGTGAGCGCATTCCGGCCGAGCTGGCCCGCCGGATCCGCCTCGTCCTTTTCGATGTAGATGGCGTGTTGACGGATGGCGGCCTCTACATCGGGCGCTCCGAGGGAGGGGATGCCGTGGAGCTGAAGCGGTTCGACATCACGGACGGCCTCGGCGTGCACATGCTGGTCTGGAGCGGGCTCCAGGTCGCGCTCGTGAGCGGGCGGGAATCCGCAGCCACGCGTTTGCGGGCGGCCGAGCTGGGCATCGAATGCTTCGAAGATGCCGGCGCGAGGAAGATCCCGGTGGTGGCCAGGCTGATCGAGCGGCATGGCGTGTCCTGGGACGAGGTGGCGTTCGTCGCGGACGATCTGGCCGACCTGCCGGTGCTCCGGCGTGTGGGGCTGCCCGTGGCCGTCGCGAACGCGGTGCCGGAGGTGCGCGCGGCTTCTCGGTGGGTGACGCGCCGGCCGGGCGGTCACGGCGCCGTGCGCGAGTTCGCCGAGGCGCTGCTCCGCGCGCGGGGGGACTGGGGCCGCCTCGTGGACGAGTACTGCCGGCTCCGTAGCGGAGAGGACGCCGCAACGGGCGGTCCCCCGTCGGGCGGCGCGAAGGAGATGGTCCATGGCGAGCGTACCGGGTGAGCGCTCCGCGGCTGGCGGGGTCCTGCTGAAGGCGCCGGAGCCCGGCTCGGGGCCCCTGCTCGACGGTGAAGCGCTGCTGGCGCACGCCCGCCGCGTGATCCGCAGCGAGGCGGAGGCGTTGCTCGCCCTCGAGCCGCGCCTCGGCGAGGCCTTCCTGCGAGCCGTGGAACACGTCCAGGCAGCGGCTGGACGGGTGATCGTCAGCGGCATCGGCAAGAGCGGGATCATCGGCCGTAAGATCGCGGCAACGCTCACGTCCACCGGCACGCCGGCGGTCTTCCTGCACCCGGTCGAGGGCCTGCACGGCGACCTGGGCATCGTCGGTCGCGACGACGTCGCGATTCTCATCTCCAAGAGCGGTGAGTCGAGCGAGCTGACAGGGCTCATGGACTACCTCAGCCGGCTGGGCGTGCCGATCATCGCGCTCACCGGTCGCCTGGACTCCACGCTCGCACGCGCGGCCACCGTCGTGCTCGATTGCTCCGTCGCCGAGGAGGCATGCCCGTTCGACCTCGCCCCGACCACCTCGACGACCGCAACGCTCGCGATGGGCGATGCCCTCGCCGTCGCATTGCTCCTGAGGCGTGGCTTCACGCGGGAGGACTTCGCTCGCCTGCACCCCGGCGGCGCGCTGGGCCGCAAGCTCACCCTCCGGGTGCGCGACGTCATGCTGCGGGAAGATTACCCCTTCATGTCCGTGGACGGCCGCATGCGCGAGTGCATCGTCCTGCTCGCAGAGAAGCGGGGAACCGTCCCGATCATCGACGATGATCGCCGTGTCGTCGGCGTGGTCACGGCGGGCGACCTGACCCGGCTCATGGAGACCGAAGAGCAGATCTTCGAGGTTCCGGTCTCACGGGTCATGAACCGGAACCCGAAGCTCACGGAGCCGGACGTCCTCGCCGCCGCGGCCGTGTTCCTGATGGAGAAGCACGGCATCATGGCGCTTCCCGTCGTGGATGCGGATCGCCGCCTCATTGGCATCGTGCACCTCCACGACCTGATGCGTGCGGGAGCCGTATGAGCGCGTTTCGGATTCGAGCCGGGCTCGGCCTCGCCTTGCTGGCGCTCGCCGGTTGTACTCCGTCGGCATCGGGGCCGGTGGCGGGCGAAGAGTACGTGAACATGCCGGCCGATCGGGTCATCGACGGCATCGAGCACGTCATGACCGCGGGGGGCGTGCGCCGCGCCAAGCTGTTGGCGGACACGGCCTACATGTTCGACGACTCCATGAAGGCCGAGCTGAAGGCCGTGCACGTGACGTTCTTCGACGACGCAGGCACCGACAATGCCGAGCTGACCTCGCTTACCGGCTGGCTCGACGGGAAGACGGAAGCGATGACAGCCCGTGGCAACGTGGTGCTGCGCCTCTACGAGGGGAATCGGATCATCGAAACAGCCGAGTTGCATTTCGATCCGGAACGCGACCGGATCTGGAGCGACTCGGCGACGACCCTGCGACAGGACGGCACCGTCATGCACGGCGACGGGTTCCGGGCCGATGGCCGGCTGCGCAACATCGAGATCATGAACCCCCGCGGCCGCATGGCGGATGTGAGGTTCGAGCCGTGACGATGCATGTCCGGATGCTGCTCGCCGCCGCGCTGACGCTGCTGCCCGCCGCCGCCGTCGGGCAAACGCGGGAGTGCGAGCTGATCCGGGCGAGCCAGGCGCGCCGCATCGAAACGTCGTTCTCGGAGATCTGGTTCGTCTCCGGGCCTGCCGAGTTCTCGTGCACGGACGGTACGGAGGTGCGCGCGGACAGCGCCGTCTACAACAAGGGCGTGTCGCTCGAGCTCATCGGGCGGGTATTCTACGCCGACTCCGCGCGCACGCTGGAGGCGGAGCGCGCGGCCTACTACCTGGCGTCCCAGCGGCTGCACGCGCAGGGGAACGTCGTCCTCACGGACCGGCAGAACGACGGGTCGGTGATCCGCGGCGCGAGCCTGACGCACGAGCGCGCCACGCCGGACAGGCCAGAGGCGCGTACCATCGTGAGCGGCCAGCCGCGCCCGCATGCGACGTTCCGCCCCCGTGGCTCCGCCGATGCCGCTCCGAGCGACACGGCCGCGCTCCCGTTCGAGGTCGACGCCGACTGGATGGAGATCCGGGGGGAGAACAGGTTCACCGCGACGGGCAATGTCGAGATCACGCGCGGCGAGACGCGCAGCGGCGCCCAGGGCGCGACCTTTGACCAGGCAGAAGAGCGGCTGGTCCTGACCAACGACGCCTGGGTCGAGCAGGAGGACCTGCGTCTCCGGGCGCGCACCATCGAGGCCGTGCTCGCCGGAGAGCAGCTCCGAGCGGTGACCGCTATGGATGAGGCGCACCTCGAGGGCCGCGAGCTCATGGTGGATGCCGCCACCATCCGGCTCGAGTTCGAAGATGGCGCGCTCCAGCGCCTGGTCGCCGTGGTGCCTCGGCGCCCTTCGCAGCGAGGCGGCGACGAGCTGGCGGCAGCGCGGCCGCGAGCGCTCGCTCACGCGCGCGATCTGCGCCTCGTGGCCGACTCGATCGACGCGCTGGCGCCCGGCCAGACGCTGCGCGAGATCATCGCAGTTGGCGAGGCGTTCGCGCAGCGTCAGCCCGACTCGCTCAGCGCGGGGCTACCCGAGCTCATCGCGAACGACTGGGTGAGTGGGGACACGATCAACGCCTACTTCGCCCTGGCAGAAAAGGCGGTCGCCTCGGAGTCCGCTCCAGCCCAGCCCGCCGAGCCGCCCCGGCCGGATTCAGCGGCGGGTGCGGCGCGCGACACGGCGGAAGTCGTGCTCGAGCGCCTCGTCGTGACCGGCACCGGCGGGCGCGCGCAAGCGCTCTACCGGGTGAGCCGCGAAGGCCGCGATCCGGGCCCGCCCGCCATCAACTACACGGTTGCGGACCGGATCACCCTCGTGTTGAGCAACGGCGAGGTCAAGGAGGCTGAAGCGACTGGCGAAGTTCGGGGTAGATATCTAGAGCCGCAGAGCAGGTCTGCGCGCTCGGCTTCAGACGCCGAATCGCCGCCCCCGCAGCGGCCGCCCACAACGGGATCGAGATGAGCGAGGAGTCCATCTACCGCTTCATCGAGGGATTGAGGCCGTCGGACGCGTCGGTCGCGGTCGCGGTCCTCGAGCTCGTCCGGCACGCCGACCCCGATGGGACGGCGGACCGGGGCGACTGGCTCCCCCCCC
>Ga0207873_1000840_pt1 | contig 32117 bp, 28 predicted proteins | sample BGWIniCompost_FD_187373 | JGI IMG/M metagenome (GOLD analysis project Ga0207873, IMG submission 187373) | Cellulose adapted compost microbial communities from Newby Island Compost Facility, Milpitas, CA, USA - BGW Initial Compost (SPAdes)... ... | reverse complement strand
ACCCGCCGCACCAGCGCGCCGGGCAGCGGTGTCCTGAAGCTCACCACCGCGAACATGATGGTGTGGAAATCCTCGACCGGCGTGCAGAAGCTGGTCACCACCAGGTGCGTGTCCTCCCCGAGGGCGTACTCCACTTGGGCCACCCCTGGCAGGAAGAACCGATCCCAGTGTCGGACGAGCCCGCCCCCGTGGGGGGCGAGGATCTTGGCCACCACCCCGGGCGGCTTCGGCTCTCCGAGATACTCCGCCTCCACGCGATCCCGGTACCGCCGCACCACCGCGCGGATCCGGTTCTTCTTTCCGCCTCGAAAGAGCCCGCGATGCAGATACCCCGTGTGGGGAACGTCGAGGGCGTTCTCGATGGCGGCGTGCAGGCTCGCTCGCACCTCGACTCGACGCACCACGTGTTCGTAGCGTGAGTCATCCAGCGCGGGCACCCGCAGCGGATCGCGCTCGGGGATCACGTCCGGCTCCGGACACACCCACACGAAGCCATCTTGCTCCCGCGTCGCGTAGGAGGGCACCCGGTAGACCTTCTCGAGGGGGCTGCACAGGCCCGGGATGGCGCTGCAGCGCCCCTCCCCCGTGAAGCGCCAGCCGTGATAGCCGCATTCGAGCGTCCCCTCGCGGGTGACCCGACCGAGGGACAAGGGGACGTTGCGATGAGCACAGCGATCGAGGAGCGCGCTCGCTCGCCCCGTCCCGTCGCGGAAGAGGACGAGCGGGACCCCGGCCACCGTCATGGCCAAGGGCGCGGAGCGTCGTCCCAGCCGCTCGGGAAGAGAGCCGCCGCCCGCCACACCGTTCCCCACCTCGCCGCCCTCCAGCTCGTCGGAGCGACACGCCACGTACCACTCCCGCGTCAGCCGGACCACCGAGCGGTGCCCCCGCCCCTGGGGTGGTCCCAACACCGGCCCCGGCGCGACGGCCCGCTCCCCCGAACCCCGCACTCCTTCGTCCTCGAGAGACATGCCCGACAGCATAGCTCGCGCGGGTCGGGGTCGTCGAAGACCGGGGGTGATCTCTTTGCCGACGGACGGCCGACGACGTACCCTGGCACTCATCATCCCCGCCCATCATCCCCCCATCAGCCGTGGAGAATGTCGTGACGAAACCTGATGTGAGCTTCATGCGAAAGCTCTGCTTGGGAGAGATAGAGGAAGATCTCATCCTGCCCTTCCCCGAGATCTCCGCCCCCGAGCGGGAGATGCTCGACACGGTGAAGACCTCCCTCGACCAGCTGTTCGAATCGCACGCGGCGGACTTCGCGGAGTGGGATCGCGCCGGTGAGTTCCCGGAGAGCTACCTCGACGAGCTCCGCGAGTTCGGGCTGTTCAGCTTCGTCATCCCGGAAGAGTACGGGGGCATGGGGTTCGGCAGCGCCGCTTACTCGCGCGCCCTCCAGCAGGTGGCCATGTACGACGCCTCGACCGCGGTGACCGTGGGCGCCCACAGCTCCATCGGCATGCGCGGCCTGCTCCTGTTCGGGACGGAGGAGCAGCGGGCGAAGTACTACCCGAAGTTGGCGACGGGCGAGTCGATCGCCGCGTTCTGCCTGACGGAACCGAGCTCCGGCTCCGACGCCGCGAGCATCAAGACGCGCGCCGAGCGCCAGGGAGACCACTGGGTCCTCAACGGTGAGAAGATCTGGATCACCAACGGCGGCATCGCGGATTTCTTCACGGTCTTCGCCAAGACCGGAGGGCCCGAGGAGCGCCGGAATTTGAGCGCATTCATCGTCACCCGCGACATGCCCGGCGTCTCCGTGGGACCCCACGAGGACAAGATGGGCATCCGCGCCAGCTCGACGACGACGGTCAACTTCGAGAACGTGCGCGTCCCCGCGGAGAACCTGCTCGGAGAGGAGGGCAAGGGCTTCAAGATCGCCATGCACATCCTCAACAGCGGGCGCACGGGCCTGGGCGGGGGCTGCGTCGGGGGGATGAAGCGGCTGATCGCCTTGGCGACCAAGCAAGCCAACGAGCGCGTTCAGTTCGGCAAGAAGATCTCCGAGTTCGGCCTCGTCAAGAAGAAGGTCGGCGAGATGGTCATCGACTGCTACGCGGCCGAGTCCGTGGTGAGCATGGTGGCCGGCTTCACGGACTCCGGGCACAAGGACTACGCCATCGAGGCCGCCATCAGCAAAGTGTTCTCGAGCGAGGCGCTGTGGCGGACCGCCGACGAGGCCCTGCAGATCGCCGCCGGCAACGGGTACATGAGCGAGTACCCCTACGAGCGCGCGATGCGCGACAGCCGCATCAACCGGATCTTCGAGGGCACGAACGACATCCTGCGCCTGTTCATCGCGCTCTCCGCCATGGACGACGTGGGCCAAAACTTGAAGGAGATCGCCCAGAGCGTGCGCGGGGTCTTCAATGACCCGATCAAGGGCTTCGGCGTGCTCAGCGACTACGCCCTGCGTCGCGCCACCCTGGCGACGGGCATCCGGCGCGAGCACTTCCAGTTCACCAAGCTCCCGGAGGTCCTCAAGGCCGAACAGGAGGTGTTCGAGAGCGCGACGCGCGAGCTGGCCGAAGCCACCGACCGGATCCTGCGCAAGCACGGCAAGGGCATCATCGGCAAGCAGTTCGCCTCCGCCCGCCTGGCGGAGGTGATGATCCACCTGTTCGTGTTCGCGTCGGTGCTGAGCCGCGTGACCTCCTCGATCCAGAAGCACGGCGTCAACGGCGCGCAGCGGGAGATCCAGATCTGCCGCGCCTTCGGCTTCCGGGTGCGCCGACACATGCAGATCTTCCTCCACGAGATGGAGGAGAACGCCGACGAGGACGTGAAGGGCCTGGCCGATCACGCCTTCGAGCTCGAGCGTTACCAATGGGACACGATCTGAGGCGGCCTCCCCGCGACGGTCGGCGGCCCCGGATCGTGCTCCTCGACGCCGAGCGCGCCAACCCTGGCGACCTGAGCTGGGACGAGCTGGCCGCGCTCGGGGAGCTCGTGATCTACGACCGGAGCCCCGAGGACACGGTGGTCGAGCGCTGTCGTGGCGCGACGGTCGCCATCACGAACAAGACGCTCCTCGGGCGCTCCACCCTCGAGGCGCTACCGGAGCTCGGGCTCGTCAGCGTGCTCGCGACCGGAGTGAACGTGGTGGATCTCGAGGCGGCTCACGTCCTCGGGATCACCGTGTCCAACGTGCCGGACTACAGCACCCCGTCGACGGCGCAGCACACCATCGCCCTCCTGCTCGAGCTCTGCCACCACGTGGGCGAGCACGCCCGCGGCGTGCGCGAGGGCCGCTGGAGCCGGGCTCCGGATTTCTCCTATTGGGATTACCCCCTGCTCGAGCTCGACGGGCTCACCTTGGGGCTCGTCGGGTTCGGCGCCATCGCTCGGCGCGTGGCCGCCATCGCCCGGGCGCTGGGCATGCACGTGCTCGTCCTGCGCCGCACGCCTCAGGAAGAGCCAGGCGTGCGCCTCGTCGACAAGGAGACCCTGTTCCGGGAGAGCGACGTCGTCTCCCTCCACTGTCCCCTCACCCCGGAGACGCAGCACCTCGTCGACGAGCGCGCGCTCCGCTGGATGAAGCCCAGCGCCTTTCTGATCAACACGAGCCGCGGTCAGGTGGTCGACGAGCCCGCCTTGGCGCGCGCGCTGCGCGAGAACGTCATCGCCGGCGCTGCCCTCGACGTGCTCTCCCAGGAGCCGCCACCGGCGGACCACCCGCTGCTCCATGCGCCCCGCTGCATCGTCACCCCGCACATCGCCTGGGCGACCCGCGCGGCGCGCGCCCGGGTCATCGCCGTGACCGTGCAGAACGTGCGGGCCTTCCTGGCGGGCGCCCCCATGAACGTTTGCGGCCCGTAGCGCCCGCGCGCTGCCGGCCGAGAACGCGTCACCGCGCGGGGCCCTTGCCGGAGCCGCCGCGCGGTGAGCTGGACTCGCCTCACTGCCGGGTCGTGAAGTGCGGCGCCTGGGTGAGCCGGACCAGGTACTCCTCGATCCCGATTTCGCCGCTGGCGAGGGCCGCCCGTTCGTCCTCGGCGAGACACACCTGCCCGCCGCCGCCGCTGAACATGTAGGCCATCATGAGGCCGCTGACGCAGTCGGACACCTGCGGCACCTCGTCCATCTGGGCGACGAGATCGTCGAAATTCGCGAGTTCCACCCTGCTTCCGTCCGCCAACGGGAGGTAGCCGGACGGATCGATCGGGTGCCCGTTCTCCTGCTCGCGGTAGCGGCCCGTCTCGTCGAAGTGCTCGAAGGTGAAGCCCGGCGGGTCGAACAACCGGTGGCAGTTGTCGCAGCCGGCGCCCTTCGTCAGGTGCGCCACCTCGAACAGCTCCCGGGTGGTCTGCGCTTCACCCGCGGACTGCTCGAGGGTGGGCACGATGGCCGGGGGCAGGATCTTGTCGTTGCAGAGCAGCTTTCGATACACGAGAAGGCCGCGCAGCGTGGGAGAGGTGGCGCTCTCGTGGGCCGTGGAGACCAGCACCGAGCCCTGCGACAAGAGGCCGGCGCCCCAGGGGCGCTCCGCCCGCTGCCACGTGTCCGCCCCGTGCCCGAAGCCGTAGTAGTTGGCGAGGTTGGCGTTGAGCATCGTATAGGGCGCCTGCAGCAGGTCGCGCAGATCGCCCCCTTCCTCGAAGATCACTTGCGAGACGAAGCGCCGCGTCTCCTCCACCAGATCCGGGGCGATCGTCGTGGAGAAGTTCGGGACGTCGTCCCGCTGCGCGTAGACGATGCTCTCGTAGCCGAGCCAGGACCGGAAGAACTCCTGGACGACCTCGAGCCCTCGGGGGCTGCGGATGAGCCGCCGCGCCTGCTCCGCCCGCACGGCGGGATCGCTCAGGCGCCCCGAGGCGGCGAGCTCCAGCAGCGTCGCGTCGGGGGTGCTGCCGCCGTACATGTACGCGAGCTGCGTCGCGATCTCGTGTTGGGTCAGCTCGCGCCGCCCTCCGTCCCCGGGGGTGCCGAGCTCCGAGCGATACACGGCGTGGGGCGACTGGAGGAGCGCCACCAACGTCCACTTGATGCCCATCGCGAAATCGGACTCCGCGGCGACCGAGTTGAAGAGGGACAGGTACTCTCCGCGCTCCTCCGCCGCGAGGGGCCGGCGGAAGAGGCGCAGGCCGTACTGATCCACGAACTCGCCTGCGCACGCTTCACCCCCCGCCGAAGCGCAGGGCAGGACCACCGGCAGCACGCCCTCGGACGTCACCAGGGACGCGACGTCCTCGGCGGTGCGCAGGATCTCTCCAGCGGTCTGGACTCCGACCAGGAGCGCCGACGAGTCGTTGCTGAAGCCGAGCGTCGACGCCGGATCCGCCGACAAACGCGTGCCCCGCCAGTCGGCGGCGATCTCCGGGAAGACGTCCTGGATCGTGGCCTGGAGCTCCGTGCGGGTGAGCCGGCGCAGCAGCCCCGGGCCTACGCGGGACGTCTCACAGCGCCCCCGGACCGCCGCCGGTTTCACCTGCGCGTCCGTGGCGTCCTTGGAGCCCTGGACGGTGTCCTGGTTCCCGTTCCCTGGAGCCGTGGGGCTACTCCGTCCCCCCGGATCCTCCGAAGAGCACCCCAGGAGCGCGACGCTCAGGCAAGCCGCGACCGCGGACCGCCCCCAGCGAGCTCGGCGCGCGCCGAGCGTTCCAGACGACGATGAAGTGACGTGACCCTCCACGGCGATGTGTCCGTAGCTCATGCCTTCAACACCTCCGGAACGCTGACGCTCTGGCCCCCGATTTCCGTCACGGGCGCGCCCATCGCCGCGGCGAGGGTCGCCAGGATGTCCGTGTGCATCACGGGCGTGTGCGCGAACTGCCCCGTCTTCAGGTAGCCGCCGCCGCCCCCGATGAGCACGAAGGGGAGGTACGTCGCCCGCGGCGCGCCGAGGATCCACGTCTCCGGGTTCGCGGCGGAGTTGTGCATCTGGCCGTCGGAGATCTCCGTGCAGACCATGACCAGGGAGTTGTCGAGCACCGTGTGCCCTGGATCCGCGGGGTCGGGCTGATCGAGTACCGCCAGGAACTTCTCCGCCAAGCGCGAGTAGAACCACTTCTGCACCTGGGCGAACTGGGTGCGCCCGGCCTCGTCGGCGGAGTGGGAGAGCGGATCGTGGTGGTTGTGACCCAGTCCCGGTCCGCCCGGGAAGTTCATCAAGATCTGCGCGTTGGCGTACATCGTCTGCAGGGTGACGACGCGCGCCGTGCCACACACGAAGGCGTGCGCCGCGGCTTCGAGGTGCCCGTCGAGCACGGTACCAAAATGCTCATGGAGGAACGGGTCCTTGCCCGCCATCGCCTCCGCCGAAGGGAGCGAGGGCCGCGCGTCGCAGGAGATCACGCCGAGCCCGCCTCCGCCGCTGTTGGCCTTGAGAGACCGGATCGCCTCCAGGTGCAGGGCGAGCTTGTTCTCCTCGGCCGTGAGGCCAGTGACCTCGCGCTGCATCGCCTCGATCTCACGCTCCGTGAGACCGAGCGCGGCGTTGCGGAACTTCGCCTCGTCGACGACCGGCGTCGGCGTGGGCGCCGCCCCCGTCCCCAGCCCCTCGAAGAGCGCATCGATGGCGTCCGCCGGGTTCTCCGTGGGCGTCACCCAGTCGCCGTGCTTGACCACGCGCGAGTCGTCATCGAGCCCCCAGCCCCGATGAGGATGCACGCCGAGCACGTGGGCCCGAGTGTTGAGCGCCTGAGCAATGGTAAAGTCGATCGAGTTGACGCCCTTGCCGTCCTGGAACCCCGTCAGCATTGCACGCACCGCGGCGTGGTTGTCCGCTCCGTCGTTCATGCTCACCCCCCGGAGCACGTTGAGGTACTGCTTGTAGGGCTCGAGCGGCGAGAGGATCCCGACGCCGCTCGCGTCGAGGTTGAACCCATCGCCTGGATCGTAGTGTTCGATCGGTACCCCGTGCGGCAGGTACATGATGAACAGGCGGGTGGGTCGATCGCCGGTTTGGGCGACCGCGAGGCGGGACATCTGGTACGCGAGCGGGGCGGACAGCCCGAGCCCGACTGCCTTCAAGAACGTGCGCCGCATCAGGCGCTGTCGCTGAGCTTCGTGGCGTGACTTCATGACAAAGCTGGGGTGGGGGGAGCTGTGCGGGAGGGGGTGCTCTCGGACGAGTGTGTGGGACGACGTCGAGGGGCCCCGTCCCGCCGACCAAGGCGAGTCATCATGAGATGGCACGGAACCCAAGCCCACACAAACGCAAAGGCGAGGCGCACTGCGCGCCTACGATGCACGCACCTGTGACGAGATGTGCTCCGCCGGCGCGAGGTCGCGGACACAAATCACACACGGGAGTAATTTTCCTCGGACGGGTACGTCGGCAGGTCGGTCCGAGCGGATCGCGGCCGCGATGGTCGATCCATGCTAAACTGAAAGATTAACCACCGTTCCGCGCGCCAAGGTGCGAGAAACACTCGCCCTCACGGCGCCGCGTCGTTGCTGCGTCGCGTCGACTCGAAGCGACGGCGTCGGCCCGCACCGACAGCGCGGCTGGGGGCCCGAGGCGGATCCCGGCTCAGCCCCGAGCCAGGGCGCGGATGGCGCCCAAAGAAGCGCGGCGCCCCGGGCGGGCGCCGGGGGGCGTCACCGGGCGAGCCTGGAGGGCTCGGCGCAGCTGGAACCGCTCGTAGGGGCCGAGCTCGTCGAACTCGAGCCCGAGCATGCGCTTGGATTCATGGGGACGACGGCCATGGACGACCCGACGCACGGTGGCGGTCGCGTCGAGCCACTTGCCCGTCCCTGGAAGCTGGAAGGACACGAAGACCTTCTCCCCGGTGAGGACCGGGTCCGCGGGGGAGACCAGCATGCCGAAGGTCGACAGGTTCTCGATGCGGTCGGCCACGAGCCGGAAGTCGCGCTCCCGCACGATCTGGCAGGCCTGCCGAACAGTGTGCCGGGTGGGGCGGCGACGAACATCACGCTGACGACGCATGGGGGCTCCTTGGCAAGAGGCGTCCTCGCGCGAACGAGGACTCTTCGCGGATCGGATCGTCGCCGGAGCCGCGGAGGCGGGGCAACAAAAGGGCGGCGCACACGCCTGAGGGCGAACGCCGGGCATCCCAAGCCGGTCATCATCCGCCGAGCCCAGGCGCCTCATCAACGTCTTCGAGCATCGAGCGGGGAGTAATGCCCGGCGGCTCGCGTACGGGTCCAGGAGCCCGAGCCCCCACGAACCGGCAGGCGCGGGCACGGCGTGGCAAGGCGTGGACACCGCATGAACGGAATGGACCCGAGACAGGGGCTGGCCCCGCCAAACTAGGTTAGAGTCAGCGCTATGAAACATGGGTGGAAGCGGAGCGACCTCGAGCGGGGCGGCACGGGGCGAGGACGCGGCACGACGCTGAGGACGTCGTCCCTGATGTTGTCCTGCTGGATGTTGTTGGGTGGGGCGCTGAGCGCCTGTGGCGGAGCTCACGCCACGCGCATGGTGGATGAACCCACCGGGACGGCGACGAGCTACGGAGCGCCCCACGACACCGCGTACGAGGTCCAGGTCGAGCCCGCGAAGAACGTGATGCTCGTCCACGTCTTCGAGCGCTCACGGTGCCCCGTGATCCCCATCCAGACGGTCCACCGGTTCCGCGAGACCCTCGAGGGCGACACCGTGGTGCGCCGCGAGAGCCTCGGCAAACAGCAGGTCGCGGGAGAGCCCCAGGAAGAGGTGCTCTGCAACCAGACCTACGCCCGCAACGTCGCGGTGTCGCTCGTCGTCGGCGGGGCGGTGCATCAGCTCGGGCGCACCGACGATCTCGGGCAGACGCAGATCGATCTCACCCGCGTCTTCCAGTCCGGCGCCTACGGAGAGGCTCCCCCGGAGACGGCGGTGGTGCGGATCCGGCCCGAGCGCAGCGGCCGCGCCCTCGACGGGACCAGCATCTCCTTGAACGAGCTGAAGAAGCACGAGTCCCTCGTGGATCGACACCTGAGCGAGCTCGGCGCCATCCTGAGCCAGGGCGAGACGGGCGCCTCGGACGCGGACATCGCGCGATCCTACGAGCTGTATGCCCAGCTCCAGGCCATCGCACCCAGCGATCCTCGCGTGCAGGGCCTGTCGGCGCGGTTCTGGGAGTTGTTCTACGGCCGCAAGCGCGCGGAGGCGGCGGAGCGCTTCGAGCGCAACCTACGCGCCCTCGACGAGGCCCGTGAGGTGCTCAAGGTCGCTGGCGACGCCGCCATTCCCCTCTACGTGCAGGCCGCCGTGAACGCCGGCAACGTCGACGCCCGCGCCCTCGAGTGGTCCACCCTGCGTCTCATCAACGCCCTGCGCACGCGCACCGTCATTTGTCAGCAGGGGTTCGCCTGGAACCGCCTCGGCGGCTACCAGCTCGGCCCGGATGCGCGGATGGCCGCCCACTACCTCCAGTTCGCCCGCGGCGACGCCGCGCTGGCGGACCTGAACGCCGCCTGCGCGCGCTTCTGAGGTGCTGCGCTTTCGAGGAGCCGGGCCCACCGCCCCCTCAGAAGGTGAACTCCCCTTCCGTGGGTTCCCGCTGGGGCGCGCCCGGCTGCCCGCTTTGCAGCGTGCCATTTTGCAGCGTGCCGCCGACACCGGGGGCGGGAGCGGGAGCGTTGACTCCCCCGGGCTGCACCCCCTCTTGAGGCGGAACGAGGCCCGTCACCGGATCCACCGCCGAGCCCGGTGGCGGGTTGAGGCCCCCCTCCGGGCCCGGCAGCGCCGGCGCACCCCCGGGCCGAGTGACTGGCGGTTGGGGCTGCACCCCATCGACACCGATCGTCTCTTCGACGCCGATCTCGGGAGGGTCCGCGATCGTCCCCTCCACCCCGAGCCCCTCCGCCGGGGCCCCCGCAGGCGGCGCGTTCTCGATCACTCCGCCCGTGCCTCCGCCCCCCCCTGGGTCCTCCGGAGCGTCACCCAAGCGCCCCGCACCGAACGCCGGTATGGGATCGCAAACCTCGGCGGTGCACAGGGGCTCGATGTCCGGCCGGTCCTCGCCGCCGCATGCCTGCAGCGACGTCCCCACGCACGCCCCGCCCAGAAGCCAACCGCCCAGGCTCAGGCCTCCCAGGATCGAGGCGGTGGAGCTCCCCCGCAGCAAACGTGTTCCCCCCATCCTCCAAGTATGACGGCGCGGCGACCGCGACGCCCTCGGCTCCGTCCAAGCGACGGAGCAGCACCCCGCCCGCTCCCCGATCTCTGATGGCCCGCCGCCGGTGACCACCTCGCTCACCGATGGGCAAGTCGCCCGTGGCCACCAGCGACGGTCTCCCCGCGCAGATGGCCCGCCGCTGAGGGCGCCCCGTCGATGGCCGCCGCTGGTGGTTCGCCGCCGATGGCCACCCGCGACGATGCCCCCCCCGCCGTGGCGCGCTGCTGGTAGCAGCTCAGCCCCTCGCTCCACGGCTAGCGCCTTCGAAGAAGTCCCCAGCCCCACCCCCAGTGAATCGCCCAGGCGCGGCGAGGCGCGTCGAAAGGGGCTCGGTTTGGGCGGCGAGTGAGCATAGGGTCACCTCATGGTGACGCACGTCGTGTTCTTCAAGTTCGCCGACCCCGCCGACGCCGAACAGGCGCGGACCCTCCTGCTCGGAATGCAAGGGCGCATTCCCGGCCTACGACAGGTGGAGGCCGGGCTCGATTTCACCCGCAGCGCGCGATCCTTCGATCTCGCTTTGATCACCCGTCACGACGACCGCAGCGCCCTCGACGTGTACCGCGACCACCCCGTGCATCAGGAGGTCGCGCGCTTCATCCGCGAGCGCTCCACGGCCTCCGCCGCCGTCGACTTCGTCGGGAGCGTCACCGAGCAGGGCGCCGCCGTGTGACGCACGCCATCCGCCAGCTCCCGCAGGAGCGTGGCGGTGGTGTCGAAGTCGATGCAGGCGTCCGTGACGCTCTGCCCGTATACGAGCGGTCCTCGGCCGAGATCCTGCCGCCCGGCGACCAGGTGGCTCTCCAACATGAGTCCGGCGAGTCCCGGGAGTCCACCACGCAGGTGCTCCAGGACCGTGCGGGCGACGGCGGGCTGCCGCGTGTGATCCTTCTCCGAGTTGCCGTGGCTGCAGTCGACGATCACCGCCGACGGAACCCCCGCCGAGCGGAGCGACTCGACGGCCGCGCTCACGGAGCGCGCGTCGTAGTTGGGCCCCGAGCGCCCGCCGCGCAGCACGAGGTGGGCGCCGCCGTTGCCAGCGCTTTGGAGCACGCTCAGCTGCCCCCGCTCGTCGACGCCGAGGTGCCGGTGAGGCGCTCGTGCCGCCACCACCGCGCACACGGCCGCCTCGAAGGAGCCATCCGTGCCGTTCTTGAAGCCCACCGGGAGGGGCAAGTTGCTGGCGAGCTGCCGGTGCGGCTGGCTCTCCGTCGTGCGTGCCCCGATGGCAGCCCAGCTGAGCGTATCCACCAGGTAGGGCGCGACGAGGGGCTCCAGGAGCTCCGTCGCGAGGGGCACGCCCAGCTCCGCGAGCTCCACGAGCAGACGGCGCGTCTCCACGAGCCCGAGGACGAGATCGTCACTCCCGTCGAGGTGGGGATCGTACAAGAACCCCTTCCACCCGAGGCTGGTGCGCGGCTTCTCGAAGTAGGCGCGCATCACCAAGGACACATCGTCTCCGAGCTCCCTCTGCAAGCGGAGGAGCCGCTCTGCGTAGTCGAGGGCCGCCGCCCGGTCGTGGATGGAGCAGGGCCCGACGACGGCGACGACGGGACCGCGCTCCCCCGCCAGGCGAGCTCCGAGCCGGCGTCGCTGCTCGGAGATCCGCCGCCGCGCCTCGTCGCTCAAGGAAAACCTGGCCGAGAGCTCCGCGGGGCTGGGCAGAGTCCGGTCTCGTTCGGGTCGCAGAGGGGGAGGTGCATCGGTCATGGCGAATCGAGGGGGAAAGAGGGAAAGCACAAAAACGAAAAGCCCCTGGTCCGGGGGACCAAGGGCGGCTCGGAATCGACGTTCTCCTGAGCTTCAGCGGCTCCAGGCCGCTCGCGACACACGGCCGCCCTCGGTTCCCACCTTCCGGGGAAACCAATAGCTAAACCGGGTAAAAAATCGCGAAGCGACCATCGTCGAGCTTCGAGGCTAAGCCATCGCGAGCCCTCAGGCAAGCGGGTCGCGCGGCTCCCGCTCCCAGCGCGTCTCGGGCGTGCTTTCACGCGCGTGGTTCGCGCAGGCGGGTTTCGCCCGGGCGGATCCGCGTGGGAGCGGACGCGCCTCAGTCGGGCGCCGACACGCGGACGGAGCTCACGCGCCACGTGCTCCCGTCCTTCCGGAGCGCGAAGACGACGTCCCGCTCCTCGCGCCGGTACGAGCTTCCCCCCACCTTCACTCGCCCCCGGGCCAGCGCCGCGTCGGCAGTCCGGGCCGCGTTCCGGGCGTCCGTCCGCTCGCCGCGCGCCGTCCCGTCCCCCCCTTCATCGACTCCCACCTCGATGTCGAGGGACCCGAGCGTCACGTCGAAGACGCCGAGCCCCGTCTGGACCCGGGCCGCCGCGAGCGCGAGCGCCCGCGGGCCCGAGGGGAGGCTCCCCACTTCCGGGACCTCGACGCGGACGTCGGGGGTGAGGAGCTCGTCGAAGCGCTCCTTCAGGTAATTGGCGCGGAACACGACGTTGGTCACCGGCTCCGGAGAGCTCACCGCCTCCGCCAGGGCTTCGAGCTGACCGCGGATACGCTCCTCGTCGCTGGGGCGGGCGAGCACCGCGTACCCCACCAGGGCCACACCCCCAGCGACCGCGAGGTACCCGAGCCAACGTCGTCGATTCATCTCCGTCGCCTTCCTCTCCGTCCCGCGCCCCGGGCGCTCATGCATCGCGTCGCTTCGCCGTCGCTGCCGTCGTCGGCGGCCCCTCCATTTCCCTACCATCGCCCTCGGCCTCTCGACAGGGTGTCGGCAGGCTCCGCGCGCGCTCCGTGCTCGCTCTGCGCTCGTCCCCCGGCTCGGCGCCCTTCTCCGGCGCCTCGGATTGCTTCCCCGCATCGGCGGAGATAATGCGGGGCGGTGAACGGTCAACCCTCGGAGACGAGCTCGGGTGGTGCGCGCAGGACGGCGAAGGGCATCCCGCCCCGCGTCCTCTGGATCGGCGGTGCTGCCCTTGGATCCGTGCTGGCGGTGCTCATCGCCTGGCAAGTGGGCGTCCATCAGAGTCGCGCCGAGGTCGAGCGTCTGAGTGAGGAGCTCACCCGAGCCGACGCGCGCCTGAACGCGCTCGAGGCGCGGCGCCTCCTCCACGGTGCGGTTCTCCAGCTCGAGTCGCGCAACTTCGGCTCCGCCCAGGAACGCGTGGACGGCGCCAAGCGGTTCCTCGCGGCGAGCCAGGAGCTCACGGAGGACGCGGCCCTGGCGGATCTGCTCGCCCAGGTCGAGACGTTCCAGACGAACGTCGATCCCAACGTCGGCAAGCAAGTCGCTCGACTCGCGCAGCTCATGACGACCCTCGACGAGCACCTCCCGACGCCGGAGCTGCCCCACGGCGCGCCACCCCCCGAACCGCCCCCCGAACCGCCTCGCCTCGAAGACGGCGCCGAGAGCGCGCCCGACGCGCAACAATGACCGTTTGGTGAGCGGGCTCAGAAGGTCCCGATCACGTCGAGCCCGCGGAGGTTCGGGACCACGATGACCTGCAACCCTGCGGCTCCCGACGCCCTCGAGGACGAGCTCGAGGACGGGGACGACGCGGTCGCCTCGGGTCCCCTGCCCATTCGATAGTGAATCCACGGCACGAACCAGCCGATGGCGCTCCCCGCGGCCGCCCCCACCAGCACGTCCGTGAGGAAATGCTGATCGCTGGCGATGCGCGCCGCGCCCGCCACGGCAGCCACCGTCAGGCTGCCCGCGCAGGGCACCCAGCGCACCCCTCGTCCATAGAGGGGCAGGTGGGCATGGTGGGTGCAGGTGGCGGCGGCCATGGCGAAGGCCGTCGAGGTATGACCACTGTAGAAGGATCGGTAGGGGTAGCCGCCGGTGCACGAGGAGCCGTCCTCGGTGGTGTCTTCGCCAGCGCAGTCCCGCACGTAGGGACGCTCCCGAGACACCCACGTCGCCGTCGCCAGCTGGACGCCGAGAGAGAGGGCGAGGACCTGTGCGTCGATCAGAGCGAGCTGCCAGGCCACGTCCGGGCTCTGGTGGATCACGCCCGCGTTGAGGAGGGCGTCGCCGACGAAGGCGTAGGAGATCTCGAGGGCCACTGCCACGTCGCTCACCAGGCGCCCCGCCCGGCGACCGCTCGCGGAGTCGGCGCGCGCCCACGAGCGCACGTCCTCGTCGACCGCCCACGTCCAGCGTCGTGGATCGGCTTCATCGGGGCCTGTCACCAGGGCGACGAGCGCCGTCCCCGCGCCCGCCCCGAGGACCGCCGCGTTCCACCACCCGAAGCGGCGCCATTCGGGTTGCCAGACGAGCGACGGCTCCGTTGATTGGGGCTCCGCTGTCTCCCCGATGCCATCCACCGCGGCGCCATCCACCGCGGCGCCATCCACCGCGGCGCCGTCCACCGCGACGCCGTCCACCGTAGCGCCGTCCACGGGGCGCGCGTCGTCCGCGGCGTGCCCCTCGACGGCGAAGCACATCCCACAGCCGAACAGCGCGAGCGCGACTCTGCGCAACCCGTCCGCCGCGACACCCCATCGGAACACTCCAATCGCGGAGCGACGCCCACCGCGGCCCAGAGCCCGCGCGCCCCTCTCACACATCGCTCCCTCGTCAGCGTCGCGCACCGCTCGAGACCTCCACGGCGACCGCGAGTCCGCCATTGCTCGTCCGGAATCGCGCCTCGAACGGGAGGGACGAGCGCCGTTCGAGGAGCCCGTTCGCCGGCAGGAGCAAGACGACCGGGCGCAGATCCGGACGCCGCAGTAGCAAGCGGCTCAACCGCGCGAGCAGCTCGCGGCTCTGCCGGACGCGCACACCATAGGGTGGGTTGGAGATGACGACGGCGCCCTCGGGGATCTCCTGCGCCGCGCTCTCGAAGTCACCCTGGATCCAGCGGCAGCGCGCCTCGAGCCCCGCCGCTCGCGCATTCGCCTGAGCCGCTCGTAGGGCCTTGCCCGACACGTCCGAGCCGAACGCGAGGGGGCGCTCTGCCTCTGCGACGGGGACACTCGCCTCGAGAACCTGCTGCTGCGCCGTCCAAAGTCGATAGTGTTCCGCGTCGTGGGTGGGCCAGTCCTCGAAGGCGAAGCGTCGCCGCGCGCCCGCGGCGACGCCGGCGAGGAGCTCGAGCCACTCGAGCGCGATCGTCCCGGCGCCGCAGAAGGGATCCCACAGCACGTCCGCCTCGGGGGCCTCGCGCCGCGCGACGCGAACGAGCGCCGCCGCCAAGGTCTCCCGCAAAGACGCCTCCGCGACGTGGGTCCGGTACCCGCGCCGGTGCAGGCGCTCGCCGCTGGCGTCGACGCTGACCTGCACCCGATCGTTCTGGAGCCGCACGTGGATCTTGGTGCCGGCCCCCCCGCGCGCCGCGGTCTCGACCCCGGCGCGCTCCCGCAACACCCGAGAGACCCGCTCCGCGACGGCGTCCGAGTGCCACAGACGCGAGCGGCGCGCCACGACGTGCACGGCGGCGACGCTCCCCGACCGCAGGTAGGCGCGCCAAGGCAACCGCGTGAGCCCCTGGACGAGGGTCTCGAAGTCCCGCGCCACGAAGGGCTTGAGCCGAACGCGGACGGACTCTGCCAACCGAGCGCGCCAGCAGAGCTCCCAGAGCCCGCGGGCGTCCGTGCGCAGCTCGACCCCTCCGGGCGTCGCGGCGCCGACGAGGCCGAGCTCCGCGACCTCTTCCTGCAAGAGCGCCTCCAGGCCAGGAGCGCAGGCCGCGAACAGGGCGTACTGCGTCGCGGTGCCCCCGGGAGGAGTGCTCATGGCTCGGTGCTCTAGTCGGTTTTCTGCTCGCGACAAACGGCCGCTCATCGCGGCATCGCTCATCGCTCGAGCGCCGGGTACGTCGCCCGCGCTCCGTCCGGGTCCCCCGAGCCACGATCCTCGCTTGCGAGGAGCCCCTCACGGAGGATGAGCTCCGCTTCCGCTCGGTACCGTCGAGCCAGGTCGTCGTCGACGTCGTCGATCAGGACCCGGGGACGCACCCGGCCCTGGCAGGGCCCGCGCTCGCCGGGCCGGCTCTCGGGAAGCCGAAGCTCGGCGAGCGGCACGACCCCCTCGTCGTGGAGCGTGTCGAGGTGCTCGCGTCGCCCGAAGTCCGACGAGGGCAGCCGGAGGCGCGTGTGACTCGCGGGGGCCGACGTGACGTCCTCGTCGTAGAGCGTGTCGAGGCGCTCCCGCTGATCGAGCCCGAGCAGCGTGGGCATGCGGCGACGTCCCCGGGGCACCTCGAGCTCGAGCTCTCCCCGGGCATCCCCCGCGCGGACGACGACCGCTTGTCGGCGGCGGCGCAGCCTCACCTCGACGTCGTGGAGGCCGCTCTGGCGCGCCGCCGAAGGCTGATGTTCCCCCTGATGAGCGGACGACTGGGACGCGAAGGAGCTGTCGGCCACGCTCCCGTCATGCCCTCATCCTCCCCCCGCGGCCAAATTTCGAGACTCAGCGGACCCCGAACCACTTGGCATCGCGCTTGATGTCCATGTGGAGGTGATCGCGATGCGCCGCGTCGTAGTTGGGTGTGAGGATGTGGTGAAAGAGGCCGCGCGCGGCGATCGCGCACACGAGGTTGCGCAGGCGAACCGAGCGCTCGTTCTCCTCGAGGAGCCTGGCCTCGGGGCCGCAGGGGGGCGTCCCCCGCTCCCCGTGCCAGTCGTCCTCGACGTTGAGGCGCTGTCCGTCCCGGAGCTCGAACTCCATCACGTCCGCCGCGAGTCCATGGGCGTGCTGGCTGTAGGAGCGACGCCGCGGCAGGCGCGCCTTGGGGCGGTAGAAGTTGTCGATGCGTACGCGCACGACGTCGTGCTCGACGAGCACCTCCGTCAACTCGTGCAGGATGAGCGCCAGACGACAGTCGAGGACACCGAAGGGTGTGCTCGCGGGCGGCACCGTGAACCGCACCTCGCCGAGGGGCGCCACGATCCGAAGCGGCCACCCGACGTTCGGCGCCGCGCCCCGGAATCGTTCGACGGACGACTCGATCTCCGCCAGCCGCTTCCGACAAGCCGCGCTCGAGAGCTGCGCCACCTCGTTGGCGGGCCCCTTGGCGAGCTGTGCGACGCTCGGGAGCGGCTCGTGGAAGGGATGGCGCGTGGGCTCCGGCGGTGACGCCTCTGCCACTTCGCTGACCTCCGCGGGCTCCGGCGACGGGAGGCGCGGAGTCGGAGCAGCGCTCTTCAGCTCGATGGGGGGATCGATGACGGGCTCGGCGGCGAACCCGGGCCCGTCGCTGGCCCCCGCCATCGCGCCGCCGCAGGACGTCAGGCCCGCGAGCGCGAGGCCGCAGGACGCGAGGGAGAGAACCAGCCAGGCCGCGCTCTGACGAGGGGAACGGCGAGGCATCACGGGGCGGACGCTATCTCCCTCGTCCCCCGAGCGTCCAGAAAAGGCCACCTCTTCGGGGCCATCGGGCCGCGCGCTCTCCCAGCTGGGCGAATGAATTCAACCTCGGCCGAACCTTGGCCGGACTGGCAGGCCGGACTGGCACCGAACGGCGCCATCCCCGCGCCGAACGAGCGGCGCGGGGATTTCTCGCGTGAGCGTCCGACGGCGCCACGCGGCGCTCGAGGGCCGCCCTCAGCCCGGTGAGAACAGCCCGTAGAGCAGGGTGAGGGCGAGCGGGATCAGGATCCAAAGGAACGGCACGATCGGGTTCGAATACTTCTCTTCGGGCTCCTGCTCGGCGCCCGGTTCGGACTTCGCGGGATCCGCGGGGGTGGGGTTCTTGGACATGGAAAATGGACCTCTGCGCGGCACTCCGGAGGAGCACGCGCGGTGCCCGCGCCGTCGAGCGCGGGACGGGGGAAAAATCGAATGGAAGAAGGCGCAGACGCGCTGCGCGGGGGGAGGGGTCCGCGCCGACGAGGGCGCGGCCGACGGCCGCCTCACCGGTCCATCGGGCGATCGAGGCCAATGCTCGCGCTCGGCGAACCGGCTCCACGAACCAGCGACGGCTCGGCGAATCGACTCAGGGAACGAGCTCTCGGCTCACGCGGCGCTGCGCGGCGGCCCCCTGGCCCTCTCACTCCACTCGGGGGCGAGCCGCGGCGTCCAACGCTCGCCTTCGGCGCGCCTCTCGTCGAGGACGGCGCCCCACGTCGGCAGGCGGAGCCACCCCTCGGGCCATCCGAGCACGGAGTCGTCCACCCGTTGGACGGTCCCGTCCTCTGCTGGCCCCAGGTTCGACAGGGACGCCGTGCGGCCCGGCTCCAGCGGCCGTTTTCCGTCGGCCTCGTCCTGCCCCTGCGCCCACTCGACGAACACCAGTCCCGCGCGGGCCGGGGCCTCGTGGGCCCCCCCGATCCCCGACAACCAGGGAAACGCCAGAACGGCCAGGACGAGGAGCAGACGCACCATGGTGCGGGCCTAGGGTGCACTGCGACCCCCCGCCGCGCAACCATCCCGCTCACGCTCCAGCACCCGCACCCAGCGCACCCAGGCAGGGTCCGACCGGCGACGTTGGTCGACGGTCGGACGCGGACCCGGGGCGCAGGCACACCCGGGCACACCCGCGGGCGCACGACCGCGGACGACACGTACGGGACGCACCCGTCCACGTCGCGCGCCCCTGGCGCAGGAGGGCCTCCCTCGTTCGCGTCGGGTGAGCACCCTGGACGCTCTCCTTAGGTCACGGAGCTCATCGCCGTTTCCTTGACGGGACGGAGGCGACGCGCGCGGCGCCGATCCTCCCCCCTCCGCACGGAAGCTGCGGCGGAGCGGACATCATGGCTAGCCACTCGCCCTCGGACCTCCTGCCTTCGCTCCTCGCCGGAGTGATCGTGTATCCGCAGGAGGACTGGAGCCCGCAGATCCGCACGCAGGTCGAGGAGCACCTCCGCTGCCTCGCCCGCGAGCTCCGTTGCGTGATTTCCCTCGCGCGCCGCGGAGCCGCAGAGGCCGGCGTCGTGCTCGACCTGTCCACGAACGGTGGGGTCGCCGATCCGCTCGCGTGGGACGCTCGCGTCCACGAGCTCGAGAGCGACTCGGTCTTCGAGCTCGGCGTTCGCCTCTCCTCCCCTGCCCTGGAGCTGGAGGCCTTCGACGCCCTCCTCCGGCGTTATCAGCGCCTGCTGCCGCTGCCCGCGCACGTGCCGTCTCCGGAGCTCGCCCGGGTGCTGGCGCTCCACCGCTCTCTCCACGATCTCACGCTCCCGCTGGTGCGCGCCGACTACGACCACGCGCTCGACACCTGGCGCTGGTTGCTCTGGCTCGCGCCGCGGGCGGACTTCGCGCTGCAGTGCGCGGCCCTGTTTCACGACGTCGAGCGCCTCGAGAGCGAACCGCTGCAGCGCACGGAGCACCTCGCTCCCGACTATGTCTCCTTCAAGCGCGCCCACGCGCGCCGCGGCGCGGAGCTCGTCGGCGCCCACCTGTCGACCCTGGGCCTCCCGGCGGACGACCTGCGGGAGATCCAGCGGCTCGTCTCCCACCACGAGCGCCCCGACGCAGACCCGAGGCTGCAGCTCCTGAACGACGCCGACGGGCTCTCGTTCTTCTCCCTGAACGGCTACGGCTACCTGCGCTACTTCGGGCCCGCCGTCACCCGGGACAAGATCCGCTACACCTCGGCGCGCTTGTCTCCGCGCACCCGTGTGCTCGTGCGCGCCCTGCCCCTCCACCCGCGCGTGCGCGAGCTGCTCGACGCGGAAGTGAACACGCTCGACCCACCGCGGGATGGCCCCGCGGCGTGGCGGTGAGTAACAGCTCGAGGGGGACCGGGCCGATGATCGAAGCCGTCATGTTGTGGAACGAACCGAACAACCTGTCGCACTGGGATTTCGAGCTCGATCCCGACTGGTCCATCTTCTCGCGGATGGTCCACCTCGGCGGCCAGGCGATCGCCGGCGAGGCCAAGGGGCTGACCCGCGTGCTCGGGGGGATCTCCCCGATCGATCCGGGGTTCATCCAGACGCTCCAGCGCGGGGGCGCCTTGGATCAGGTCGACGTGATCGCCGTGCACGGCTTCCCCCTCGACTGGAACCACTGGTCGATCCACGAGTGGCCGGAGAAGCTCGACGAGATCCGCGCCGTGACGCGCCTGCCCATCTGGGTCACGGAGGTCGGGGTGTCCACCTTCGGCGCGGAGGAGGTCCAGGAGTTCGGGCTCCGCCGCAGCGCCGAGCTCTTGCTCGGCCAGGTGGAGCGCGTGCACTGGTACTCCCTCTTCGATCTCCCGAAGGCGTGGCCGGCGACGACGCGGCACCGAGAAGCCGAAGGCTCCTCGTACTATCGCCACTTCTACATGGGGCTCATCCGCGAAGACGGCACCCCGAAGCGCGCCCTGCGCCACGTCGCCGACTACACCCCGGAGCTGGGCGTGTGCCAGTGGTTCCACTTCGAAGACCCGCGGCTCGACGACGCGGTGGCCTGGCTGAAGAAGCTCGGCGTGAAGCGGCTGCGCACCGGGCTCAGCTGGTCGGACCGCCTACGCCCTGGCGCCCTCCGCTGGTTCGACCGACAGATGCAGGCGCTCGCGGACTTCGACGTGACCTTGACCTTCTGCTTCACCCCGGACGCTTGCGGCCTGCGCCCCCACCACACGAGCCCGCCTCGCGACGTCGAGGAGTTCGCCGCTTTCTGCGCCGAGATGACGCGGCGCTACGCGCGCTGACCCGAAATGCGCCCTCCATCGAAGCTCATATTTTCGTCCGCTGGTTCATCCGCTGGTTCATCCGCTGGCGAACCTGACCTTAGGCGGACAGTCCTGGCTGCCGTCCGCCGTTGGAGGATCCACCTCTCGGCGCCGCTCCGGTCCGCTGGGGCGAACACGACCCATTGAGACCTCGGCATTGGCAAGGAACATGGCGACCACATACCTCGTAACCGGCGGCCTGGGCTTCATCGGGCGCTATCTCTGTCGGGAGCTCCTCGCCTCGGGGCACCGCGTGCGGGTGCTCGACTCGGTCGTGCCTCAGGTCCACGGCACCCGGCCCCCGGAGGCGCCGGAGGGCACCGAGGTGTTCCGCGACGACGTGCGCGACGCAGCCGCCGTGCGCCGCGCCCTCGACGGCGTCGAGGGCGTCTTCCACCTGGCCGCCGAGGTCGGCGTGGGCCAGAGCATGTACGAGGTGGAGCGCTACGTGAGCGCCAACGACGTGGGCACCGCCGTCCTCCTTCAGGAGCTCATCCAGCGACCGGTGCGCCGGGTGGTCGTGGCTTCGTCGATGAGCGTTTACGGAGAGGGGCGCTACCGCGACGCCTCCGGGGCGCCCGCGCGACCTTTGGCCCGCACCGCCGCCGACGCCAAGGCGCGGCGCTGGGATCCCGTCGGCCCCGACGGACGCCCCCTCGAGCCCGTCCCCACCGACGAGGAGAAGCCTCCCGACCTCGCCTCGATCTACGCGCTCACGAAGTACATGCAGGAGCGCGCCGTCTTGATCTTCGGGCAGGCCTATCCCGTCGAGGGCGTCGCCCTGCGCCTCTTCAACGTCTTCGGCCCCGGCCAGTCGCTGTCCAACCCCTACACGGGCGTCCTGGCGAACTTCTCCTCACGGCTCCAGAACGAGCGCGCCCCGCTCGTCTTCGAGGACGGGCAGCAGCGGCGGGACTTCGTCCACGTGCGCGACGTGGCGCGCGCCTTTCGTCTGGCCATGGAGCGGCCGGAGGCGGCCGGACAGGTCCTGAACATCGGCAGCGGACGCTCCTACACGGTGTGCCAGGTGGCGGAGCTGCTGGGGCGGGCGCTGAGCTCGCCGCTGCGCCCCGAGATCCTGCAGAAGGCGCGCTCCGGGGACATCCGCCACTGCTTCGCCGACATCACGCGGGCGCGCCGCGTTCTGGGATACGAGCCGCAGTTCTTCCTCGAGGACTCCCTCGAGGAGTTCGTCGAGTGGGTCCGCCGGGAGGACGCCGCGGATCACAGCGACGAGATGACCCAACAGCTCGAGGCCCGAGGGTTGGTGTCATGAGCGCCGCCGCCCTGCGCCCCTTCGGCTTCGCGGAGAGCTTTCGCTTCGGGGACCACGAGCGTGTCGAGCGCGTCGTGGCGGGCGTGCGCCAGGCGGGCTGCCGACAGCTGAAGGTGTCCGTGTCTCCCCTCGACTACTTCCGCACGGGGGGCGTCGAGTGGCTCGAGTGGCTCTTCGCGCGGGTCGCCTCCGAGCTCGAGCTCTTGCCGTGCCTCCGCTACACGTCCGACATCCAGCGGCCGCGGACCTCCCCGGAGCCCCTGCGCCGGGCCAGGGCCTACGCGGAGTTCGTCGACTCGGTGCTCACGCGCCACGGCAAGCACTTCGGCTACGTCGAGCTCTGCAGCCCGCCGCCCATGAGCCCGAGCGAACGCCCCGAGGACAGCTGGCTGCTCTCGGCGGAGATCCTGACGGCGACCTTGGAGGCGGCGCGGGGCGGCTGGAACATCGTGCTCGGCACGCCGGTCCCGGCGACGGTCGCACCTCGGAACGGAGCGGGCGAGGAGGCGCCGAGCAGCGCCCAGGAGCTCGACTTCTACTGGGTACACGCCCTCGGTCAGCGGGGGCTGTTGGACGAGGTCTTCGCCCTGTCCCTGCAAGGACAGCAGCACCAGGGCGGCTCGATCCGCGCGGCGGCGGAGCGCTGGGTGGCGCAGTGCCTCGCCCTGCGGGAGGTGCTCTCCCTCTATGGCGCCCGCGCGTCCCTCTGGTTGACGGAGTGCGGGTACTCCACCGGGGGGCGCGACGAAGCGCGCCAGGCGGAGCTCTTCGCCCGCTTCCTGCAAATCGCCGCCGAGCGCCACTACTGGGACGCCTGGGAGGACCGCCCGCCCACCTCGCGTCCGCTGGATCCCGGACACCGGCGCGGCATCGTCCACGCCGACGGGCGCCCCAAGCTGCTCGCCCGCCTGCTCACCCAGGACGCGACCACGGGGGCGACCTGCCTCGAGTCCTGGAGCGCGCCGAGTCGCCCGATCGCGGGACCCCAGGACGCGCCCGTCGTCGTGATCGGGGGCGCGGGCTTCATCGGCTGCAACCTCGCCAAGAGCTTTCTGGAAGACGACGTGCCCGTCGTCGTGATCGACAACCTGAGCCGCCCGGGCGTGGAGCGGAACTTGAGCTGGCTGTGCCAGGAGTTCGGCGATCGGGTGCGCCCGCTGCTCACGGACATCCGTGAGGAGGAGCGCCTCGGGGAGGTGCTCGGCCAGGCCCGCGCCGTCCTCCACATGGCGGCGCAGGTGGCCGTGACCAGCAGCCTCGACGACCCCCTGGAGGACTTCGAGATCAACGCCTACGGGACGCTGCGGGTGCTCGAAGCGCTCCGCGCGGCGAAGCGTCGCATCCCGTTGGTGTTCGCGTCGACCAACAAGGTGTACGGCCACCTCGGCGATCTCGCCCTCGAGCTCACCTCCGCCGGGTACCACCCCGCGGACACCGAGCTGCGCCGGTGGGGGATCGGGGAAGACCGCTCCCTGGAGTTCTGCACCCCCTATGGGTGCTCCAAGGGGGTCGCCGATCAGTACGTGCTCGACTACGCCCGCTCCTTCGGGCTCGCCGCGGCGGTGCTGCGCATGAGCTGCATCTACGGGCCGCGCCAGTTCGGCACGGAAGACCAGGGGTGGGTGGCGCACTTCGCGCTCCAGGCGCTCCGGGGACAGCCCGTCACCCTCTACGGCGACGGGTGGCAGGTGCGGGACGTGCTGCACGTGAGCGACGCCGTGCGCGCCTACCGCGCCGTCCTCGACTCGATGGATCGCGTCGGCGGGCAAGCCTTCAACCTGGGTGGCGGCCCCGACAACGCCGTATGTCTCCAGCACGTCCTCGCGGAGCTCGCGCACCTCGCCGGCCATGACGTCGGCGTGCTGCGCGGCGAGCCGCGCACGGGCGATCAGCTCTACTTCGTCGCGGACAACCGCAAGCTCGAGCGCGCCGTCGGCTGGGCGCCGCGCATGGGATGGCGCGACGGCATCCGGGACCTCTGGACCTGGCTCGGGAGCGCCCATCCCGGCGCCTCCTCCGACGCCCCGCTCGGCGCCTCACCGGGTCCGCCATCGGCGGAGCCCCACCCACGGAGCTTGATGGCATGAAGGTCGCGCTCGTCAATCCGCGCTGGACGTACACCCGCAGCATCTACTTCGGCTGCCGGGAGCCGCACCTCCCGCTCGAGCTCGCCTACGCGAGCGCGCTGCTCGAACGCAACGGGCACCAGACGCTCCTCCTCGACGGGCAGCTCCAGGGGCTCGACGACCGCGCTCTGGCGGACGCGGTCGCGGAGTTCGCCCCCGACTTCACGGTGGTCACGACCGCGCCGACGTATCTGTTTTGGCGCTGCGCCCCGCCGGAGCTGCGGGTCCCTCGGCAGTTCCTGGACGCCCTGGGCGGCCGCGGCGGGCGCACCGTGGCGGTCGGGCCCCACGGCTCCGCGACGCCGGCGCCGACCCTGCGCAAGCTGGGCGTGGACCTCGTCGTGCGGGGCGAGAGCGAGGAGGTCGTCGCCGCCCTGGCGGAGGCGGACGACTGGTCCCAGGTCCCCGGCACGGCTCGCCTCGAGGACGGGGTCGCCCGGAGCGTGGGTGGGCTGCACGCCAGCTGGTTCGTGGAGCACGCGCCGCTGCGCTGGCCCGCAGCGTGGATCACCCGCCACGAGCACCACCATCACCGCTTCGACACGCCGCGACGAGGCTGGGGAGCAGAGGTCGAGGCCTCACGCGGGTGCCCCTACGCGTGCACCTTCTGCGCGAAGCTGGATTTCCGGGACAAGTACAGGAAGCGCAAGCTGGAGCTGGTCCTCGACGAGATCGACGGGCTCATCGCCCAAGGGGTCGGCTACGTCTATTTCATCGACGAGATCTTCCTCCCCCAGGGCCCGCTCCTCGAGGCGCTCGTCTCCCGGGACGTGTCCTTCGGGGTCCAGACCCGCATCGATCTGTGGACGCCCGACCAGCTCGAGCTCCTGGGCGCCGCGGGCTGCGTGTCCATCGAAGCCGGCCTCGAGAGCCTCACCGTCGAGGGGCGCGCGTCCCTGGCCAAGCGCTGCAAGCTCGACACGGAGCAGCTCGCCGAGCTGCTCATCCACGCCCGCGGCTTCGTCCCCTTCGTGCAGGCGAACCTCATCGGCACGATCCAGGACGAGCCCGCCCTCGTCGAGTATTGGCGCAACCGGCTCATCGCCAACGGCGTCTGGGCGAACGAGCCCGTGCCGCTCTACCCCTACCCGAGCTCTCCCGACTATCGCCTGCGCTGGGGTGAGCCGGACGACCGCGCCTGGGAGCGCGCCCACGAGCACTACCTCTCGTCGTTCAGCTCGTTCAGCGACATCCAGGACGAGCGCCCCGTCCCCTTGTCGGAGCTGGAGGCATCGTGTCACCGGAGCTCCTGAGCCCGCCACGGCGCGTGCTGATGACCCTCGACGCCGTCGGCGGGGTGTGGCGCTACGCCCTCGACCTGGCCCGCGGCCTGAGCGAGCGGGGCGTGGAGGTGGTCCTGGTCGGCCTCGGACCTCACCCTTCCCGCGATCAGCAAGCGGAGCTCGAGACGATCCACCACAAGAAGGTCTTCTGGCTGGACGAGCCCCTCGACTGGATGGCGGGCGGTGACGCCGACCTGCGGCCGCTGCGAGAGCGCCTGCTCCGCATCGTCGAGGACCAGGGCGTGGAGCTGCTCCACCTCAACCTCCCCTCCCAGGCGCATGGGTTGAACCTCCCCCACCCGATCGTGGTGGTCTCCCACTCCTGCGTCGTCACCTGGTGGAAGGCCGTCCAGCGCACCCCCCTGCCGGCGGATCTCCGCTGGCAGCACGGGGCCCACCTGCTCGGCTTCCGCCGCGCCGATCTGATCCTGGCCCCCAGCCGCAGCCACGCGGGCGCCCTCGTCCGCGCCTACGGCCCGCTCGAGGGGCTCCGGGTGCTCCACAACGCCTCGAGCCACGAAGCCCAGGACCTGCCCAAGGCGCCGTTCGTGCTCGGCGTCGCGCGCTGGTGGGACGAAGGCAAGAACGCGCGGGTCCTCGACGCGGCCGCGGCGGGAGCCCCCTGGCCGGTGCTCCTCGCGGGCCCGACGGCGGGCCCGAACGCCCAGTCCGTGTCCCTGCGGTACGCCCAGAGCCTCGGCAAGCGCTCGGCCGCCGATGTCTCCGCGCTGATGGAGCGCGCCGCGATCTTCGCCGCTCCCTCCCGCTACGAACCCTTCGGGCTCGCGGTGCTCGAGGCGGCGCTGCGGGGCGCGGCGTTGCTCCTGGCGGACATCCCCACCTTCCGGGAGCTGTGGAGCGGCGCCGCCCTCTTCGCCGATCCCGAGGATCCGAGCGCGTGGACCGACGCCTTGCACCGTCTGGCGCGAGACGGTGAACAACGCGTGCTGCTTGGCCGTCTAGCGAGGGGACGGGCGGAGCGGTTCTCGCAGCAGCGCCAGCTCGAAGGCATCCTCGAGACCTATCGGGAGGCCTCACTGGTCGCCGCGCGCCGCGCCGCCTGAGCGACGGCGGGCTCGACCATGCGCTTTATCCTCTACACGCACTCGATCATTTCCGATTGGAACCACGGCAACGCTCACTTCCAGCGGGGCGTGCTGCGGGAGCTGAAGTCGCGAGGGCACGACGTGCTCGCCCTCGAGCCCGAGAACGGCTGGAGCCGCCAGAACCTGCTCCGCGAACAAGGACCGGAGGCCGCCGCCCGGCTGGCGCGGGAGTACCCCGATCTCTCCTCGACCCTCTACGACGACGCCTTCGATCACGAGGCGCTCCTCGCAGACGCCGACGTCGTGATCGTGCACGAGTGGACCGCGCCGGAGCTCGTCGCGCGCATCGGGCGCGCGCGCCGCCAGGGCGCCCCCTTCACCCTGCTGTTCCACGACACCCACCACCGCGCCGTCTCCGCTCAGCGGGAGATCGCCGATCTGATCCTCGAGGACTACGACGCCGTCCTGGCCTTCGGCGAGGCGCTCCGCGAGCGCTACGTGCACGCTGGCTGGGGACGGCGCGTGTTCACCTGGCACGAGGCCGCAGACACGAGCCGCTTCCTCCCACCAGACCGCCTCGACGAGGCTCCCGCGCGAACGGAGCAGCTCATCTGGATCGGGAACTGGGGCGACGGCGAGCGGGCCCAGGAGATGTCGTCGTTCCTCATCGAGCCCGCGCGCAACCTCGCCCTGAGCGGCAACGTGCACGGCGTCCGCTATCCGCGCGCCGCCCTCGACGCCCTCGGACGCACCCGGCTCACCTACCGCGGCTGGCTGGCCAACCACGACGTCCCCGCCGCCTTCGCGCGGCACCGGGTCACGCTCCACGTGCCTCGGCGCCCCTACGTCGAGTCTCTCCCCGGGATCCCGACCATCCGCGTCTTCGAGGCGCTCGCCTGCGGGATCCCCTTGGTGTGCGCCCCCTGGGAGGACCGCGAGGGCCTGTTTCGCCCGGGGCGAGACTACCTGGTCGCTCCCGACGGCGCCCGGATGGAGCGCCATCTCCGCGCGGTGCTCGACGATCCGGATCTGGCGGCGTCCCTGGCGCGCTCCGGGCTCGAGACCATTCGCGCCCGGCACACCTGTCGTCACCGCGTCGACGAGCTGCTCGAGATCGTCGCGGCGGTGTCCGGGAGGCCCCTCGAGCCCGCACACCGCACCGCTCCGGGGGGAGAGCCCTCAGTGAAGGAGGCCACACGATGAAGATCGCGTTCTACGGATCCAGCCTGCTGTCGTCCTATTGGAACGGCGCGGCGACCTACTACCGAGGCCTCCTGCGCGCCCTCGCGCCCCTCGGTCACGACATCACCTTCTACGAGCCGGACGCCTACGATCGCCAGCGGCACCGGGACATCGAGCCCCCCGACTGGTGCCGCGTCCTCGTCTATCCGGCGACGGAGGACGGGCTCCGCCAGGCCGTGGAGCGCGCCGCGGACGCGGACGTCGTCGTCAAGGCGAGCGGCGTGGGCTTCGAAGACGACGTCCTGCTCGAGCGTCTCCTCGTGCGAGCGCGCCCCGACGCCCTGAAGGTGTTCTGGGACGTCGACGCGCCCGCGACGCTCGCGGACGTCCAGGGGGCGCCCGACCATCCCCTCCGCGCGGCCTTGGGTCGGCTCGATGTCGTGCTCACCTACGGGGGCGGCGATCCGGTGGTGTCCGCCTACCAGGCCCTCGGCGCCCGGGAGTGCATCCCCATCTACAACGCCGTCGATCCCGAGACCCACCACCCGGTGCCCCCCGACCCCCGCTTCGCCGCGGACCTCGCCTTCCTGGGCAACCGCCTCCCCGATCGCGAAGCGCGCGTCGACGCGTTCTTTCTCCAGGCGGCGCGCTCCCTGCCCTCGGCGAAGTTCCTGCTGGGAGGCTCCGGCTGGGACGCCGCGGCCCTCCCCGCGAACGTCCAACACCTCGGCCACGTGCCCACCCGGGATCACAACGCGTTCAACGTCACCCCGCGCGCCGTCCTGAACGTCAACCGCGAGAGCATGGCGGACACGGGGTTCTCTCCCCCGACCCGGGTCTTCGAGGCGGCGGGCGCGGGCGCTTGCCTCGTCACCGACGCCTGGCGCGGGGTCGAGCTGTTCCTCGCTCCGGGCGACGAGGTGCTGGTCGCGCGCGACGGCAACGACGTCGCCGACCTCCTGGCGGAGCTCACGTCCGAGCGGGCGCGCGCCATCGGAGCGCGCGCCCGAGAGCGGGTCTTGCGGGAGCACACCTACGACCGGCGCGCGCGCCAGGTGGACGAGGTGTTGACGCGCCTCCGCGGAGAGCGCTGGGGGAGGACCGCCTCGTGACCGGGCGCCCCCTCGACATCGTGGTGGTCGGCCTCTCGCTCACGTCCTCCTGGGGCAACGGCCACGCGACGACCTTTCGAGCCCTGCTCCGGGGGCTGCGCGAGCTCGGCCACGAGGTGCTGTTCCTGGAGCGGGACGTCCCCTGGTACGCCGCGAACCGAGACCTGCCCCGACCGGACTTCTGCGACCTCGAGCTCTACGGAGGCGTCGGAGAGCTGCGCTCGAAGCACGGCGCCGCCCTCGAGGGCGCCGACGCGGTCCTCGTCGGATCCTATGTGCCCGAGGGCGTCGAGGTGCTCGCCACCGTGCTCGACGTCGCCCGGGGCGTCGTCGCCTTCTACGACATCGACACGCCCGTCACCCTGGCGAAGCTCGCGCGCCAGGAGGAGGAGTACCTCGCTCGCTGGCAGATCCCGCTCCTCGATCTCTACTTCTCCTTCACGAGCGGCCCGACCCTCGAGCGCATCGAGGGCGAGCTGGGGGCCAGGCGCGCCGTCCCCCTCCATTGCTCCGTCGAACCAGAGCGCTACCGCCCCACGGGCGCGCCGACGCGCTGGGATCTCGGCTACCTCGGCACCTACAGCGCCGACCGGCAGCCGACCCTCGAGCGCCTGCTCCTCGAACCCGCGCGGCGCCTGCCGGAGCGGCGCTTCGTCGTCGCGGGCCCCCTCTACCCGGCGGACATCCGCTGGCCCGAGAACGTGGAGCGGATCGAGCACCTGCCCCCCTCCGAGCACCCGGCCTTCTATGGCCAGCAACGCTTCACCCTCAACGTCACCCGCGCGGACATGGTCGAAGCCGGCTGGTCCCCGAGCGTCCGCCTCTTCGAGGCCGGGGCGTGCGGGACCCCGATCGTCAGTGACGACTGGCCCGGGCTGACGGAGCTGTTCCCCGCCGACGAGGCGATCGTCGTGGCCCGTGAGTCCGCGGACGTGGTGCGGCTCCTCGAGGAGACCCCGGAGGAGAAGCGCCTGGCCCTCGCGGCGGCGGCGCGCGCCATCGTCCTCGGCGCCCACACGGGGCGGGCCCGCGCCCGGGAGCTCGTCGCCGCCCTCGAGTCCACCTTGGCTCACCAAGAGCGATCCCACGGAGCGCATCGGCTGGCCCGCTGACCCCCGACATCGACGAGCCAGCGCGTCGACATGCTGCGCTGATGAGGCAACGCGCTCACGCGAACCAACCGATGAGCCACCGCGGCCGCTGGGCACACCGGTGAGCCAGCGCGCGGGCGACGTGACCCGCATCGGCTCCTGCGCCTCCTCTACCGGAGCTCGGGCGGCCTTCTGGTGAGTGGCGCGACGTGCTCGCGCAAGCAAGAGTGTACGTGATCGCCCGGCACCTGCGCGGGCCACGATCGAAGAGGGGGAGACGTCATGAACAAAGACATCGAGAAGGACATCAAGCAGCTCAATTCCTTCCTGCGCGGCGAGCTGTCCGCCGTCCAGAGCTACGACCAGTGCTTGGAGAAGATCGAGAGCCCGCAGCTCGGCGACACGCTCCGTGAGCTGCGCCAGTCGCACCTGGAGCGGGCGCGCCTGCTCGAGCAGAAGGTCAGCCAGCTCGGCGGCAAGCCCTCCAAGGACACGGGCGCCTGGGGCGGCTTCGCGAAGCTCGTCGAGCGTGGAGCCACCGCCTTCGGAGAGAAGGCCGCCATCATGGCCCTCGAGGAGGGAGAGGACCACGGGCGTGACGACTACAAGCGCGACATCGGCGCCCTGAGCGCGGAGTGCCAGGCGTTCGTGCGAGGTCGGATCATGCCCGAGCAGCAGCGCACCCACGACACGGTCAGCCGCCTGAAGAAGCAGCTGCAGAACTGAGCCCGACGGCTTCTGCGCGAGAGCCCTGCGCGAGAGCGCCGCGCTCGAGGACGCCCTTGTTCGGCCGACGCCGTGGTCGAGCGAGGGCGAGCGCAGGTCCGGCGGCGGCGCCCGCGCGGCGGCTCACTCATCCGGGGGCCGTCGCGCGCCGAGCCGCTGGGACACGATCGAGCTCACCACCAGCTGAATCTGTTGGTAGATCATGAGCGGCAGGATCAGCAGCCCGAGGTGGGCGGACGGCAGCAGCACCGTCGCCATGGGCAGCCCGGAGGCGAGGGACTTCTGGGACCCGCACAAGAGGAGCACGACGCGATCCGCCCGCGGGAAGGACAGCCAGCGCCCCGCCGCCGTGGTGATCCCGAGCATGGCGGCGAGCAGCGCGCTGGCGATCCCGCCGAGCAGCAGCAAGTCGGGCCAGGCGAGGAGCGACCAGATGCCCTCGTTCACGCCGCGGGCGAAGGCGACGTAGACCACGAACAGGATCGTCCCCCGATCGGTGACCGTGAGCAGGCGGCGGTGGCGGCTCAGCCACGCGTCGAGCCAGCGCCGCGACAGCTGCCCCAAGACGAAAGGCAGCACCAGCTGGACGGTGACCTGCCGGACCGCCCCGAAGGAGAACCCGACGGCGCCCCCGAGCAGCGCGCCCACGAGCAGGGGGGTGATGACGACCCCGACCAGGTTGGACAGGGACGCGGCGCACAGGGCGCCCGCCACGTTCCCCCGGGCGATGGCGGTGAAGGCGATCGAGCTCTGCACCGTCGATGGCAGGAGTCCCAAGAACAAGAACCCCTGCGCCAACTCGCGTGGGAGCGGCGCGAACAGAAAGGTGAGCACCCCCAGCGCCGGGAAGACTCCATAGGTCGCGGCGAGCACCGCCACCTGCAGCCGCCAGCTCCGCAAGGTCGCCAGGGCCTCCCGGGTGGGCAGGCGCACCCCGTAAAGGAAGAACAGCCAGGCGATGGCGAAGGGGACCGCGGCGGACAGAGTCCGCACCGCCGCCGGTGACGCGGGGAACACGCTCGCGACCAGCACCGTGCCGAACAGCGCGAGGAGGAACGGATCGCGCAAAGGGGCGAGCCAGCTCGCCCCGGAGGCCCGGCGGGTCGGTCCTGGGGTGGTCACGGTCCGGGATCAGGAGCGCACGCAGATGGTCCCGGGGCCGTCGCTCACGGTGGAGCAGGTGCTCCCCTCGGGGCAGACGTCCGGATCGTCCTCGCAGGGCAGCTCGCAGGTACAGAACTGCGTCACCTCACACCCCGCGATGCCGCAGTGGACCGTCGGCGTCAGCCCCCCGGGACAGGCGTCATCGACGCAGGGCTCTCCCAGCTCGTCGACATCGATCTCGCCCCCGCTGCCTCCGCCGCCGCTCTCTCCCCCCGACGCTCCACCGGAGCCGCCCGCGCCACCGCCGGAGGCCTCGCCCCCGCTCGCGGCGCCACCACTCGCAGATCCACCGCTCGGGGCGCCACCACTCGCGTCGGCGCCGCCGGTCGCCGCTCCGCCCGTGCCAGACCCGGAGCCCTCGTCGTCGGACCCACATCCGAACGCGCCACCGAGCGTCACCACCGCAGCGCAGGCCAGCCACCGCAATCGAGTCACCGGCGGATCATGCCACAGCCCCAGGACCCCGCCCAGCCACCCCC
>Ga0207873_1000837_pt1:0-30000 | contig 32132 bp, 28 predicted proteins | sample BGWIniCompost_FD_187373 | JGI IMG/M metagenome (GOLD analysis project Ga0207873, IMG submission 187373) | Cellulose adapted compost microbial communities from Newby Island Compost Facility, Milpitas, CA, USA - BGW Initial Compost (SPAdes)... ... | reverse complement strand
CACGCGCTCATTGTCCAGCGTCTCGAACAGTTTCGCGACCAGCCGCTCAGCCATCGCCGTGTCGTTCGGCAATTGCGCGACGTCGAGCGCGAGTTCCTGTTTCCATTCCCAGGGAAACATCCAGGCATTGGCGCGCAGCATCGTCGGCAAGGACAGCACGAGATCGACAAGCCGCCAGCTCTGGCCGACGTGGTGCGCGACCGAGAGGGTGTCGCGATCATGCCTGCCATGCAGCCAGGCGAGCTGCTCGGCGAGCACGCCCGCGGAACGGTAAAGGTAAAGCTGCAGTTCCTGGGCGTTGCGCGGCGGCTCGCGCTCGTACTCGGCTTCGGCCGCATCGATGAGCTCGTGGCAGTACTCGGGCGCGCTGCCCGCGGCGCCAAGATGCTCGCCCAGCGCCTTCGCGAGTGGATGCTGCGCCTGGTTCGCGAAGGCGCGCGAGATTTCCTGCCGCCACCATTCGAACCTGGCCTGCGCGACGGCGCTTTCGCTGACCGTGGCCTTGATGTCTTCCATCTCGCCGCGCAGGCAGAGCAGGGCGGTGAAGCCGGCGCGCGCTTCGGGCGCCGAGAAGATGCGCGCGTACTGCCAGTCGTCGCGAACGAGGGTGGCGCGCTCGCGCGCGTAGTCGTCAGGCGAAGTCATGTTCAGTCGTCCGCGGTCTCGAGCCGGCGCGGCTGGATTTCCAGCGGATCGAGCGCGGAAATTTCCTTGCGCGGCTGCACGCCGAGCTCGGTGAACTTGCGCGCCCCCGGCAGCACGTTGCGCTCCAGCGAACCCACCGCCTTGTTGTAGTGATCCACGGCGCGGCCCAGCGTCTGGCCGACGTTGCCCATGTGCGAGGCGAAGGTCGCCAGCCGCGCATACAGGTCCTCGGCGAGCTTGCGGATGGTCTCGGCGTTTTCCGCCAGCGCCACCTGCCGCCAGCCGTAGGCGACTGCCTTCAGCAGCGCGACGAAGCTGGTCGGCGTGGCCAGCATCACCTTCTGGCGCAGCGCCTGGTCGATGAGCCCGGGATCGCGGTCGAGTGCGGCGGCCAGGAACTGGTCGCCGGGAATGAACAGGATCACGAAGTCGGGCGAGTTCGGGAACTGGTTCCAGTATTCCTTTTTGGCAAGCTCGTTGACGCGCTCGCGCACCTTGCGGGCGTGCTGCGCCAACGCGTTCTCGCGCAGCTCGTCGTCGCTCGCTTCCATGGCGGTGAGGTAGCTGTCCAGCGGCGTCTTCACGTCCACCACCAGCTCGCGGTTGTCCGGCAGGCGCACGATCATGTCGGGGCGCAGCCGGCCCTCAGCGGTGGTGACGTTCTCCTGCTCGAAGAAATCGCAGTGCTCGACCATGCCGGCGAGTTCCGCCAGCCGCCGCAGCGTGAGTTCGCCCCACTGGCCGCGCACCTCGGGACGGCGCAGCGCCTTCACCAGGTTCTGCGTTTCCGCCTGCAGGCGGAACTGCGCTTCCGACATCAGCTTGAGCTGCTCGGTGATGCTGCCGAAGCTGCGCTGCCGCTCGCGTTCGATTTCCTGGATCTGCTGCTCGGTCTTGGCGAGGGCTTCACGGATGGGCTTGACCAGCGATTCGACGGCCTTCTCGCGTTCGCCGAGTTCCGCCTTGGCCTGCACATGGAAGCGCTGCAGGTTTTCCTGCGCGAGCCGCAGGAAGGATTCGTTGTTCTGTTCCAGCGCCTTACGGGCCAGCGACTCCACCGTGCGCTCCAGCTCGAGCCGGGTGCGCTCCGCGGCTTCCTCGCGTGCCTCATGGCGCGACAGTTCGCGTTCCAGTTCGTGCACGCGGTTCTGGCGTGCAAGCCAGGCGATGAGTCCGCCGAGCAGGGCGCCTGCAAGGCCGGCAAGGATGAGATGGATCATGATTCGCGCTCCAGGTTGCGGGCCAGCCAGTCGAGCAGCTCGCCCGGGGCGTCGATGATGGCGTCGGGACGCCATTCGGATGGATCTTCGTCGGCCTGCAGGTAGCCGTAGCGCGCCGCGATCGCCGGCATGCCGGCGGCATGCGCGGCCTGGATGTCGCGCTCAGCATCGCCGATGTACACGCATTCCGCGGGCGCCACGCCCAGGCATTCGCAGGCATGAAGGATGGGCGCCGGATGCGGCTTGTGATGCGCGGTGGTATCGCCAGAGACCACGCAGCCCGGCGCAGGCGCGATCGCCATGTCCGCCACCAGCGGGTCGGTGAGCCAGGCGGGCTTGTTGGTGACGATGCCCCAGGCAAGGCCGCGCGCGACGATGCCGTCCAGCACGGCTTGCATGCCGTCGAAAAGTTTCGTCTCGGCGGAAAGCCGCGACTCGTACAGCGCCAGGAAGCGGTCGCGCAGCTCGCCGTAGCCTTCGGCGTCGCGCTCCAGCCCGAAGGCAATCTTCAGCAGGCCCGGGCTGCCATGCGACACCCACGGCCGCAGGCGATCGTAGGCCAGCGGCTCCAGGCCGTTCTCCACGCGCAGCCGGTTGATGGCCGCGCTCATGTCGGTGGCGGTGTCGGCCAGCGTGCCATCGAAGTCGAACAGGACGGCGCGCAGGGTCATGCCGGCAGCCGGAAATGCATGAGGTAGTTCACGTCGACGTTCGCGCCCAGCGAGAAATGCCGCGTCAGCGGGTTGTAGTGGATGCCGGTGATGGCCGCCGTCTGCAGCCGTGCGGCACGCGCCCAGGCTTCCAGCTCCGAGGGGCGGATGAAGCGGGCGTACTCGTGCGTGCCGGGCGGCAGCAGCCGGAGCAGGTACTCGGCACCGAGAATGGCCATGAAGAACGCCTTCGGATTGCGGTTGATGGTCGAGAAGAACACGTCGCCGCCGGGACGCACCAGCGCCGCGCAGGCGCGCACCACCGCCGCAGGGTCCGGCACGTGCTCGAGCATTTCCATGCAGGTGACCACGTCGTACTGCGCCGGCCGTTCGGCGGCCAGGTCCTCGACCGCCATTTCCAGGTACTCGACCTGCTGGCCGGATTCGAGCAGGTGCAGTTTCGCAACCTCCAGCGGCGCGGTGGCGAGGTCGGCGCCGGTCACCTGTGCGCCGCGCGCCGCCATGCTCTCGGCAAGAATGCCGCCGCCGCAGCCGATGTCCGCGACCCGCAGGCCCTCGAGGCCGCCGCAGCGCTCCTCGATCCACGCCAGCCGCACCGGATTCATCTCGTGCAGCGGGCGGAACTCGCCTTCCGGGTCCCACCAGCGCGAGGCCAGGGCGTCGAACTTGGCGATCTCGCCGGGGTCGACGTTGCGGGGCTGTTCGGAGGAAGTGCTCATTCGCTTGCTCCCAGGATGCGCCGGCGCCATTCGGCGGCCTTGTTCATGAGGGCGTCGGCATCGATGCCGCGCAGTTCGCCGCCATCGAGCTTGAGCCGGCCGGCCACCCAGACGTGGCTGACCTGGTCGCGCGCGGCGGCGTAGACGAGTTGCGATACGGGATTGTAAACCGGCGAGGTCGCCGGCGCCCTGAGGTCGACCGCCACCATGTCCGCCCACTTGCCAGGCTCCAGGCTGCCGATCTCGGCGTCCAGCCCGAGGGCGCGGGCGCCGCCCAGGGTCGCGATTTCCAGGGCATGCGCGGCGCTCACCGCCGTGGCGTCGCCGCTTGCGCCCTTGGCGAGCAGCGCCATGGTGCGCATTTCGCCCAGCATGTCGAGGTCGTTGTTGCTGGCGGCGCCATCCGTGCCCAGCGCCACGTTGACGCCGGCCTGCAGCAGCCTGGGCAGCGGGCAGATGCCGCTGGCAAGCTTCAGGTTCGACTCGGGGCAGTGCAGCACGCTGAGTCCATACTCGGCAGACCTGGCGATTTCCTCATCCGTGAGCTGCGTCATGTGCGCGACCATGAGGTCCGGGCTCATCAGGCCCAGCTCCTCGAAGCGCGCGAATGGCCGCTTGCCGGACTGCGCCACCGATTCCTCCACCTCCGCCGCGGTTTCATGGAGGTGAGTGTGGATGCGGATTTCCAGCTCGTTCGCCAGCGCCAGCATCTTGCGGAAGCTGTCGTCGGAGACGGTGTAGGGCGCGTGCGGCCCGAAGGTGAAGCTGAGCAGCGGGTCGGAGCGGAAGGCATCGCGTACTTCCACGCCTTTGCGCAGATACTCCGCCGCATCCGCCGCCCACGGAGTCGGGAAGTCGAACAGCACCATGCCGACGCAGGCGCGCATGCCGAGCCGCGAGGCGGTGCGCGCGGTGGCATCCGGGAACAGGTACATGTCGTTGAAGCAGGTGGTGCCGCCCCGCAGCATCTCGGCGATGGCAAGCTCGGTGCCGTCGCGCACGAAGTCCGGCCCCAGCCAGCGCCCCTCGGCCGGCCAGATATGCTCCTTCAGCCAGGTCATCAACGGCAGGTCATCGGCCAGCCCGCGCAGCAGCGTCATGGCGGCGTGGGTGTGGGCGTTGACCAGGCCGGGAAAGAGCACGTGCTCGCCCAGCTCGGTCACCGCGGCCTCCGGGTAGCGCTGCCGTGCTTCTTCCAACGGCAGGATGTCGGCGATGCGGCCGTCGCGCACCGCGATGGCATGTCGTTCAAGGATGACGCCCGCCGGGCGGACGGGAACGATCCAGCGCGCGGCGACGAGAAAGTCCACGGATGTCGGCATGGTTTTTCTTGGGTTGAGGGTTTGGAAGCGCGCAGTTTAAACGTTGCGGCGCGCGCGCGCCTTCATTCGGCGGCAAGGCGCAGGTGAATCTCGAAGCGCCGCTGCATCGCGGGGTCATCCGTGCCGGGCAGCGGTTTACGCGAGCCTTCGCCCTTGAAGCTCAGCCGGCGCGGGTCCACGCCCTGTTGCAGCAAGAATTTCGCGACGCGCTCGGCGCGAAGCTCCGCGAGCCACTCGTTGAACGCCGCAGGACCGGAAGCATCGGCGTGACCGGTGACCTCGATGCCGAGTACCGCCGGGTAGCTTTCAAGTTCCCTCAGCAGGGCAAGCAGCTCGCTGCGGGCCTCCGGCAGCAGCTGCGCGTTGCCGGCGGGGAAGGCCGCGTGACTGACGTAATGGACGCTCTGCTCGGCGGCCTGGGCGGGCAGCGCGAACGCCAGCAGGATGAGCGCGCCGCGGAGTTTCTTCAGCATGTCCGTGCCTTCGCGAAGGAAATCCCGGAAAATGTTAACACTCTTCATCCCGCATCCTGGACTTCGATCATGACCGACACTTCCCGCGAACCGCTTTCTCCCCTGCGCTGGGAGAACGGCGTCCTCATGGTACTCGACCAGCGTGCGCTGCCCGGCCGCACCGAATGGCTGGTGGCGCGCAGCGCCGATGACGTCGTGGTCGCGATCCGCGACATGGCAGTGCGCGGCGCCCCGGCGATCGGCATTGCCGCCGCCTGGGGCGTGGTGCTGGCGGCGCATTCCGGCGGCAGGGAAGGCGTCGTCGCGGCGCTCCCAAGGCTCGCGGCCGCGCGCCCTACGGCGGTCAACCTGCATTGGGCGCTCGAACGAATGGAAGGCGTGCTTGGCCGCGCCCCGGAGGCGGAACTCGCCACCGCGCTCGAAGCCGAGGCGCGGCTCATCCAGGAAGAGGACCTTGCCCAGAATCGCCGCATGGCGGAGCTTGGCGCCGCCTTCATCGCGCCGGGCGCGCGTGTGCTGACCCACTGCAACACCGGGGCGCTCGCCACCGCCGGCATCGGCACGGCACTGGGCGTGATTCGCGAGGCGCATCGGCAGGGAAAGCTGGCGGCGGTGTATGCCACCGAGACGCGGCCCTGGATGCAGGGCGCGCGGCTGACCATCTGGGAGCTGTCACAGGAAGGCATTCCGGCGACGCTCATCACCGAGGGCGCGGCGGGGCAGCTGATGCAGCGCGAGGGCATCGACTGGCTGATCGTCGGCGCCGACCGCATCACTGCCAATGGCGATACCGCCAACAAGATCGGCACCTATTCGCTGGCGGTGCTGGCGAAGGCGCACGGCGCGAAGGTGATGGTGGTTGCGCCGGGTTCGACCATCGACCTGCGCCTGCCGGACGGCGGCAGCATTCCCATCGAGCAGCGCGAGGCGGCGGAAATCCTCCGTGCTGCCGGGTTGACCGAGGCGCCGCCGGGCATTGCGGTCAGCAATCCCGCCTTCGATGTCACACCGGCGCTGATGATCGATGTCATAGTCACCGAGCGTGGCGCGGTCGAACAGCCCGGCGCCGGGCGGATGCAGGCGCTTTTTTCCGAACAAAAACAGTAACGTGGCCAATGCCTCGAATTAGGGCGCGCCTGCCGGGTGTGGTAAGATGACGCACTTGGCGTGCCGCTTGCACGGCGCGAAACATTCCGCAACAAGAACAGGACGCGACCCATCGCATGGCCGACATCGCGCGCGAAATCTCGCAGATCAATCTCGAAGATGAAATGAAGCAGTCCTACCTCGATTACGCCATGAGCGTGATCGTGGGAAGGGCGCTGCCCGACGTCCGCGACGGACTCAAGCCCGTGCACCGCCGCGTGCTCTTCGCGATGAAGGAGCTGGGCAACGACTACAACAAGCCCTACAAGAAATCGGCGCGCGTGGTCGGCGACGTGATCGGTAAATACCATCCGCACGGCGATTCCGCGGTGTACGACACCATGGTGCGCCTCGCCCAGCCGTTCTCCATGCGCTACATGCTGATCGACGGCCAGGGCAACTTCGGCTCCATCGACGGCGATTCCGCCGCGGCCATGCGTTACACCGAAGTGCGCATGGCGAAGATCGCGCACGAGATGCTCGCCGACATCGACAAGGAAACCGTCGATTTCGTCCCCAACTACGACGAATCCGAGTGGGAGCCCTCGGTCCTGCCGACCCGCCTGCCGAACCTGCTGATCAACGGCAGCTCGGGCATCGCCGTCGGCATGGCGACCAACATTCCGCCGCACAACCTGCGCGAGGTCATCGACGGCTGCATCGCGCTCATCGACAACCCCGAGCTCACCATCGGCGAGCTGATGCACTACATCCCTGGCCCGGATTTCCCGACCGCCGGCATCATCAACGGCGCGCGCGGCATCGCCGAGGCCTACGCCACCGGGCGCGGCCGCATCTACATGCGCGCCCGCGCCGACATCGAGGAAGACGAGAAGACCGGCCGTGTCGCCATCATCGTCACCGAGCTGCCCTACCAGGTGAACAAGGCGCGGCTGATCGAGCGCATCGCGGAACTCGTCAAGGAAAAGAAGCTCGAGGGCATCTCGGGACTGCGCGACGAGTCTGACAAGGACGGCATGCGCATCGTCATCGAGCTCAAGCGCGGCGAGAACGCCGACGTGCTCCTCAACAATCTCTACCAGCACACGGCGATGCAGAGCGTCTTCGGCATCAATAACGTCGCGCTGGTCGACGGCCAGCCGAAGCTGCTCAACCTCAAGCAGCTGCTGGAGGCCTTCATCCGTCACCGCCGCGAAGTGGTGACGCGCCGGACGATCTTCGAGCTGCGCAAGGCGCGCGAGCGTGCGCACGTGTTGGAAGGTCTTGCGGTCGCGCTGACCAACATCGATCCGGTGATCGAACTCATCAAGAAGAGCCCGAGCCCTGCCGAAGCCAAGGCCGCGCTGGTGGCGCGCCACTGGGAGCCGGGCGTGGTGAGCGACATGCTGGCGCGCGCCGGCGCCGAGGCCTCGCGCCCGACAGGGCTTGCGCCAGAGTTCGGCCTGGTGGACGGCAAGTACCGGCTGTCCGAGGACCAGGCCCAGGCCATCCTCGACCTGCGCCTGCACCGCCTCACCGGCCTCGAGCAGGACAAGATCGTCAACGAGTACAAGGACCTGCTGGAGAAGATCCAGGAGCTGCGCGACATCCTGCGCGACGAGAACCGTCTCATGCAGGTCATCCGCGACGAGCTCAACGAGGTCCGCGAACAGTACGGCGACGACCGCCGCACCGAGATCGTCGCCGATCACAGCGATCTCACGCTGGAAGACCTGATTTCCGAGGAAGACGTGGTCGTGACCCTGTCGCACCAGGGCTATGCCAAGGCGCAGCCGCTGGATACCTACCGCGCGCAGAAGCGCGGCGGGCGCGGCAAGTCGGCGACGGCAATCAAGGAAGAGGACTTCATCGACAAGCTGTTCATCGCCAACACCCACGACACCATCCTGTGCTTCTCGAACCGCGGCAAGTGCTACTGGCTGAAGGTCTACCAGCTGCCCATGGCCGGCCGCGGCGCGCGCGGCAAGCCGCTCGTCAACCTGCTGCCGCTGGAGCAGGACGAGCGCATCAACGCGGTGCTGCCGGTGCGTGAATACGACGATGATCACTTCATCTTCTTCGCCACCGCTTCCGGCACGGTCAAGAAGACGCCGCTGGAACAGTTCTCGCGTCCGCGTACCTCGGGAATCATCGCCATCGACCTGCGCGATGACGATCACCTGGTCGGCGTGGCGCTGACCGACGGCAAGCGCGACGTGTTCCTGCAGGCCTCGAACGGCAAGGGCATCCGCTTCAACGAGCAGGACGTGCGCGCCATGGGCCGCAATGCCGCCGGCGTGCGTGGCATTCGCCTTGCGAAGGGCGAGGTCGTCACTGACCTCATCATCATGGGCGAGGAAGGCTGCGTGCTGACCGCTACCGAGAACGGCTACGGCAAGCGCACCTCGGTCACCGAATACCCGTTGCAGGGCCGCGGCGGCCAGGGCGTGATCTCCATCCAGGCCAACGAGCGCAACGGCAAGGTCGTCGGCGCGAAGCTGGTCAGTGACGACGACGAGATCATGCTGATCTCCGATGCCGGCACGCTGGTGCGCACCGCCGTTGCCGACATTTCCGTCTATGGCCGCAACACCCAGGGCGTGCGACTCATCCGCCTTGCCGACGGCGAGCGCCTGAGCAGTGTCGAGCGCATCGAGCCGGTCGACGACGACGCGGAAGAATGACCGGACAGGATTGGCAGGATCAATCAACAGGATTGACAGGATTTCTTTATTTTCGGTTTGCGGTTCTGATAGTTGTGATGCCGTCCAGGAACACCGGCGGTGGGGAAGCAGAACAAGCGAATCGAACTCCTGTGAATCCTCGGAAATCCTGTAAATCCTGTCCATTTTCCTGAAGGGGGAGCGCCATGGGTCATGTCTATAACTTCAGTGCCGGTCCGGCGGCGCTGCCGCGCGAGGTGATGCAGCGGGCGCGCGAGGAGTTCCTCGACGTGAACGGAACGGGGCTGGCGGCGCTGGAGATGTCGCACCGCTCGAAGTCCTTCATCGCCATCGCCGAGCAGGCCGAGGCCGACCTGCGCGAGCTCATGAACATTCCCGCGAACTACAAGGTGCTGTTCCTGCAGGGCGGCGCCACGATGCAGTTCGGCATGATTCCGCTGAACCTGCTGCAGGGGAAGAACAAGGCGGACTATTTCCTTACCGGTCACTGGTCGGCCAGGGCCGTCGATGACGCGCGCCGTCTCTGCGAGGTGAATCTCGCGGTGGACGCCAGCGACAACGGCTTCACCCGCCTGCCGCCGTCCGGCGAATGGCGGCTCGACGGCGATGCCGCGTACGTACACTACACCCCGAACGAGACCATCCACGGCCTGGAGTTCCACGAGATTCCCGAGACCGGCGGCGTGCCGCTGGTAGCCGACATGTCCTCGAACATCCTGTCGCGACCGGTGGACGTGACGCGCTTCGGTCTCATCTATGCCGGCGCGCAGAAGAACATCGGCCCCTCGGGACTCACGGTGGTGATCGTCCGCGAGGACCTGCTGAAGGGCATTCCCGCGGGCTACCCGTCGATGCTCGACTACGCGCTGCACGCCCAGGCGGGTTCCATGTACAACACGCCGCCGACGCTGGCCTGGTATCTCGCGGGTCTCGTGTTCGACTGGCTGAAGCGCCAGGGCGGGGTTGCAGCCATCGAGCAGGTGAACATCCGCAAGGCGGCGAAGCTGTACGAGTACATCGACGGCTCGGGCTTCTATTCCAATCCCGTGGAAAAGCCGTACCGCTCGCGCATGAACGTGCCATTCCGCATCGCCGACGAATCGCTGCACGCGAAGTTCGTGCAGGAGGCGGAAGCGGCGGGCCTCAGGAACCTCGAAGGCCATCGCGCCGTCGGCGGCATGCGCGCGTCCATCTACAACGCCATGCCGGAAGAGGGCGTGGACGCGCTGATCGAGTTCATGCGGGAGTTCGCGCGCCGCCATGGCTGAACGCTTCCGTGTCCTCATGCTCAACAACATCGCGGTCGCAGGGCTGGAGCGCCTGCCGCGCGACCGCTATGAGGTCGCCTCGGAAATCGGCCATCCCGACGCCATCATCCTGCGTTCCGCCGACATGCATTCGATGCCCATTCCGGAGACGGTCAAGGCTGTGGCGCGGGCCGGTGCGGGCGTGAACAACATCCCCGTGGCGCGTCTCACCGAGCGCGGTGTGCCGGTGTTCAACGCGCCGGGTGCGAACGCGAACGCGGTGAAGGAACTGGTGATCGCCGGCCTTCTGCTCGCGGCACGCAACATCGCGCAGGCCTGGAATTACGTGCAGGCGCTCGCCGGTGATGACGCCGCGATTCACGAAGCAGTGGAGCAGGGCAAGAAGCGCTTCACGGGCTTCGAGTTGCCCGGCCGGACGCTGGGCGTGATCGGCCTTGGCGCCATCGGCGTGCAGGTGGCGAACAGCGCGCGCGAGCTTGGCATGCAGGTGATGGGCTTCGACCCGCAGCTTACCGTCGAGCGCGCCTGGCAGCTTTCCTCGGAAGTGCAGCAGGCGCTGAGCCTGGACGAGCTGTTCGCGAAGAGCGATTTCGTCACGGTGCACGTGCCGCTGTCCGATGCGACCCGTCACATCGTCAACGCGGCGCGGCTGCGGCTGATGCCGGCGCGCGGCGTGGTGCTGAACTTCGCGCGGGATGGCATCGTCGACGAGGACGCGGTGCTCGCCGCACTTGCGGAAGACAGGCTGCACGCCTACGTCACCGACTTTCCGAACGCGCGGCTGCGCGGCAACGAGCGCGTCATCGCGCTGCCGCATCTTGGTGCGTCCACCGTCGAGGCGGAGGAGAACTGCGCCGTCATGGTGGCGGAGAACCTGCGTGCCTTCCTCGAACATGGCGAGATCCGCCATGCCGTGAATTTCCCGGACGTGCGGCTGGCGCGCGGCGAGGGCGCGCATCGCATCGCGGTCGCCAACGCCAACGTGCCGAACATGCTAGGCCAGGTGACCACGGCGCTTGCCGCCGCCAACCTGAACATCATCGACATGATCAACAAGTCGCGCGGCGAAGTGGCGTACACCATGGTCGATGTGGACCAGCCCGTGCCCGCGCAAACCATCGAGACCATTCGTGCCATCAGGGGCGTGCTCAACGTGCGCACGCTCTAGAACCATCCCGGAGTTGCAATGACTGTCAGAAGCTTTGTGGACCTCGCGGTCGAAGGCGTCCGCGATCTTGCGCCTTACCAGGCCGGCAAGCCGATTTCCGAGCTGCAGCGCGAGCTGGGCATCCAGGACATCATCAAGCTCGCCTCCAACGAGAACCCGCTCGGCCCGAGCCCGGAAGCGCTCAAGGTGCTGCGCGGCCAGCTGGAAGATCTCGCGCTCTATCCGGACGGCAACGGTTTCGCGCTCAAGGACGCGCTGGCGAAGTACCACGGCGTCAACCCGAAACAGATCACGCTGGGCTCGGGCTCGGATCACATTCTTGAGCTCGCCGCGCGCGTCTTCCTCGGCCCAGGCCGTTCCGCGGTGATCTCGCGCTACGGCTTTGCCATCTACAACATCGTCGCCAAGGCGGCCTGCGCTGAGCTGCGCATCGCCGAGGCGAATGCGCCGGATCATCCGACGCAGCCTTATGGTCACAACCTCGACAACATGCTGGCGATGATCGATGACAGCACCCGCATGCTGTTCATCGCCAATCCGAACAACCCGACGGGTACGTGGCTGTCGCGTGCGGAGATGCAGCGCTTCCTCGACGCCGTGCCGCGCGAGGTGGTGGTGCTGGTCGACGAGGCCTACGTGGATTACGTGCACGAGCCGGATTACCCGGACTGCAGCCAGTGGCTGGAGCGCTATCCCAATCTCGTCGTCACGCGCACCTTCTCCAAGGCTTACGGCCTTGCCGGGTTGCGCGTCGGCTACGCGCTGGCCAACCCCGAGATCACCGACCTTTTGAACCGCGTTCGGCTGGCCTTCAACCCGAACCTGCTGGCGCAGAGCGCGGCTGTGGCGGCGCTGGCCGATCGTGATCACATCGCCCGCACTGTCGAGCTCAACGACGAGGGCCTGAGTGAAATGGCGGCGGCCTACGCGGAACTCGGACTGAAGTTCATTCCTTCGGTGTGCAACTTCTACACGGTGGATTTCGGCCGGCCTGCAATGCCGATCTTCGATGCGCTGCTGAAGGAAGGCGTGATCGTGCGGCCGGTGGCGAACTACGGCATGCCGAATCACCTGCGCATTTCCATCGGCACGCAGGCGGAAAACCGGCGCCTGGTGGCGGCGCTGCGCAAGGTGTTTGGCTGAACCATGCCCGGCGCGCCGCTTACCGTCCATCCGGGTCCGGTACGGGGCGGCGTGCTCGGCGTGCCGGGCGACAAGTCCGTCTCGCACCGGGCGCTGCTGATCGCCGCGCTCGCGGAAGGCGAGACGCGCATCCGCGGGTTGCTGGAGTCGGAGGACTGTCTTGCCACGGTCGCGGCTTTGCGCGCACTGGGCGTTGCCGTCGAGAAGACGGGCGAGGACTGGCGAGTGGTTGGGCGGGGCATGGACGGATGGCGCGCACCTTCCGGCGTCATCGACTGCGGCAATTCCGGCACCGCGATGCGCCTGCTCGCGGGGATGCTGGCCGGGCAGCCGTTCGTGGCGACATTGACTGGCGATGCATCCTTGCGGTCGAGGCCAATGCGGCGCGTCGCCGAGCCGCTGGGGCTGATGGGCGCCGGCATCGAAACGACGCCGGCGGGAACCGCGCCGCTCATCGTCCACGGCAGCGCACACCTTGAAGCCATCGAGTACCGGCTGCCGGTGCCATCCGCGCAGGTGAAGTCGGCCATCCTGCTGGCAGCGCTGCATGCCGAAGGCGAGACCCGGGTGATCGAGCCCGGCATCAGCCGTGACCATACCGAAATAATGCTGACCGCCTTCGGCGTGCCCGTGTCGACGGAAGGGAACACGGTCAGGCTGCATGGACCGGCGCGGCCGGTTTCGCCCGGCCTGCTGGAGGTGCCCGGCGATCTTTCCTCCGCAGCCTTTTTCCTGGTGCTCGCCGCCCTATCTTCCGGTTGCCGCATCGAGCTGCGCAACGTCGGCGTCAACCCGACGCGCGACGGCGTGCTGCGCCTGCTCAGGCGCATGGGCGCGAACATCGAAGTCCGCAATCTCCGCGAAACGGCGGCCGGCGAGCCGGTCGCGGATCTGGTGGCTGGATATGCGCCGCTTCGCGGCATCGTCATCGGACCGGAAGACGTTGCACTGGCGATCGACGAGATTCCGGTGCTGCTGATCGCTGCGGCGCAGGCCCAAGGCCGCACGGTGCTGCGCGGCGCGGGCGAGCTGCGGGTCAAGGAAAGCGACCGTCTCGCGGTGATGGCGCGCAACCTGCGCGCGCTCGGCATCAGCGTCGAAGAGTACGAGGACGGTCTTGCCGTGGAAGGGGGGCGCCTGCGCGGCGGCGAGGTGGACGCCGCCGGGGACCACCGCATTGCCATGGCGTTCGCGGTCGCGGCAACAGTGGCGGACGCGCCGGTGACGATAATGAATTCCGACAACATCAGGACGTCCTATCCGGGTTTCGCCGCCGACGCGCGGCAGCTGGGCGTGGACGTGAGGGAGCAACCATGAACAACATTCCCGTCATCGCCATCGACGGCCCAAGCGGCACCGGGAAGGGCACGGTCGCCCGGCTGCTGGCGGCGGAGCTGGGCTGGCACATGCTGGATTCCGGCGCGCTCTACCGGCTGCTGGCGCTGGCCGCGACGGACCGAGGTGTTTCGCTGCAGGACGAGAACGCGCTCGCGCGACTCGCGCCGGAACTGGACATCCGCTTCGGAGCGGACGAGCAGGGCGGGGAGGTAATCCTGCTTGATGGCGTCAACGTGACGGATCGCGTGCGATCGGAGCAGACCGGCGGACTTGCCTCACAGATCGCGGCGTTTCCGCAGGTTCGCGAGGCCCTGGTGCAACGCCAGCGCGACTTCCGCGTGGCGCCCGGACTGGTCGCCGACGGACGCGACATGGGCACCGTGATTTTCCCGGATGCGGCCGCCAAGATTTTCCTGACGGCGAGCGCTGAAGCCAGGGCGCTCAGGCGCCATAAGCAGTTGAATGGCAAGGAAAACGATGCTAGCCTTACTGCCCTTTTTCGGGAGATATCCGCTCGTGACGAGCGTGATGCCAACCGGAAGACGGCACCTCTGAGACCGGCCGATGACGCGGTGGTGATCGACACCACCGAGCTCGACGTTCCAGGCGTGATGGAGCGCGTGCTGGAAGTGATCCGGGAACGTTGTCCCGAGGCCTTCCAGTCGCGATAGCAGGGCAGTCCGGTCTGCGCGGGAGTGCGCGGACCTGCTTTCAACCACCCCGGGGCGCCAGGAAGGATGCCACGGATCAACCGAAACGCCCGCGAGGGCACAGGAACATCAAATGTCTGAATCTTTTGCTGAACTCCTTGAACAAAGCATCAACCAGGAAGCGCTCCGCCCCGGCGCGCTGCTGAACGCGACGGTCGTCGACATTCGCGGTGACGTGGTCATCGTGAACGCAGGCCTGAAGTCGGAAGGCGTCATTCCCATCGAGCAGTTCCAGAACGAAGCCGGCGACATCGACGTCAAGGTCGGTGACGAGGTGGAAGTGGCGCTGGATGCCGTGGAAGACGGTTTCGGCGAGACCCGCCTGTCGCGCGAGAAGGCCGTGCGCGCCCGCAGCTGGACGCGTCTCGAGAAGGCCTTCGAGGCCGGCGAGATCGTCAGCGGCTTCATCAGCGGCAAGGTCAAGGGCGGCTTCACCGTCGACATCGACGAGGTGCGCGCGTTCCTGCCGGGCTCGCTGGTCGACGTGCGCCCGGTGCGCGACACCGCCTACCTGGAAGGCAAGCCGCTGGAGTTCAAGGTCATCAAGCTGGACCGCAAGCGGAACAACGTCGTGGTCTCGCGCCGCGCGGTGGTGGAAGAGGAGTACAGCGAGGAGCGCGAAAAGCTGCTCGAGAAGCTGCAGGAAGGCCTCATCGTCAAGGGCATCGTCAAGAACCTCACCGACTACGGTGCGTTCGTGGACCTTGGCGGCATCGACGGCCTGCTGCACATCACCGACATGGCCTGGAAGCGAGTCAAGCATCCTTCCGAAGTGGTCAACGTCGGCGACGAGATCGAAGTCAAGGTGCTCAAGTTCGACCGCGAGCGCAACCGCGTCTCGCTGGGTCTCAAGCAGCTCGGCGATGATCCCTGGGAAAGCATTGCCCGCCGTTACCCGGTCGGCACCCGCGTCTTCGGCCGCGTCACCAACCTCGCCGACTACGGTGCGTTCGTCGAGATCGAGGAAGGCGTGGAAGGCCTCGTGCACGTGTCCGAGATGGACTGGACCAACAAGAACGTCAACCCGGGCAAGGTCGTGCAGATCGGCGACGAAGTCGAAGTCATGGTGCTCGACATCGACGAGGAACGCCGCCGCATCAGCCTCGGCATGAAGCAGTGCGTGCCGAACCCGTGGGAAGAGTTCGCCGCGACACACCAGAAGGGCGACCGCCTCTCCGGCAAGATCAAGTCGATTACCGATTTCGGCATCTTCGTCGGCCTGGATGGCGGCATCGACGGCCTGGTTCACCTGTCCGACATCGCCTGGGACCTGCCGGGCGAGGAAGCCGTCCGCAATTACAAGAAGGGCGACGAAGTCGAGGCGGTGGTGCTGTCCGTGGATCCCGAGCGCGAGCGCATCTCGCTCGGCATCAAGCAGCTTGACCAGGATCCGTTCTCGCTGTTCCTTGGCGAGCATCCGAAGGGCTCGATGGTGACCGGCAAGGTCATCGAAGTGGACGCCAAGGGCGCGCGCGTCGATCTCGGCAACGGCATCGAGGGCTACCTGCGTGCCTCCGAGCTGTCCCGCGAGCGCGTCGAGGACGCCCGCAGCGCCCTGAACGAGGGTGACGACATCGAAGCCCGTGTGATCGGCGTGGATCGCAAGAACCGCGTGGTGAGCCTGTCCGTGAAGGCCAAGGAAATCCACGAGGAGCGTGAAGCCATCTCCGACTACGCACGTAGCGACGAAGGCGGCACGACCACGCTCGGTGATCTGCTCAAGGAGCAGATGAAGAAGTAAGCCTGTGAGAAAGGCGGCCGCACGCTGGTGCGGCCGCCTGTTTTCTGATTTACTTGTTCCGTAAGTTCCCGTAGGACAAGAAAAAACAGGCAGGAATCTCCTGTAATGACCAAGTCCGAACTGATCGAAATCCTGTCCCGCAAGCAGAGCCACCTTCCCGCCAAGGACGTGGAGCTTGCGGTGAAGTCGTTGCTCGAGCAGATGAGCAATGCACTCGCCGACGGGCGTCGGATCGAGATCCGGGGTTTCGGCAGCTTTTCCCTCCATTACCGTCCCCCGCGCATGGGCCGCAATCCGAAGACCGGTGAGGCCGTCGCGCTGGCGGGCAAGTACGTGCCACATTTCAAACCCGGCAAGGATCTGCGCGAGCGGGTCAACCAGGACTTCCAGGCGGAAGCCTCCAGTGCAGGCGAGCTCGAACATGCGGGCGAACTGAAGCAGGCCGGCAACGACGTCTGATTCGCTTCCTCGCCCTTCCGGTGAACCAGGAGCCGTTATGCCACGAATTCTCTTGATCGCGCTTCTGTTCGTTCTGCTGCTCGTCGCCGGAATCGGCTTCACCGCGCTGAACGCCACGCCGGTTTCCCTCGACTACTTCTTCGGCCACTGGGAAACCTTGCTGCCCTGGGTGCTGCTCGTGGCGATGCTGGCCGGCTTCCTGCTGGGCATGCTGGTCACGGGCTTCGCGCTGCTCGAACTGCAGCGGCGCAACCGACGCCTGCGCAAGGAGCTGCGGTCGCTCGAGGCCGAAGTCACCAACCTGCGCAACCTGCCCATACGAAATGCCAACGGATAACCTGCTGCTGGTCGGCATCCTGCTGCTGGTCGCCTTGCTGGTGGGCTGGCTCACCGGCCGCAGCTCGCGTCCGCGCACGCGCCGTACAGGCGGCCTGCCGGGCGAATACTTCCGTGGCCTGAACTTCCTGCTGAACGAAGAGCCCGACAAGGCGCTGGAAGTGTTCATCCGCATGGTCGAGGTCGACTCCGAGACCCTGGAGACGCACTTCGCGCTCGGCAGCCTGTTCCGGCGCCGCGGCGAGGTGGATCGCGCCATCCGCATTCACCAGAACCTGATCGCGCGTCCGAACCTTTCCCGCAGCAATCGCACCCAGGCGCTGTTCGAGCTCGGTGAGGACTATCTCAAGGCCGGCTTGCTGGATCGCGCGGAAAGCCTGTTCGCGGAACTGTCACGGGAGAAGTCGCACGTACGCCCGGCGCTGGAGCGCATGATCACGATCTTCGAGCAGCAGAAGGACTGGGAGAAGGCCATCGATGCCGCCCGGCAGCTCGGTTCGGTTTCCGGGCAGCAACGCAGCCGTGAGGTGGCGCATTATTACTGCGAACTCGCGGAGCGCGATCTCCAGGAACACAACTGGCGCGGGGCGAGCCGATACCTGCGGCGTGCCTGGTCGTTTGATCGCAACAGCGTGCGCGTCTCCCTGTTGAGCGCGCGGCTGGCCGAAGGCGAGGACGACCTCAGGCGGGCGGTGCGGCATTACCAGCAGGCGCTGACCGAAGACCCTGGCAAGGCGGCGTTGATCCTGCCGGCGCTGGGACGCTTGCTGGCGACGCTTGGCTGGTCGGATCAGTTCGACGAGACCGTGCGGCAGGCCGCGCGCGAGCGTCCGGATGCAACGGCAATGATTGCCGCTGCCGCCTTGCGCGATCCGACCATCGGCGGCCGCGCCGTGGACGAATGCATACAGCGCTACCTGGAGACCGAGGCAGGTTTCCCCGGGCTGGTCACCCTGCACAGGAATCTCGAATCGATGCGACATTCCGGCCAGCCGCTCACCGTCCGCCAGCTGGCGCGGATGCTGCTGGAACAGATCCATGGGGAAGGGCACCGCTACCGTTGCGTCGAGTGCGGCTATCACGCGCGCACGCTGTACTGGCAGTGTCCGAGCTGCCGTTGCTGGGACAGCTTCCGGCCGGAGCTGGATCTGGTACTGACGGCGCAGGAAGGCCGGCCTCTTACGTAAATCCTGATTGAAAATCCGGGTGATCGCGGTTATCTAGCCGCACAGGATGTGGTTGCAGGTCTGATTCAAAGGAATGAAAAACATGAAGAAGATTTTCCTTGGTGTGTTGTGCGCGTTTCTTCTGGTCACTGGCCCTGCGTTTGCCGGCCCGGTGAACGTCAATACGGCGGACGCCGCCACGCTGGCCCAGGAGCTCAAGGGCGTCGGCCAGAAGACGGCGCAGGCGATCGTGGAGTACCGCGAGGCCAACGGGCCGTTCAAGTCGCTCGATGACCTGAAGAACGTCAAGGGCGTTGGCGACAAGGTCATCGAGAACAACAAGGACAACATCCAGTTCTGATTCCTTCGCCGGCCGCGGCCTCCGGGTCGCGGCCTTTTTCGTATCCTGCCTACATTCCCACACTGATTGCACTGGTCAGGTCAACCTGCGGTAATCCCTGCAAACGACGTTCAGGCAGGGGGACATTCTGCATGCGCAAACCGATTCGAAAGGCCGTGTTTCCCGTGGCGGGACTCGGCACCCGCTTCCTTCCCGCGACCAAGGCCAATCCCAAGGAAATGCTCCCAGTCGTCGACAAGCCGCTGATCCAGTACGCAGCGGAGGAGGCCGTCAAGGCCGGTGCGGAAGTGCTCATCTTCATCACCGGCCGCAACAAGCGCGCCATCGCGGATCACTTCGATCGTGCCTACGAGCTGGAGACGGAGCTCGAGAAGCGTGACAAGCGGGCCATGCTGGAGCTGGTGCAGGGCATCGTGCCGCCGCACGTCAGCTGCGTCTACATTCGCCAGGCGGAAGCGCTGGGGCTCGGTCATGCGGTGTTGTGCGCGGAGCCGGTAGTGGGTGATGAGCCTTTCTTCGTCGTGCTGGCGGACGACCTCATCGTCGGCGACGGCCCGAGCGCGCTCGAGCAGATGCGCGACGCCTATTTGCGCGACGGCTGTTCCGTCATCGGCGTGGAGGAGATCGATCCGGCCGACAGCAACAAGTACGGCGTGGTGAAGCCCACCGGCAAGCTCCAGCAGGGTGTAGTGCGCATCGAGGACATCGTCGAGAAGCCGGCGCCGGAGAATGCGCCTTCCAATCTGGGCGTGGTCGGTCGCTACGTGCTGACGCCGCGCATCTTCGAACTGCTGGGCAAGACCGAGCGCGGTGCGGGCGGCGAGATACAGCTGACCGACGCCATCGCGGCGCTGCTGGAATACGAGGCCGCCTGGGCGTGTTGCCTGGACGGGACGCGTTACGACTGCGGCAGCAAGCTTGGTTACCTGGAAGCTACCGTCGAGCTCGCGCTCGCACATCCTGAGCTCAGCGAAGCCTTCCGCGAGTTTCTCCTGCATCGCACCGAAACGCTGCAGGCCCGGCAGGTCGAGCCGCGCCTGGTCGAAGGCGGGCGTGCGTGATGTCTTGCGCGAGAAAGGGAAGGTAACGGGTCGCGTCCCTGGGACGTCCCTGGCAATGAAAAAGGGCTTGCGAGATTTCTCGCAAGCCCTTGATGTTTCTGGCTCCCCGGGCCGGACTCGAACCAGCGACCAACGGATTAACAGTCCGTCGCTCTACCAACTGAGCTACCGGGGAATCGGAAGGCGCGTAGTCTACTGAAGCACCCCGAAACGGTCAACCCGATTACTTGAGTCCGAACACCCGCTCGAAGCGTTCCACGGCCTTGGCGAGATTGGCGTGGCTGGTCGCGAAGCTGATGCGGAAATGACCCGGCGCACCGAAGGCCGTTCCGGGAACGACGGCGACGCCGCCTTCCATCAGCAGGTGTTCGGCGAGCGCTACATCGTCCGGCAGGTTGAGGTTGCGCAGTGCCGCTTCGCAGTTCGGGAAGCTGTAGAAGGTGCCGTCCGAGGGCACGACGTCCAGGCCCTTGATGCGGTTCAGGGCCGACACGACGAAGTCATGCCGCTTCTGGAAGGCCTCGCGCATCACCCTGACGCAATCCTGGTCGCCTTCCAGCGCGGCGGCCGCGGCCGCCTGCGAGATGGAAGCGGGATTGGAGGTGCTCTGCGACTGCACCTTCTTCATCGCCTTGATGATGTCCACCGGCCCCGCGGCATAACCTATGCGCCAGCCGGTCATGGAGTACGCCTTGCTGACGCCGTTAAGCACCAGCGTGCGGTCCTTGAGCCGCGGCTCGACCATGACGATGTTGCAGAAGGCTTCTCCCGACCACAGGAAGGGCTCGTACATGTCATCCGTGGCGATCAGCACGTGCGGGTGACGCAGCAGCACTTCGGCCAGCCCCTGCAGTTCCTGGCGCGAGTACGCAACGCCCGTCGGGTTGCTCGGGCTGTTGAGGGTGACGAGCTTCGTACGCGGCGTGATCGCCGCTTCCAGCTGCTCCGCACTGATCTTGTAGCGCGTGGCTATGCCCGCGTTGACGATGACCGGAACGCCGCCCGCGATCTCGACCATGTCCGGGTAGGACACCCAGTAGGGCGCGGGGATCACGACTTCATCGCCCGGGTTGAGGACAGCCTGGCAGAGATTGAAGTAGCTCTGCTTGCCGCCGCAGGAGACGAGGATCTGGTCCGCGGTGTAGGAAAGATCATTGTCGCGATGGAACTTGGTGACGATGGCGCGCTTCAGCGCCGGCGTACCGTCCACCGCAGTGTACTTGGTCTCGCCGCGCTCGATGGCGTCTTTGGCAGCCTGCTTGATGTGCTCCGGGGTGTCGAAATCCGGTTCGCCGGCGCCAAGGCTGACGATGTCCTTGCCGCTCGCGCGCAGTTCCGCGGCGCGTTGCGTGACGGCAAGCGTGGGCGAGGGCTTGAGGCGGCGGACACGTTCGGAAAGCATGCCAGGCTCCAGGGTCGAATGCGGGGGAGAGGCCGCGTATCATAAGGAATTTACGGGTAGTTGACCAATGAGCGCGAGAGACAGCGGCGAACGTCTGAAGGTGGTTTCGGCCTACAAGCCGGCGGGTGACCAGCCCGACGCGATCGCGCGCCTGGTCGATGGCCTCGAGTCCGGGCTGGCGGCGCAGACGCTGCTCGGTGTGACCGGTTCCGGCAAGACCTTCACCATGGCGAACGTCATCGAGAAGGTGCAGCGCCCGACGCTGGTGCTGGCGCCCAACAAGACGCTGGCCGCGCAGCTTTATGGCGAGTTCCGCGAGTTCTTCCCGAACAACGCCGTCGAGTATTTCGTTTCCTACTACGACTACTATCAGCCGGAAGCCTACGTGCCTTCTTCCGATACCTACATCGAGAAGGACGCTTCCATCAACGATCACATCGAGCAGATGCGGCTGTCCGCGACCAAGGCGCTGCTGGAACGCCGTGACGTCATCATTGTCGCCACCGTTTCCGCAATTTACGGCCTGGGCGATCCGGAGTCGTATCTGTCGATGGTGCTGCACATCGTCCGCGGTGATCGCATCAATCAGCGCGACATCCTGAGGCGGCTGACCGAGCTGCAGTACCGGCGCAACGAGTATGACCTCGGACCCGGCACCTATCGCGTGCGGGGCGAGGTGATCGACATCTTCCCGGCGGAGAACGAGACGCGCGCCATTCGCGTCGAGCTGTTCGACGAGGAGATCGAGCGCATCTCTTACTTCGATCCGCTGACGGGCCAGGTGGAACGCGAAACGCCGCGCATCACCATCTATCCGACCAGCCATTACGTCACGCCGCGCGAGAAACTGCTGCGCGCCGTGGAAGCCATCAAGGAAGAACTCAAGGAACGCCTGGAACAGCTGCGCAAGGCGGACAAGCTGGTCGAAGCGCAGCGCCTTGAACAACGCACCCAGTACGACATCGAGATGATGCTGGAGCTTGGTTACTGCTCCGGCATCGAGAACTACTCGCGGCATCTGTCCGGGCGCCAGGCGGGCGAGCCGCCGCCGACCCTGTTCGATTACCTGCCGCCCGATGCCTTGCTCATCGTCGACGAATCGCACGTCACCATTCCGCAGCTTGGCGGCATGTACAAGGGCGACCGCTCGCGCAAGGAAACGCTGGTGGAGTACGGCTTCCGGCTGCCCTCGGCACTGGACAACCGGCCGCTGCGCTTCGACGAGTGGGAGCGCCTCGCGCCGCAGATGGTGTTCGTATCCGCGACGCCCGGGCCTTACGAAGGACGCCACGCCGAGCAGGTGGTAGAGCAGGTGGTCCGGCCCACCGGGCTCGTTGATCCGGAAGTCGAGATTCGTCCGGCGCGCGCCCAGGTGGACGACCTGCTTTCGGAAGCCAACAAGGTTATCGCGCGCGGCGAGCGCGTGCTGGTCACCACGCTCACCAAGCGCATGGCGGAAGACCTTACCGAGTACCTCGCCGAGCACGGCATCAAGGTGCGTTACCTGCATTCCGACATCGATACCGTCGAGCGCATGGAGATCATCCGTGACCTCAGGCTCGGCGTGTTCGATGTGCTCGTCGGCATCAACCTGCTGCGCGAAGGCCTGGACATTCCCGAGGTCGCGCTGGTCGCCATTCTCGATGCCGACAAGGAAGGCTTCCTGCGTTCCGAGGGTTCGCTGATCCAGACCATCGGCCGCGCGGCGCGCAACGTCAACGGCAGGGCCATCCTGTACGCGGAGAAGATGACCGGCTCCATGGAGCGCGCGCTCGCGGAAACCGGGCGCCGCCGCCAGAAGCAGCTGGATCACAATGCGAAGCACGGCATCACCCCGCAGGGCATCCGCAAGGCGGTCGCGAACATCATGGAAGGCGCGCGCCCGAATGCGCCCATTCATCGCAAGCCCTTGCAGCAGGTGGCGGAGGAGGCCAACAGCTATCTCGCGCTGCCGAAGGACAAGCTGTTGCGCAAGCTCAAGGAAATGGAACAGCAGATGTACCAGCACGCCCGCAATCTCGAGTTCGAGGAAGCGGCGCGTCTTCGCGACGAGATCAACCATATCCGCGCCGCCGCCTTCGGCGATCCGGTGACCTGAAGCGCCGCGAACGGCACAGCAGGCGGAAAAGGCGCGGTTGACAACCCCTGCTTCTCGCGTAAAATGCCGTCGCTTAACGACAGGCGCGTAGCTCAGTTGGTTAGAGCACCACCTTGACATGGTGGGGGTCGTTGGTTCGAGTCCAATCGCGCCTACCAGCGTTCCAGGAGCACCGCACAAGCGGTGCTTCTTCGTTTCGGGGACCGGAAATCCGGTCCGGTAATGACCTGGCCGGTTCGTAGCGGCCACCAAGGAGAACACATGCCGCAGATCACTCTCCCGGACGGTTCCGTCCGCAGTTTCGAGAATCCCGTTTCCGTTCACGAGATCGCCGCCAGCATCGGTCCGGGGCTTGCCAAGGCCGCGCTCGCCGGCAAGGTCGACGGCCGCCTGGTCGACACCTCTTATATTGTCGATCGCGATGCCGAGGTCGCGATCGTCACCGACCGCGACGAGGAAGGCCTGGAGATCATCCGCCACTCGGCCGCGCACCTGCTGGCGCATGCAGTGCAGGAGCTGTATCCCGGCACGCAGGTGACCATCGGTCCCGTCATCGAGAATGGCTTCTACTACGACTTCGCCCGCGACGAGTCCTTCACGCCGGCCGACCTCGAGAAGATCGAGAAGAAGATGGCGGAGATCGCCAGGCGCGATCTCAAGGTGACGCGCGAGGTCTGGGACCGCGACGAGGCAGCGAGGCATTTCGAATCCATCGGCGAGAAGTACAAGGCCGAGATCATTCGCGACCTGCCGCAAGGGGAGGAGATCTCCATCTATCGCCAGGGCGAGTGGATGGATCTTTGCCGCGGACCGCACGTGCCGTCCACCGGCAAGATCAAGGCCTTCAAGCTGATGAAGCTTGCCGGAGCGTACTGGCGCGGCGATTCGAACAACGAGATGCTGCAGCGGATCTACGGCACTGCCTGGGCGAGCAAGAAGGATCTCGACGAGTACCTGCATCGCCTCGAGGAAGCCGAGAAGCGCGACCATCGCCGCTTCGGCAAGCTCCTCGATCTCTTCCATACCCAGGAAGAGGCGCCGGGCATGGTGTTCTGGCACGACAACGGCTGGATCATCAACACCGAGATCCGCGACTACATCCGCAAGCGGCTGCGCAAGGCCGGCTACCAGGAGATCTGCACGCCGCAGATCATGGACCGCTCCCTGTGGGAGAAGTCCGGCCACTGGGAGAAGTTCGGCGACGACATGTTCTACACGCACTCCGAGGAGCGCGAGTACGCCATCAAGCCGATGAATTGCCCGGGCCACATCCAGGTCTACAACCAGAAGCTGCACAGCTACCGCGACCTGCCGCTGCGACTGGCGGAGTTCGGCTCCTGCCACCGCAACGAGCCCTCGGGCACGCTGCATGGCCTGATGCGGGTACGCAACTTCGTGCAGGACGACGCCCACATCTTCTGCACCGAGGACCAGATCGAGGCCGAGTCACTGGCCTTCATCGACCTGCTGTTCTCGGTCTACGAGGACTTCGGCTTCAAGGACGTGATCGTCAAGCTCTCGACCCGGCCCGAGAAGCGCGTCGGCTCGGACGAGATCTGGGACAAGGCCGAGAAGGTACTCGAAGATGTTCTCGTAAAACGCGGAATTCCCTACGAAATTCAGCCCGGTGAAGGCGCGTTCTACGGGCCCAAGTACGAGTTCACGCTGCGCGATTCCATCGGCCGCTTCTGGCAGCTCGGCACGCTGCAGCTGGATTTCTCCATGCCCGCGCGGCTGGGCGCGACCTATGTCGCCGAGGACGGCTCCAAGCAGGTGCCGGTCATGCTGCACCGCGCGATCCTCGGTTCGCTGGAGCGCTTTATCGGCATCCTGATCGAGCATCACGCGGGCAATCTGCCCACCTGGCTCGCGCCGGTGCAGGCGGTTGTGCTCAACATTACCGACCGCCAGGCCGAGTACGCCTCCCGGATCGCAGAAACCCTGCAAAATCAGGGCTTTCGGGCCAAGGCAGACTTGAGAAACGAGAAGATCGGCTTTAAAATCCGCGAGCACACTTTGCAGAAGGTTCCTTACCAGCTCGTGGTAGGCGACCGGGAAGCCGAGAACGAAACAGTGGCCGTGCGCACGCGCGGCGGCAAGGACCTGGGTTCGATGTCGCTGGACGACTTCGCCCGAAAGCTTGCCGCCGAGATCGCGAGCCGCGGCCGCTCTGATTTGGAGGACTGAGTATCGCTACCGAGAAGCGCGCGCGGCGCAACGATGAAATTCGTGTGCCGAAGGTACGTGTCATTGACGCGGAAGGAGAACAGATAGGCGTTCTTTCCACTCGCGACGCCCTGGCCCTGGCGGCTGAGCAGGGACTCGACCTGGTCGAGGTCTCGCCGAATGCCGAGCCGCCGGTCTGCCGCATCATGGACTACGGCAAGTACCTTTTCGAACAGAAGAAGAAAGCGCAGGTCGCCAAGAAGAAGCAGGCCCAGGTACAGGTGAAGGAAGTGAAATTCCGCCCGGGCACCGACGAAGGCGATTACAAGGTGAAGCTCAGGAACCTCACGCGCTTCCTGGAGGAAGGCGACAAGGCCAAGGTGACCCTGCGTTTCCGTGGCCGCGAGATGCTGCACCAGGATCTCGGTCGCAAGCTGCTCGAACGGATCCGTGCGGATCTGGGCGATCTTGCTGTCGTTGAACAGTTTCCGAAGCTCGAGGGTCGCCAGATGGTGATGATGCTCGGGCCGAAGAAGAAGTAGGCCGCAAAGGCCGATCAGTTTCGCGCTCCGCCCACCGTATGCGGACCGGAACAAATACATAAACGAAATGCGGAGTTGAAAATGCCAAAACTGAAGACAAATCGCGGCGCCGCGAAGCGTTTCAAGGCTACGGCCAAGGGCTTCAAGCGCGGTCAGTCGCACAAGCGCCACATCCTCACCAAGAAGTCTGCGAAGCGGAAGCGTCAGCTGCGTTCCGGCGAGATGGTCGCCAAGCAGGACGTGAACGCCGTGAAGCAGATGCTTCCGTACGCCTGAGGAGGGTGAGAAATGGCACGAGTCAAGAGAGGTACCATCGCCCGCGCCCGTCACAGCAAGGTGCTGCGAAAGGCCAAGGGTTACTACAACGCCCGCCGCAAGGTGTTCCGCGTTGCCAAGCAGGCCGTCATCAAGGCAGGTCAGTATGCCTACCGTGACCGCCGCAACAAGAAGCGGACGTTCCGCCGCCTGTGGATTGCCCGCATCAACGCGGGTGCCCGCCAGCACGGCATGTCCTACAGCCGTTTCATGAACGGTCTGAAGAAGGCCAACATCCAGCTGGACCGCAAGGTCCTGGCGGACATCGCGGTCTTCGACAAGACGGGTTTTGCCAAGCTTGTGGAAAAAGCCCAGGCCAGCCTGTCGTAAAGTTCACGGCGTGCCCATCGCATGCCGGTGAAATCAAGAGGGGAAAGGCCTGCGTCTTTCCCCTTTTTTGTTTGGGAAGGGGAGTTCTCGTGGATAACCTCGAACAACTGGTGAGCGAGGCCGAATCGGCCATCGCCGCATGCCAGGACCTGCGCGCGCTTGATGAGGCGCGCGTGCGCTACCTGGGCAAGAAGGGCGTGATCACCGAGCAGCTGAAGTCGCTCGGCCGGCTCTCGCCGGAAGAACGCCCGAAGACCGGCCAGCGCATCAACGATGCCAAGCAGCGTGTTGCCGCGATGCTGGATGAGCGCAAGGCAGTGCTGGAAGCGGCGGAGCTGCAGAAGGCGCTGGCCTCCGAGACCGTCGATGTAACGCTGCCCGGCCGCGGCGAACTGCCGGGCGGGTTGCATCCTTCCATGCGCATCATGGATCGCATCAGCGACCTGTTCCGCGGCATGGGATTCGGCATCGAAACCGGTCCGGAAATCGAGGACGAATTCCACAACTTCGACGCGCTCAACTTCAAGCCGGATCACCCCGCGCGCGCCGACATGGATACCTTCTATCTGGAGCGCAAGGAGAACGGCAAGCCGCTCCTGCTGCGCACCCACACGTCGCCCGTGCAGATTCGCGCGATGAGGGCCAGGGGCGCACCGATCCGCATCGTCGCGCTGGGTCGCACCTACCGGCACGATTACGACGTCACGCACACACCGATGTTCCACCAGGTCGAAGGCCTGCTGGTCGATCGCGGCGTGAGCATGGCGCACCTGCGCGGCATCCTTACCACCTTCATGCAGCGCTTCTTCGAACGCGACGACCTGACGCTGCGCTTCCGCCCGTCCTATTTCCCGTTCGTCGAACCGGGCGCCGAGGTCGACATCTCCTGCCTGTTCTGCGAGGCGAAGGGCTGCCGCGTCTGCAAGCACACCGGCTGGATCGAGGTCCTCGGCTGCGGCATGGTGCATCCGAACGTGCTCAAGGCGGTCGACATCGATCCCGAAGAGTTCAGCGGCTGGGCCTTCGGCATGGGCGTCGAGCGCCTCGGCATGCTTCGTTACGGCATCAACGACATCCGCATGAATTACGAGAACGATCTGCGTTTCCTGAGGCAGTTTCGGTAACCGTGAGAGGTGAGACGTAAGATGATCGGGTGAAGTAGCGACAAGTCTTCCGCAACGACAACCGTCGTCTCACGTCTTACGTCTTACATCTCACGAACAATGATTTGAAAAAGGCTGCCACCCGTCCAATCCAGGCAGCCCCGCTAAGGAAGAACAATGAAAGTCAGTTACCAGTGGTTGAAGGAATTCGTTGCGGTCAAGGATGACGCGCGCACGCTTGCGGAGCGCCTGAGCCTGGCGGGCCTGGAGGTTGCCGCCGTGGAGCCTGCGCTCGCAGGGCTCGGCGATCTCGTCATCGGCGAAGTGCTGTCGGTCGAGAAGCATCCTGACGCCGACAAGCTACGAGTGTGTGTGGTCAGTACGGGTGACGAGCAGCACCAGATCGTCTGCGGCGCCCCCAACGTGCGGGCCGGCATGAAGGCGCCGGTGATCCTGCCGGGCGGGCAGCTGCCGGACGGTACGAAGATCAGAAAGGCCAGGCTGCGCGGCGTTGAGTCGAGCGGCATGCTGTGTTCCGCGCGCGAGCTTGGGCTCAGCGAGGATCATTCCGGCCTGATGGACCTGCCTGCCGACGCGCCCACGGGAGCGAATTTTGCCGATTACCTCGGCGGTGATGATGCGATCATCGAGATCGAGATCACGCCGAACCGCGGCGACTGCCTTGGCGTGCTCGGCGTGGCGCGCGATATCAGTGCGCTGTATGACCTCGATCTCGTCGAGCCCGCCATTCGGGAAATTCCCGCCAGCATCGACGATAGGATCGAGGTGACACTGCAGGCGCCGGAGGCCTGCCCGGTGTTTCTCGGTCGCGTGATTCGCAACGTGAATGCGGAGGCCCAGACGCCGCTATGGATGCGCGAGCGCCTGCGCCGCAGCGGCATCCGTCCCGTGTCCCCGCTGGTCGACGTCACCCAGTACGTGATGCTCGAACTGGGCCAGCCCATGCATGCCTATGACCTGCGCGAGATCAACGGCGGCATCGAGGTGCGCTGGGCGAAGCCGGGCGAAAAACTGCTGTTGCTGGACGGCTCCGAGGCCGCGCTGGAGCCGGACATGCTGGTCATTGCCGACCGGCAGCGAGCCCTGGGCGTTGCCGGCATCATGGGCGGGGAAGGCTCCGGGGTGCGCGAAGATACGCGCGACGTTTACCTGGAGTGCGCCTGGTTCGCGCCGGAAGCCATCAACGGCCGTCCCCGCCGTCTCGGCGTGCACACCGATGCGGGCTATCGCTTCGAGCGCGGCGTGGATCCCGCCATCCAGCGGCGCGCCATCGAACGCGCGACCGCGCTTCTGCTCGACATCATGGGCGGCGAGCCGGGTCCGGTCGTCGAGACGCGCGAACCTTCGCGGCTTCCCGAGCGCCGGGAGATCGTCCTTCGCAAGGCGCGCCTGCGCTCGTTGCTCGGCATCGAGGTGCCATCGGAACGAGTGACGGCCATCCTGGCCCGCCTCGGCATGCCGCCGCGGGAAATGGAGGAGGGCTGGCAGGTCAGGGCGCCGAGCCACCGCTTTGACATCGAGATCGAGGAAGACCTGGTCGAGGAAATCGGTCGCATCCACGGCTACGAGCACATCGCGCCGCTGCAGTACCCGGCCACCCAGCCGATGGAGCCGGTTCCCGAGGCCAAGGTGCCTCTCCGCCGCCTGCGCGAGACGATCGCGTCGCGCGGCTACCAGGAAGTGGTGACCTACAGCTTCGTGCCCGCCGGACTCCAGCAGCAGTTCTACGGCGAGACCGGCCTGCCGCTCGCCAACCCGATCACGGCCGAGATGACCCACATGCGTCTCGGGCTGTGGCCGGGCCTGGTCCAGGTCCTGCAGTACAACCTCAATCGCCAGCAGCCGCGCGTCCGTATCTTCGAGTGCGGCCTGAAGTTCTTCCTGCAAGACAATGAATTGAAACAAGAAAATGTTATTGCCGGCCTGGCGGCAGGTGCCGCCTACCCGGAACAATGGGGGCTCCCGGAACGCGAGCTGGACTTCGCCGACGTCAAGGGCGATGTGGAAGCGTTGCTTGCGGCGGGCGAACCTGCCGCCTTCCGCTTCGAGGCGGCGGGCCACCCGGCGCTGCATCCCGGGCAGACTGCACGGATTCTCAGGGATGATACGGTCGTGGGCTGGCTGGGGCGACTGCACCCGCACCTTGCGCGCGACCTCGAATTGCCGGGCAGTACCTATGTGTTTGAGCTCGCTGTCACTGCCCTGCAGGACAAGCCCTTGCCCGTGCTGGCGCCGATTTCGAAGTTCCCCTCGATCAGGCGCGATCTTGCGATCATCGTCGAGGAAAACGTTCCTTCCAAGGCGATTCTCGACCTCGTGCGGGAAGCGGCGGGAGAGGTGCTGCAGGAAGCCCGAATCTTCGATGTCTACCGCGGCACGGCAGTAGACTCAGGACGAAAAAGCGTCGCTTTGAGCTTGATTTTACAGGATTCTTCGCGCACTCTTGTTGACC
>Ga0207873_1000836_pt1 | contig 32138 bp, 27 predicted proteins | sample BGWIniCompost_FD_187373 | JGI IMG/M metagenome (GOLD analysis project Ga0207873, IMG submission 187373) | Cellulose adapted compost microbial communities from Newby Island Compost Facility, Milpitas, CA, USA - BGW Initial Compost (SPAdes)... ... | reverse complement strand
CGCAGTGCGCCCCTTGCACCACCGGCCATGCACGCCCCTGATGGCTTCTTTTCTGTGTGGCTCTCCATCGTCGGCTGGGTGATCGCTGCCGCGCTGATCGCCCTTGCCCTCCGCAACACGCGGGACCAGCTTGGCGAGCGCCAGGTGCCGCTCATGGGCATCATGGCGGCGGCGATCTTCGCCGGGCAGATGCTCAACTTTACCATCCCCGGCGGCACGTCCGGCCACCTGATCGGCGGCGCACTGGCTGCGGTGATGCTTGGCCCCTGGGCGGGCCTGCTCGTGATGACGGCGGTCGTCGCCGTGCAGGCGCTGCTGTTTCAGGATGGCGGCCTGCTGGTGATGGGGCTGAACATCATCAATATGGGCGTGATCACGGCCTTCGTCGGCTACTTCGTCTACCGCCTCGTGCGGAAGATCGTGCCGGGGCGGGCGGGCCTGCTGGTCGGCGCGGCGGCGGGCGCGTGGCTGTCGCTCGTGGTGACGGCGGCCTTCGCGGCGGTCGAGCTGGCGCTGTCCGGCACGTCGCCGCTGCGCTTCGCGCTCCCGGCGATGGTCGGCGTGCATGCGCTGATCGGCGTGGGCGAGGCGCTGCTGACCGTGTTTGCGCTGGGCTTCATCCTCGCGGCCCGGCCCGACCTCGTCACCGGGGAGGAAGCGCCCGGCCAGCGCAGCGCCGGCTGGGTAACGGTCGGGCTGGTGCTCGCTCTCGCCATCACCCTGCTCGCGCCGCTCGCCTCGCCGTACTCGGACGGGATGGAGCGCGTGGCGGAGGTCTTTGCGGAGCCGCAGGCCGTCGAGCGGCCTCCCGTCGGGTTTGCCGTGCCGTCGGAGCCGCAGTTCTTCGGCGAGTTCCGCGACGCGCCCTATGAGATTCTGCCCGACTACACCGTTCCCTTCCTCGGCGACAGCGGCGTGAGCACCATCGTCGCCGGGATGATCGGTGTGCTGATCGTGTTCGGCGTGGCGCTGGGGGTGGCTCGTCTCACCCGGCGCGACGAGCGCGCCCGGCCCTAGCCGCACCTGCCGCCTGCGCCGGGGCACATGAACAGCCACCTGATCGACGTCTACGCTGATACCGGCAGCGTCCTGCACACCGCCGACCCTCGCGCGAAGGTGTCGGCGGTGCTGCTGCTCATCGTGATCGTCGGCCTGACGCCCATGGGCGCGTTCGGTGCGTACGTGGGCTTTTTTGCGCTGGCGATGGCCGGGGCGCTCGTAGGGCGGCTCGACCCCTTGCTTATCGTCCGCCGCTCGCTGATCGCACTGCCGTTCGCGCTGGCGGCGATCCTGCTGATTTTTACCGTGCCCGGCCCGCCCGTGCTGACGCTGCCGCTCACCGGCTGGGCGATCACCGCGCCGGGGCTGGTGCGCTTCGCGAGTATCCTCTTCAAGAGCATGATCTCGGTGCAGTTTGCCGCGCTGCTGCTGGCGACAACGCACTTCACCGCGATGTTGTGGGCGCTGGGCGCACTCCGTGTTCCGCGCGTGCTCGTCGCGATCATCTCGTTTATGTACCGCTACATCTTCGTGCTGGCGGAGGAGGCGGGGCGGCTGGCCCGCGCCCGTGACTCGCGCAGCGCGGTGCTGCCCGGCGTCCGCCCGCGCAGCCGCTCGCTGGTGTTCCGCGCCCGCACCACAGGCCGGCTGATCGGCGCGCTGTTCCTGCGCAGCTTCGCCCGGAGCGAGCGCGTCTACATGGCGATGGTGTCACGCGGGTACCGGGGCGAGGTGCGCCTGCTGAACCCGCAGCCACTTACCGCCCGCGATGCGCTCATCGCCGGGCTGCCGGTTGCACTCGGCGGGCTGCTGCTCGCCGCCAGCCTGCTGCTTGGCTAGCTACTCGGAGGGGCCGTGCATCACACCGTCGAAGTCGAGAACCTGTCCTACCGCTACCCGAACGGCGTGCAGGCGCTGCGCGGCGTCTCGCTGCACATCGGGCCGGACGAGAAGGTTGCGCTGCTCGGCCCCAACGGGGCGGGCAAGTCCACGCTGATGCTGCACCTGAACGGCCTGTTGCGCCCGGACGAGGGGACGGTGCGCGTTGGCGGGCTGCCCGTTGTTGAGGAGCACCTCGGGCAGATCCGCGCCTGGGTGGGGCTGGTGTTCCAGAACCCGGACGACCAGCTTTTCAACCCGAAGGTGTTTGACGACGTGGCCTTCGGGCCGCTGCACATGGGGCTTGACGAGGCGGAGGTGCGCCGCCGGGTGCAGATGGCGCTTGAGACCGTCGGCATGGCGGGCTATGCCGACCGGCTCTCGCACCAGCTCAGCCTCGGCGAGAAGAAGCGCGTGGCGATCGCGACGGTACTCAGCATGGAGCCGAAGATCCTGGTGCTGGACGAGCCGACCGCCGGGCTTGACCCGCGCGCCCGCCGCAGCCTGATCGACCTGCTGCGCGGCATGCAGCGCACGATGCTCGTCGCCACGCACGACCTTCTGATGGCCGCCGAACTGTTCCCCCGGACGGTTGTGATCGATGAGGGGCAGATTGTGGCGGACGGCCCGACAGAGGCGATCTTGGCAGACGACGCGCTGCTCGCGGCGCACGGGCTGGAGATGCCGTGAGGGAGCCCTCCTCATCCCGCCGACCACGCCGGTGGTCGGCACCCTTCTCCCCTTGTGGGAGAAGGGAAACTGAGCGCCAAATCCAAGCCGGTCGCTCCTTGCGGGGGTGTGGCGGAACCCCCTCCGTGCGCCCCTTCGGATCGCCACCTCCCGCGCCAGGGGCGTGGAGAAACGCACAGCCGTTTATCCCAGGGAGTTGGCGTAGCCAACTCCACGTTTGTTCCTCGTCACGCCACTAGGGGGAGATGGCGCTGCGAAGCAGCGTCAGAGGGGAGCTTAAGTAGGGGCGGGTCTAATGATGCGGGCGATGCAGGGCATCGCGCATCACGACCCGCCCCTACCGTAACTTTCGTCAGGCAGGTTGATGAAAACAAGCCGCGAATGAACTTCGCGGCTGCGGGTCGGGCCAAGATAAGGGGAAAACGTCGCTCCCTACACCCGCGTCACAACGATGTGTGCGCCGTCGTAGGGCTGGACCGTGCCCACCTCCCAGGCGCGCGCGTCCCGCGCCTTCATCTCGCGCAGGAAGGTCGGCACGCCCTCCGGCGGGATGGCAACCAGCAGCCCGCCGCTCGTCTGCGCGTCGAACAGCAGCATCTGGTCTTCCTCGGCGATGCCCGCCTCGAAGCGCACCCCGCCCTCGTACGCCCTTTTGTTCGCCGCCGAGCCGCCGGGGAAGATCCACTCGCTCGCATACTGGTGGACGTTGCCGATAAACGGGATGCGGCTGAGCCTCAGCACGAGCGTTACTCCGGCGGTTTCCGCCATCTCGGTGGCGTGGCCCAGCAGGCCAAAGCCAGTGATGTCCGTCGCCGCCCGCGCGCCCGCCGCGCGTGCCGCTTCCGCCGCCGCCCGGTTAAGCTGCTTCATCCAGCCGATTGCCTCGGCAATGTCGCTGTCGTCGGCGCGGTCTGACTTGGCCGCCGTGGTGATGCAGCCCGTGCCGAGCGGCTTGGTCAGCATCAGCACGTCGCCGGGCTGCGCGCCGCCCTTGATGAGCAGTTCGTCCGGATGGCCGATGCCCACAACCGCCAGCCCGACCTTCGGCTCCTTGTCCTGAATGGTGTGCCCGCCCGCGATGATGGCCCCGGCTTCGCGCACCTTCTCCGCCGCGCCGCGCATCACGTCCGCCAGGATGCTCGGCGGCAGGTCGGCGGGGAAGGCGGCGATGTTCAGCGCCAGCAGCGGACGCCCGCCCATCGCGTAGATGTCGCTCAGGGCGTTGGCGGCAGCGATCATGCCGTAGTCGTACGGATCGTCCACAACCGGCGTGAAGAAGTCCGTCGTGACGATGAGCGCCTGCTCGTCGTCCAGCTTGTAGACGGCGGCATCGTCCAGCACCCCGAGCCCGACGAGCACCTCGGGGTGATCTTCCGGATTAAACATGTTTCTTAGAGGGCGCAGAACCTGCGCCAGGACCGACGGGTCCAGTTTAGACGCTCAACCAGCGCACGAGGAGAGCGCGGTCAGGCGGATGATGTCGTCACGGGTCATGCTGTCGGTCTCTTTCTCTTTGACGTATGGTGTAGGGCTTATGGCTCGCTCGCTGCGCTCGCTTTATGGCATATGGCCATAAGCTATTAGCCAATACGCTATCAGCCATCAGCCCGTAGAGAGTATATCGCCCCGGCGATGGCCCCTACAACGGCGAGTCGTCCTTCTCATGCCCCTCGAAGAGCGGCAGCACACCCATCTCGCGCAGGGCATTCAGCAGGGCGGGCATGTCCTCGCGCTTGACGATGTGCGCGTGCGGGCCGATCTGCTTGCCGAGCCACCGGCTGACGCGGGCGTTCGCGCGGATCTTCTGGTACGCGCCGAGGTTGCGCGTCGAGAGGATCACCACGTCATGCACGATGACCTCGCGCGGCTGCTCGTGCCAGTTCTCCAGCATCTTGACGACGTTGGGCGGCAGCGAGTGCCCGGTAACCCGCTGCAGGAACGGGATGATGTGCGAGGGGATCGAGACGCCCTCCTCCACAACGCGGCTGATAGCCTGCGGCGTGAGACGGTACACATATGCGGCGTCGTCGCGGCTGGGCCCATCCGGCGTGTAGGGGCTGGGCGGCGGCGCGCTGATCCACGCGGCGAAGCGGGCCACCTGCAGGCGGTCGTACCGGCTTGCCGACACCGGCACGGTGATGAGCCCCTGCGTGTCCACCCGCGCCCGCGCCTCACGGTCGGGCGAGAGCGGCCAGTCGGCGCGCCCCTGGAGCGCCAGCCCGAAGGGCGTAAGCTCGAACGCGCCGTAGCCCGCGCGCACCAGCCCCAGCCAGTGCATCGGCCCCTGGATGATGAAGCGGATCATCGCGCCTTCGACCATATCCCACGACTCAAAGCCCTGGAGGATCTCGCCGGTGTAGGCGTCGCGCAGATACCAGCCCGCGTAATCGCCGCCGGGCCGCTGGAAGTCCGGGTTAAGCTCCCGCACCCGCTCCACGAAGCCGCTTACGCTCCACCACTCCCCCGGCGGGACCTCGCCCAGCATGTCAACGATCACGCGCCGCCCGGCGATGGGCGTGGACGGCCATTCCTCTGCTTCCAGCCCCGGCGTGTACACGAGATCGTTCCACGTGGTAGAGGCGAGCCACGTCTCGGCCAACGAGCGGAGCTGGTGGCTGCGCGGCGCTTCCAGCCAGGGGCGGACGGCGTCGCGGTTCACGTGGGTGAGGTGGAGTGGGGCGGGGGCGTCGTAGATCAGGCCGAGGTCATAGGCAAGCTGGGTGAGCAGCGCCCGGTAGGCGGGCTCAGGGCGGCGCAGGTGGCGGTCGATGCGCTCGTGCGGGCGGCAGTCCAGCCACTCGCGGGCGTCTGCCTCGCGCAGCAGCAGGAAGGCGAGCAGCGTCGCCATGTCGTCGGGAGCGGTCGGGTGGCCGTCGGGCAGGCGGCGCGGCGGTACGACGCGGTAAGAGGGCGCACGCACCTCGACGCGCGGGGGCGGCTGCGGCAGCAGGTCGATCAGTTCGGAGGGGATGGCGATGAACTCCTGCGCCCCGGCGGGGACCTGCTCGAACACGCGCACGATCAGCCCCCGATAGTACAGCGCCTCGGTGATGCTGGCGGGGTTCAGCCAGGGCTTTTCGCGCTCCCGCCGGGCCGGGCCCATCGCGCGGAGTTCGCCGAAGCGCCGCGTGAACTGGGCAAAGGGTAGCTCCCCGCCGTTCGCGAGCAACTCGCCGAGCGCCGCCTGTGCGTCCGCGTCGAGCCGCTCCCACGTCTCCCGCACGGCGTCGGGCTGAGCCATGCCCTGTGCAAGCTCCTCCGCCGCGAGCGCACGGTCGTTCGTCGTCAAGTCGATGTCCCACTGGGCTGCGATGATGTGCAGCAGATCGACATCGTAATCCACGAAGGATCGGACAAGGGTCGGCATGGTTTCATCCCCGGGGTGGTTGAACACGGATGCCGTATTATACCCTCAATCCGGGCGGCGGGTTGGCGTGTGGGAGCCGGCGGGCGGTCTCAGCAGTTGGTTAGCACGCGCACCGCCGAGGGGACGATCCCCAGTTCCAACTGACGGATACCTGCCTCCCATGAGCCGAATACCTCACCATCGGCGTGGATCGCCATCGTGCGGTCGGTCTCAAGGACGATGTGCCTTGCCTCGCTGCGCTGGAAGTACCGGGGATACTTGAGGTGGTTGCCCGTCATGACAATCGGGAGGAAGCGCAGCATGTTTACCCGGCTCATGTTGCGCATCAACACGTAGGTGATGAGCCCGTCGTCCATCTCCGCGCCGGGCCCAACAAAGAAGCCGCCGCCCTCGCGCGGGCCGTTGCAGAAGGCGATCATCGCGACCTCGTGCTCAACCGGCCCGTTGCCGTCCACCTGGATCTTGGCTTTCAGCGAGAACGGCGCGGAGGCGATCGTTTCAAACACCGCCGCGAGGTAGACGAAAAAGCCCCGTATCCGTGTGTATTTGCGGGCCGCCATGTTGACCGCTCCGCCGAAGCCGATACCCACCGTGTTCGTCCAGTATTCGCAGCGACCGCTGCCGTCCTTGATCGTGCCCACATCCACAGTCCGGGTTGTGTCGCCGAACAGGCAGCGCGCCGCCTCGCGCGGGTCGGAGGGCAGGCCGACGTTATGTGCGAAGTCGTTGCCGGAGCCGAACGGAATCACGCCGAGCGCGGGCCGGCGTTCCTTCTCCGCCGCCATCAGGCCGTTGACGACCTCATGCACGGTGCCGTCGCCGCCGATGGCTGTCACGACTTCAAAGCCCTCCGCGACGGCGTCACGGGCCAGATCGACGGCATGGCCCTTATACTGTGTTCTCGTCCAGGTTAGCTCGATGTCCTGCCCGTTCTCACGGGCGGCTGCGACTTCTGCTTCGACGGCCTCCTGAAGCTCGTCGGCTGATTGGGCGGCGTGGCCCCGGTCGGCCACGGGGTTAAAGATCATTTTGAGACGGCGCATCCTGCTTCCTCTGAGCCCGATGGATGATGATCGGCTGATTAAATCCTCTGGTGGGTAAAACAACAAACAAGCGCTCAGGCTACGCCCGGCGCGTTAAGCCGACCCATTTTAGCCATTAACACCGGCTGCGGGCAATGTGGGATTCTGGTTACTGCCAACTATCCCTCCTATGCCTGTCAACTTAAGGCTGGCCAATTGTTACAGCCCAACACTTTCCGCCAAGCATCCGTGATGGGAATGCCGTCGCTGGTGGGGGACGTCGCGAAGTTTATTCGCGGCTCCCCCTTCTGACCAGCGGCCTGTGGTCATTCCTCCCTCTTGCAAGGGGGAGGGGCAAGCCGGAGGCTTGCATGGAGGGGGTTCCGCGTGGGAACAAACCATACTGCGATGACGCATCACAGGGGTAGACGCGGGTCCATTGATGCGAAGCGCCCCGCCCCTATTGAGAACCAACTCGACGTCCCCACAAATCGCATTGGCCCACTTGATGGTATAATGGCCGGTAGGAGAAACAATGATGGCGTTTTCCAGGCGATTGAAAATCACGGTGGTGCTGACCCTGCTGGCTGCCAGCCTGCTGTCGGCGGAGCCTGCCTTTACGGCGGAGGTCGCCGCGCAGCCCAGGCTGGTCGACGCATCGCCCGCGCCTGACAGCGTGCTCGGGGCCTCGCCCGAGGTCGTGACGCTGACCTTCGACCGGGCGCTGAGCGACAGCGGCACATGGGTCACCGTCAGAAGCCTGGAGGGCGAGTACTTCAACGAGACGGACGGCGCCGTCAACCCTGATAACCGCTTCACGCTGAGCGTGCCCATCGCGCCGCTGCCCGAGGGCCGCTACCGCGTCTCCTATCAGGTGACATCGCTGGGCGGCTCGACGTTCATCACAGGGCGATACGAGTTCAGCATCGACCTGCCTGAGCCGCGCCTTGAACTGCTGGAGCCGGTCAGCGGGCAGGGCTTTGAGTCGCCCCGCATCCCGCTTGAGATGCGCGTTCACTATTTCGACTTCGGGCAGTACAACAACCGGGTACACGTGTACCTCGACGGCGAGAAGGTCGCCGAGGTGCAGGGCGAGTCCTACGTGCTGGAGGGTGTCGAGCCGGGCGTGCATGAGCTGACGACGGTGCTGGCCCGTTTTGAGGAGGAGGAACTGCCGGACACCGCGCAAACGGTGACGATCGCAGTGGGGCAGCCAGGGTCGGATCGCCCTGCCGCCGAGCAGGCCAGCGCGCCTACCGGGAGCGAATTCGGGCTGGGCCTGGAGAACTGGCCGCTGGTGGCGGCCCTGTCGCTGGTGCTGCTCGGTGTGGGCATATGGCTGGGCCGCTCCACGCAGGCCACGCCCGGTCCCGCGCCGTTGGCGGGCGAGGGCGAGCCTCCCGCTAGTTGACCACCTGGTATGTCGCGGAGTCAACCAGCTTGTCGCCGATGAAGAACTGCACCTCATAGCGACCGGTGGGCCAGCCGCCCTGCGCGTCGAACCAGTAGTAGGCTACGCCTTCCTCGCCGCGCTCCCATGCCTCGCTTTCCGTCCGCACCACCCGCCCATCGAGGAGCAGCGCGCGTGACCACGACACGCCGTTAACCATGTTGTCGAACTCAACCCAGAAGTAAATGCGCGGCGTGCCTACCGGGAACACGTCGCCGACGTTAACCGGCTGCAGGTCCGGCGAAAGCCCGCTTGAGATGCCGGTGATGGTCAGCGTGGCGTCGGCGGGCGGCGTGACGGTTGACTGGATGGTTGCGATGTAAGGCGTCGGCGACAGCGTCGGCGGCGGCTCCGTCGGCGTGATAGTCGGCGGCCCTTCCAGAATATCCTTCGGCGTGAGCGACAGGTCGATGGTGCTCGTCGGGAAGGTCAGCGGGCTGAAGGTGGGTGTATCCGTGGCCGCCGAGGGCAGAAGGGATGCCAGCTCAACCGGCTCGACGAACTGCTGGGCCTGCACCGCCGCGAACGCGCCCGCGCTCGCCAGAATAAGCACAAGCGTCCAGCGCCATGCCTTCTGGCTGGACTGGCGGCGGATCCGGAAGTAGGGCGCCGTGCGCGCGCGTCGGAAGTTGGTAAACGCAGTGATCAGTGCGATGACGGCGACGAGTCCGAGTATGACGGGTAGAATGTAGACGATGGCCGAGAGCATCTCCGGTAGCCTTCCAGCGGCATCGGAATCTCATGTGTACCTGTTGGGTGGTAGTATAACATAGGTACGCTGGGATGAAACAAAGCTGATCCTGGCTCAGGATATTCACTCATACCCGTTCTCCCTCGATTGTCGTATACTTGGTTGCGTTATTCATATCATCTCACCACTCAAGCTTATGGCTACAATCCTTGTCGTAGACGACGAACCTGATGCCCTGCATCTTCTCCGTGCCTGGTTATCGAAACATGATTACGACGTGGTGACCGCCGCCACCGGCGAGCAGGCGTTCAATATGGCGGTTAACCAACTGCCTAACCTCATCCTGCTCGACGTAATGCTGCCCGATATCGATGGCCTGACGATCTGCAAGCGGCTGCGGGCCACGCCTGCGACGAGCCACATCCCCGTGATCCTGCTCACGGCATACGACCCGGCAGTCGGGCGCGCCGAGGCGCTGATGGCGGGCGCAAACGACTACATTACCAAGCCCATTATCCTTCACGAACTGCTCGACCGGCTGAACGTCCTCCTCGCGCATGACCGCGATTACATCCACCAGGGGCAGCGCCTGCTGGAAGAGACGGTGCATTCCGCGCTGACGGTCGTGCCCTGCAACCTCTCCTGGCTGCTCTCCATCGACACCGGGCAGCAGGCGCTGGTCAGCCGGGCCGTAGCGACGAGCGAGAGCGACACGGCGACGCTGCGGCTCATCCAGCATGTGGACCCGCCGGGGCGCTGCGAGCTTATCCCGCTTGACCCGGCAGACAACGTGCTGGCGCAGGTCGCGGTCAGCGGGGTGGCTGTGTTCAACATGCCGCTGTCTACCTTCCGCAGCCGCGTGCGGGAGAACATCTATCGCGCCTGTGAGAGCCTGGACCTGTATTTTGTGTCCATCCTGCCCGTGCAGATCGTCGGCACGCCGCTTGGCGTGCTACTCATCGGCTCGCGTGCGCCGCGCGATGTCGAGACGGCGCGCGGGCAGCAGATCATGGCGACGATCGCCCGGCAGGCGGCAATGGTGATGCAGAACCTCACCCTGCTGGAGCGGCTCAAGGAGCGCGAGGCCGAGTCGACCCGCGAGCGGGCCTTCCGCCAGGCGCTGCTCGATACCATGAGCGACGGCCTGCTGGTCTACGACGCGAACGGCACGATCTCCTTCGCCAATCGCCGCATCAAGCGCCTGACGGGCCGGCTTGAGGAGCCGCTTGAGGGCTTGCAGATTGAGGATTTGTTCGCCGAGACGGATCGCCACCGGCTGGCGCCGTCGCTGTACCAGCCGCTGCCCCGTGAAACGAGATCGCTGGAGTTGAATCTGCTGCACGCAGACGGGACGACGATCCCGGTGCTGGCTGTACAGGCAGGGCAGGGCGTTTCCGCAACCGGCGACCGCGACGAGCGGGTGATGGTCATCACCGACCTGAGCGAGCAGAAGGCGCGCGAGCAGGCGCTTGCCAACCAGACGCGCCGCCTCAGTGCGCTGAACCATGCCACCCGCGTGATTGCCTCGACGCTGTCGCTGGAGAAAGCCTTCGAGGCCATCCTGTCGGAGGCAAGCGGGCTGCTCCAGGCGACGGTCGCCTCCGTGCTGCTGCGCATCCCCGAGACGAACAAGCTGGTATACCGCGCCGTGGTCGGCCCGTATGCCGAGCGTCTGACCGGTTGCCGCGTGCCCGAGGCGGGGATGCTCGCGCGGGCGGTCGTCGAGGGGCGTGTGCTCGTCGAGACGGATCTGGGCGCGGACGGGGACAGCGCCCACCCGGTCGAGCGGCTGACAGGCATGACGGTGCGCTCCACTATCGTCGCACCGCTGCTGCTTGACGAGCAGGTCGTCGGTGTGATCGAGCTTCTGGACGAGCAGCCCGGCGCGTTCCGCCCGGACGACCTCGACGTGCTGCAGGGCCTTGCCAGCGCGGCGGCTATTGCTATCGGCAATGCCCGCCTGTATGCCGAGGCGCGGCGGCACGTGCGCGAGATGGGCCTGCTGCTTGAGGCGAGCGAGATGGCCTCCTCTACCCTGACCATCGAGCACGTCGTCGAGTCGATCGGGCGGCAGTTGATGGCGGCCCTCTCGACGCAGTGGTGCCTCGTCTCCTACTGGGACCGCGAGCGCGACGAACTGCGGCATCTGGCCGAGGTGGCCGAGATTGCGTGGGAGCGGGGCGAGCAGACCTACCGCCTGTCCGACTTCCCCTGGCTGTCCGAGGTCGTGGAAACCGGCAAGGCGTCGATCCTGCACTGCGACGAGGAGAAGCTACATGACACCGCCGTTGCCGGGCTGGTCCTGCCGCCGCCGTCGGTGGTCCTGCTGCTGCCCATTATGCTCGACGGCGAACTGAAGGGGCTGGCGAAGCTCTCCCACCTGGCGGATGGCGGCACGTTCGGTGAGGAGGAGCTTGAGCGCGGGCAGGCGGCGCTGGTCGCCTGGGAGCGGTCGCTCGATGACCCGGCGGGCTGGGCCGGGGCGGAGCCGCTCGGCGCGCTGGCACAGGCGCTGCTCGACGCAACAGACGCCGCCCGCTGCGCGATCTGCGCGGTGGATGTCGCCGCCGACCGGATTGACTGCCTGTTTGAGACGGGCAAGATCATCTCGCAACTCGGGCACGGGCCGACCATCCCGCTCTCCGACACCGGCCTGCGCCGCGTCGCGCTTCTCGAGGGCACGCCGGTTGCCATCCGCGTCGGCGAGACCGAGCGCCTATCGTCTCGCCCGCCGAGCTTCCCCGGCATCAACTCCGGCTGGCGCATGATCACGCCGCTGATCGCGCGGGGGCAGGCCATCGGGCTGGTGGAGGTCATCGACACCAACCCCGAGCGCCGCTTCTCCAAGAGCGACCTGTCGCTGGCACAGGCTATCGGCGGGGTGGTCGGCAATGCGCTGGAGAACGCGCGCCTGTACTCGGCGCTGCTGCGCCGCGCCGCCCAGCTTGAGGCGGCCTACAACGACCTGCGCGAGATGGACCTCCACAAGACCGAGTGGATGCAGAACGTCTCGCACGAGCTGCGCACGCCGCTCACGTCCATCATCGGCTATGTGGACCTGCTGATGGAGGGCGACCTCGGCCCGGTCACGCAGGAGCAGATTGACGGGCTCCAGATCATCATCGACAAGGCCCGCCAGCTTGCCCGCCTGTTTGACGACATCCTGACGCTGCAGGCCATCGACGGTGGCGAGCCGCTGCGTCTGCAGCTTTCCTCGCTTGTGCAACTTGCCCGCTATGCCATCGAGGATGTGCAGGAGGTCGCGGAGCGGAGCGGGCTGGAGATTGTCGAGGAGTTCGACCCCAACCTGCCCAGCATCTACGTGCACCCCGGCTACATCCGGCAGATGTTTGACAATCTGCTCAAAAACGCGGTTAAATTCTCACCAGGCGGTGGGCGCATCACCGTCCGCATTGAGGACCGGGGCGTCGCGGTCCGCGTGCAGGTATCCGACCAGGGGATCGGCATCCCGCGCGAGGAGCAGGAGAAGATCTGGTGGCGCTTCTATCAGGTGGACGGCAGCATGACGCGCCAGTATGGCGGCACCGGGCTGGGGCTGGCCGTCGTGAAGCGCATCGTCGAGAAGCACGAGGGCCGGGTGTCCGTTGAGAGCGAGCCGGGCCGGGGCAGCACGTTCACCGTCGTGCTGCCGAAGCTCAGCCCGCCGGAAGTGCCCGACGCCAGAGAGTAACGGCTTGAACGGTGTGGCAGCTCAAAGGAGGGGCGATGTTGCATTCCTGGATGGCGCAGAGCCTGAGCGCATCTTCATCTGTGTCGTCCGTGTCACCTGTGGACTTATGATTAGCAGAATAGGGTATCATGAGCGGGGGAGTCATGACGTTCACCGACGTACACGGCCTGCTGGGCCGTTCTTTCCTGTTTTTTAGCGCTCTCATCACCCTGTGGGCGTTGCTCCAGACCGTGCGCGGGCGCGAGATCGGCGGCGACTTCTGGGGGGCCGTGGCGATTGGCGAGGGGCTGATCGTGCTCCAGACTATCGTCGGCATCATTCTGGTGCTGCAGCATCGGATGCCCGCCCGCCCGATCCACTTCGTCTATGGCGGGGTGGCCCTGCTGTTGTGGCCCGCTGTGTTCGCCTTCACACGGGGGGATACGAGCCGGCGTGCGGGCCTGTGGTGGCTGCTCGCCAGCGCGTTCCTGTTTGGCGTCAGCCTGCGTGCGATCATGACGGCAGGCAGGGGTATCTTCTAGCATGAGTGGCGTCCGCGTCCTGATCGTCGCCGACGACCCGCTCGCACGGAGCGGGCTTGCGTTGCTGCTCGACGGGCAGCCCGGCTGTGAGGTTGTGGGCGCAGCCAGCAGCGGCAGCCGCCTCGACGGGCTCGACGCGGACGTCATCCTGTGGGACCTCGGCTGGGATCCACCCGAAAGCGTGGCAGCGAGCGGGCTGCCGGGCGCACCGCCCGGTGTGCCCCTGCTCGCCCTGCTGCCGGAAGGCTTCGAACCAGCGCAGATTCGCGCCCCCGCCCCGGTGAGCTTCCTCCGCCGCGACCTCGACGCGGAGCCGCTCGCCGCCGCGTTGGCCGCCGCCGCACAGGGGCTTGTCGTGCTCGATCCGTCGTTCGCGTCCTCCCTACTGCCGGAGGCGGGCGACCTCACCCCGCTCACCGAAGACCTCACCCCGCGCGAGCTTGAAGTACTCCAGCTCCTCGCGGAAGGGCTGCCCAACAAGGGCATCGCCCAGGCGCTCGGCATCACCGAGCACACCGTCAAGTACCACGTCAACGCTATCCTCGGCAAACTCGGCGCGCAGAGCCGCACCGAGGCGGTCGTCCGCGCTACCCGGCTGGGCCTGATCCTGCTCTAAACCAACCTAGCCTTTTTTCCAGGTTGCCGCTCACCATACGAGGGATACCAGCCCCGCGCCCATATGGGATAATAGAGGCACAATGTTGAGCAAAAGCAGAGGAAAAAAGGATGGCTGAATATTGGGCAGATTTATCAACCGCACTGGCCGATTTGGTAGAACTCGCCGGGCAGAGCGTGGTGCGCGTCGAGGCGCGCCGGCGCATCCCGGCGTCCGGAATCGTGTGGTCGGCGGATGGGCTGATTGTGACCGCCCATCACGTCGTACACTGGGACGAGGACATTCGCATTGGGCTGCCGGGCGGCGAGAGCACTTCGGCGGAGATCGTCGGGCGCGATCCGTCTACGGACCTCGCGCTGCTGAAGGCGGACGCCGCCGGGCTCGCCGTGCCGTCATGGGTTGGCCCGGACGAACTGCGCGTCGGGCAGCTTGTGCTGGCGCTGGGGCGACCCGGGCGGAGCGTGCAGGCATCACTTGGCGTGCTGAGCGCCGTGCTTGGCGGTGGCGAGCCGCGCCGCCGGGCGCTCGCCGGGCGCATAGAGCCTATCATCCGCCCCGACCTCGTCATGTACCCCGGTTTTTCCGGCGGGCCGCTCGTCACCGCCGATGGGCGTTTGGTCGGGCTGAACACGTCGGGTTTGAGCCGTGGTGGGCCGCTGACCGTGCCCCTGCCGACCGTCCGCGCCGTCGTCGAGGCGCTCGGCGAGCATGGGCGGGTAAGGCATGGCTACCTCGGCATCAGCAGCCAGGTCGTGCGCCTGCCCGGTGGCATCGAGCAGGAGCTTGGCCAGCAGACCGGGCTGATGGTCGTGCAGGTGCAGCCGGAAAGCCCCGCCGAGCGCGGCGGCATCCTGCTTGGCGACGTCCTCGTTACATTTGACGGTACCCCTACCGAGACGCTTGACGACCTGCTGGCGCTGCTCTCCGGCAGCCGTGTCGGGCGCGAGGTTGAGGTCCGCGTGCTGCGTGGCGGCGAGCTGCGCACGCTGACCGTCACCGTCGGCGAGCGGGAGTAGGCTCTCGCTACGGCGAGAGACAACATCGGTGCGAAGCTAGATAGGCCGCGCCACGAATAAGCCACGCCGCGAATGAACTTCGCGGCTCGTAAACCCCCTCCGACCGTGTTTGCGAAGCAAACACCGTCACCTTCCCCTCGCAAGGGGGAGGGGCAAGCCGGAGGCTTGCATGGAGGGGGTTCAAACTATACTGCGATGACGCATCGCGTGGGTAGGGGCAGGTCTCAGATCTGCCCCTACAATTGTTCCCATTGCCCCAACCTTAAAACTTTCCCCGCAGCCTTGACCCTAACCGAACATATGGTCTATGATGTAATAGCCTGCCGCCCCCAAAAACAGAACCATGCCATCATCACTTTGTCCTTGACATCTACCGCCCATAGGGCTACACTGTTTCTATCTTACAGAAAGGAGGCAGGCGACTCATGCTCAACACTCGCACTCGGAACGTGCCAGTCGTCGGGAACACCGTCCCAGGGCGTGGTGCGCCTGCTGCCTGTTGACCCTTTCAGGGTGTTGACTCTGGCCGTGGGCTGCCGACGCCGCCCACGGTTTTTTGTTCGATAGCACAATTGCGCATCGAGAGCCGTGGGCTGCAGCCCGCTCTGCCGGGAACCGCCAGTCTATGGCTCTCGTATTGATTCTGCTCCCCCTTGTACTGAGCCAGTATTGTGGAGGAAAGCATGTCGGTGACGCAACAGTTTCGCATCGAGGATGGTACGGATCGATACACGGCGTCGAGTTCCTCGAACGGGCGCGGTGAGCTGGACGTCGACCTGGCGATCCAGACCTTTGACCTGGGTCGTATCTACAAGATTCGCGGGCCGAAGCGAAAGGAAGACCCGAAAACGATCGTCGCGCTTGAGGGGGTGAACCTGGAGATCCGGCGTGGCGAGTTGTTCGGCCTGCTCGGCCCCAACGGCGCAGGCAAGACGACGCTCATCAAGATCCTCTCGACGCTCCTGCTGCCCACAAGCGGACGAGCGCTGGTCAACGGGCTGGACGTGGCGACGCAGGTCAAGGAAATCCGCCGCGAGATCAGCATGATCAGCGGCGGCGAGACGAGCGGCTACGGCCTGCTGACCGTCGAGGAGAACCTGTGGATGTTCGCGCGCTTCTACGGGCTGGAGAGCCGCGTCGCGAGGCAGCGCATCGAGGAGATGCTGAAGATCGTCGGCCTGTGGGACCGCCGCCGGATGAAGATCTCCGACCTCTCGACCGGTCTGCGGCAGAAGATGAACTTTATCCGGGGCTTTATCAGCGATCCGACCATTGTCTTTCTCGATGAGCCGACGCTGGGCCTCGATGTACAGGCTGCGCGCGACGTGCGCGCCTTCGTCCAGCAGTGGTTGATCGATCACCCGGACCGCACCGTCCTGCTGACCACGCACTACATGGCCGAGGCGGACGAGATGTGCGACCGGCTGGCGATCATCGACCAGGGGCGTCTGCTGGCACTCGACACGCCGGAGAACCTGAAGCGCCGGCTCCAGCGCGAGGCGATCTTCAACCTGCAGGTGCAGCCGCTCGGAAAGCGACCCAGCCGCGACGAGATGATCGAGGCGGTGCCGGGCGTGCGCCAGGTGACGGTCACCGAGCGCGACGACCACACCGACCTGCAGCTCATCCTTGAGGCGGAGGAAGTGCTCTCGAACGTGCTGATGCACCTGCAGAAGCGCGGTTCAAGCCTGCTCTCGCTGGAGAAGCGCGAGCCGACGCTGGAGGACGTGTTCATTGATCTCGTCGGGCGGCGGCTGGATGAAGACACATCGCAGCGTAACGGAGGGGACAATGGCTGAGTCGATGCTGACGGATGTCGCGATCCGCAGCACGCCGCGTGTCGAGAAGGCGCGCGGCTTCCGACTGTTCTGGGCGACGGTATGGGCACGGGCCTACCCGCGCATCGTCGGCGCAACGCGGGAGATGAGCTGGCTGTTCTTCGAGACGCTACTGCCGCTCCTGAGCGTCGCCGCATATGTATTCGTCTATAAGGCCATCGGCGCGCCGGAGGACTACATCGGCTTTGTGGTCGTCGGCGGCGCGATGACGGCCTTCTGGCTGAACGTGCTGTGGAGCATGGCGAGCCAGCTTTACTGGGACAAGGACCAGGGCAATCTGGAACTGTACGTGCTGAGCCCCGGCCCGCTGACGGCGATCCTGCTCGGCATGGCGGTCGGCGGGCTGGTGATGGCGGGCGTGCGCGCGGTGGCGATCCTCGTTGTCGCGTCGCTGGTGTTCAAGGTGACATACGCTGTCGGCAGCATCCCGCTGCTGCTCCTGACCTTCCTGCTCACCATGTCGGCGTTGTACGGCATGGGTATGATGTTCGCCTCGATCTTCCTGGCAAGTGGGCGCGAGGCGTGGCATCTGGCGAACCTGCTGCAGGAGCCGATCTACCTGGTGTCCGGGTTCTACTTCCCGGTCAAAGCGCTCGGCTTCTGGGTGGCGACCGCCGCGTCGATCATCCCGCTCACCGTGGGGCTTGACGCGATGCGCCAGCTTCTGTTCACGTCGGACCCGACGCTCGGCTTCCTGTCGGTCGAGGTGGAGCTTGGCATTCTGGTCGTGCTGACGGTCGTGTTCATCAGCGCGGCGTACTTCTTGCTCGCCAAGCTCGAGGAGATCGGGCGGCGCGAGGGCCGGCTGATCGAGCGCAGGCGGTAACGGAGAGAGAGTGATGGTACTGACCGAACGCATCCTGAACATACCGTTTGTTCGCCGCAGCGACACGCTGCGCAGCTTCGTGACGGCGGCGTGGCTCGGCTGGCAGATCGAGTCGAACTGGGCAGACCCCTTCCTGTTTGCGGTCTACTCGTTCGTCCGCCCGATTGCCAGCATGCTGATCCTCGTCGTCATGTACAGCGTGATCAGCGAGGGCGGTGTGGGCGACCCGATGTTCAACTACATCTACCTCGGTAACGCGCTGTATATCCTCGTCGGCATGATCATCACCGGGGTGAGCTGGGCGGTCATCGATGACCGCGAGCACTACCGGGTCAACAAGCAGCTTCACACCACGCCGATGGACCACTACGCCTACCTGATGGGGCGCGGCGTGGCGCGGCTGATCATCGGCAGCATCTCGGTGATCATCACGATCGTGTTCGGCGTGCTGGTCTTCAAGCTGCCGGTGTACCTGAACGTGATCAACTGGCCGTTGTTCCTGCTGTCGCTGGTGCTGGGCATCCTGTCGCTCGCGGCCATCGGCATCATCATGGGCAGCCTGACGATGATGATGGCCCGGCACTTCTGGTCGCTGGGCGAGGCGGTGGCGGGCGGCATCTACCTGTTCACCGGGGCGATCTTCCCGCTGGAGACGCTGCCGGTGTACGTGCGCTGGATCGGCTTTACGCTGCCCGTCACGTACTGGCTGGAGCTTACGCGGCGGGCGCTGCTCGGCCCGAGTGCGTCTGGCTTCCCGACGTTGGCGGTCTTCAGCAACCTGGAGCTTATCGGCATTCTCAGCGCGTTCACGCTGGTGCTGCTGGTTGCATCGGTGTTTGTGTACCGCTGGGCGGTCGAGCAGGCGAAGGAGAAGGGGCTCATCGACCTGGAGACGTCATACTAGCATGAGGGTATGCCCCCGTGGGGCAGGGGTAGCACCGCCGCGACTGAACGTTGCGGCTCCCTCTTAATCGATGGGTGTGAAAGGGCCCCGGCCAATTGGCCGGGGCCCTTTTCTGTTATGAATGATGAATGGATGAGTGCAGATGAATTCAATCCCGCTCGCCGAGCCGCAGTTGGCCGACGATCTTCAGTGTGAAGGCCAGCCCGCCGAACGAGATGTGGTCGTCCGTCTGGACCAGCTTGCCGACGCCCGGCCCGAGCCGCACACCATTGTGCATCGTGCCGTTGGTGCTCTTGAGGTCAATCAGGTACAGGCCATCCGCCGTTGGGTGGAGCATCGCGTGCCGCCGGGAGACGCCCTGCTCGAATGCGTGGTAAGGGGCGAGGTCGATGTCAACGCCGGTGTTCGCTGCGCCCCCGCTTCGCCCGAGCACCACGTCGCGGGCCACGTCGAAGCGCAGCGGTCCAGCCGAATCCGGCAGGCCGTGCAGCTCAATCCGCCATACAAGCGTTGACTCGGACCGGCGCTCACGGTCGAAGAGCACCGGGATCAGCCTGTATTCCGGCGAGGTATGCCGCGTCAGCAGGTCTGTCTGTTTGCCTGCGGGCTGCAAATGACGGTAAGGTCGAGTTTCACTATTTTCGTGGTGTGGTGGATACTGCGACATCAGCGGTAACTGCATCTCCTCCGGCTCCAGCCAGCCAGCGCCCCGATCGGCGTCTCGGAACGTGCCTGCACCACGGGTGCAGTTACGCTGTCTGGCTATCTGCGTCGCCTTGTCACCCGGCCCTCTGACAATGCGCACCTTACCAATAAGTCCGCTCCCATTATAAGCGGACAATCGACGCGCAAATATGAAAAAATCATGGATTCTGGCGGCGACCGTCCGCATATTTTGTGCAGTTATGAAGAAGTCTTCACACATATGGCCCATCTGTTTGATATGAGTGGGCCATCCGTTTGATCGTGGGGCTCGCGGGGCTGTCGTGTTAAAATAGGGCCGCCTGCTAACCGCATTCTGCCCGGTGATTCATGCACATCAGCCATCTCTCCCTGACGAATTTTCGCAACTATGCACGCCTCGAAGTGTCCTTCCCGCGTGGTGTGATCGCTCTCTTTGGCGACAACGCCCAGGGCAAGACCAGCCTGCTCGAGGCCGTGTACTACCTTGCTACCTCGCGCTCGCCCTACACCACCTCAGACCGCCAGCTTATCAACTGGCTCGCTGAGAACGACCCGCTCTCGTTTGCCCGGCTCGTTGCAGAGGTGCACACGAAGGACGGCCTGAAGCGCGTCGAGGTGACGCTGCTCAACGAGAGCAACGGGCGCTCCAGCCGCCTCAAGAAGGAGATCCGCATTAACGGCATCTCGCGGCGCGTGATGGACCTGCTGGGGCAGATCCGCGTGGTGCTGTTCCTGCCGCAGGACATGTCGCTCGTGGAAGGCCCTCCCTCCGAGCGCCGCCGCTACCTGAATGTCACGCTCTGCCAGACGGACCCGGCCTACTGCTATGCGCTCAGCCAGTATGACAAGGTTCTGCACCAGCGCAACGCCCTGCTCAAGCAGTTTCAGGAGCAGAGCCAGCGCGGGCAGCGCCCGGATATCTCGCAACTTGCTTACTGGGATGAGCAGCTAGCCGCCTCGGGTGCGGCGATTGTCGCCGGGCGCTACAAGCTCGTGCGGGAACTGGAGCGCCGCGCGCAGAAGGTCCACGCCGATCTCAGCGGCGAGGGCGAGCACCTGCGGCTGCGCTACGAGCCCGGCTTTGACGCGACGCCCGCTCCGCAGGGGCAGATGAGCTTCGATGTGAAGGACCTCGGCGCGTCGGCGCTACCCGCGCTGCCTGTCCCGGAGATCGCCCGGCTTTTCCGCGAGGCGCTGGCCCAGCGGCGCGGCGAGGAGATCAAGCGCGGGCTGACGACCATCGGCCCGCAGCGGGATGAGTTCCGCTTCCTCGTGAACGGGCGTGACCTGGGGCTGTACGGCTCGCGGGGGCAGGGGCGGACGGCGGTGCTGGCGCTCAAGCTCGCCGAACTGGACTGGATGAAGGACACGACCGGCGAGTCGCCCATCCTTCTGCTTGACGAGGTCGCCGCCGAGCTTGACCCGCACCGGCGCGCCTATCTGCTGGAGCGCATCGGCGACGTGGAGCAGGTGATCGTGACGACCGCCGAGCCGGACCTCATGAACGAGTCGTTCATGAAGGAGGCGGCCCAGTGGCGCGTGCATGCCGGGACGATCCAGGTGGTGAATGGCGGGGAGTAGTTCCCTCACGCCGGTTGCGTGTGACCGTCCCTCTCCCAGACCGCGATAGCGGTCGCCCGGGAGAGGGCTATTTCTCACCCTTCTCGCGCTCCCTCAGCAGGTCAATCGTCTCGACCGCGTGCCGCAGATGCGGGATCACGATGCTGCCCCCGACTACCAGCGCGACGTTCAGCGCGTCGTATAACTCCTCGTTTGTCCAGCCGGCCTTCACACACTGAATCAGGTGGTAGTCGATGCAGTCGTTGCAGCGCAGCACGGTCGAGGCGACGAGCCCGAGCAGTTCCTTTGTCTTGGCGTCGAGCGCCTCGTCACGGTAGGCCGCGCTGTCCAGGTTGAAGAAGCGCTTGATGCCGAGGTGGTCAATCTCGAAGATGCGGTCGTTCATCCTCTGGCGATAGGCTTCAAAGTCGTCCAGGCGGTTAGGCATCGTTCCTCCCTGTCTTGATAACTTGCTTGTTGTGATGACCGCCGATGGCCTCTCACAGCGGGCGCTTGTTGGGCATGCCGGGGCGGCGCGGGTACTTTGGCGGTGTCTGCGCGATCTTCTCCACGTCCACGAGATAGCGCGTCTCGGCGACCGTGGGCAGTTCCACCGGCGTGAGCTGCACCAGCCGCCCGCCCAGCAGCCGGATCGCCTCCTGCGCCTCCGATGTCTCCTGCGGGCCGCTCTCTCCCTTCATCGCCAGCGCGTGCCCCCCGACCTTTACCAGCGGTAGCAGGTACTCCATGAGTGTGTTCATCGATGCGACCGCGCGCGCCAGCGCCCAGTCGTACTGCTCCCGGTGCTCCGGCATCTGCCCGATGGTTTCCACCCGCTCGTTAACCAGCGTGACCGGCCCCAGCTTGAGCGTCTCGACGATATGCTGCAGGAAGTCCACCTTCTTGCCCGTTGCCTCCACAAGCGTTAGCTCGATGGCAGGGCAGACGATCTTGAGCGGGATGCCGGGGAAACCCGCTCCGGTCCCCACGTCGATCACGCGCAGGCCGGGGGTGCGCGGGCGCATCACCATCAGTGTCGTCAGCGAGTCGGCGAAGTGCCGTACTTCGATGGCCTCTGGCTCGGTGATCGCCGTCAGGTTGACCTTCTCGTTCCAGGCTTGGAGCTCTTCGGAGTAGGTATGGAACATGCGCAACTGAAGCGGTGTCAGTTTGATGCCCAGCATCTCCTCGGCGATCTGGGCGAGGCGTGGCAGCATGGCGTGAGTCACCTTCCTGTCGCGGTCATGAACGGTTCTCTCGCATCATAACATGATCGCGCGGAGCCGGGTAGCAACTCGCGCGCATGCGTTGGCCGGGATCAAAAGAGGCCCGATCGGATGGCGACCGGGCCTCCAGGATGGTCGTGCATGTTAAACCTTGTAGCAGGCCACGTAGTGCCCGCCCCCCTTGTCCTCCAGCGGCGGATGCGGGTTGTTCTTGCAGAAGTCGTCTGAGATCGGGCAGCGCTCGTAGAAGCGGCAGCGCGGTTTCGGGTCGATCGGCTTGCTGACGCCGCCCTTGATGATGATCTCGTCACGGCCAAAGCGCGGGTCCGGGACGGGCGTCGCGGCGAGCAGCGCCTTGGTATACGGGTGGAGCGGGTTCTGGAGCAGCTCCTCCGTCTCGGCCCGCTCGACCATCTTGCCCAGGTACATCACGCCGATGTGGTCCGTCATGTAGCGGGCGACGGCCAGGTCGTGGGTGATGTACAGGTAGCTCACGCCGAAGCGGTCGGCGAGGTCTTCCATAAGCTGCATCACGCCGATGCGGATCGATACGTCGAGCATCGAGGTCGGCTCGTCTGCAACGATGAAGTTCGGCTCGATGACCAGCGCGCGGGCGATGGCGACACGCTGCCGCTGCCCGCCGGACAGCTCATGCGGGAAGCGGAACATGAACGTGTGTGCGGGCGTCAGGCCCACCACGTTGAGCAGGTCGGCCACACGCTCCTGGCGCTCGGCCAGCGTGCCGATGTTCTGCACGGCGAGCGGCTCGGACACGATATCGAAGATCGTATGCCGGGGGTTCAGCGACTCGTACGGGTCCTGGAAGATCATCTGCACATTGCGGCGGAACATCTTGAGCTGCTTGCCCTTGCGATGTGCGATGTTCTCCAGATTACCGTTCAGGTCCTGAATGAGGATCTCACCGTCGGTCGGCTCGTGCAGGCGGACGAGCAACTTGCCGGTCGTCGTCTTGCCACAGCCGGACTCACCGACCAGGCCCATGCTCTTGCCGGGCATGATCTCGAAGCTCAGGCCATCGACGGCATGAATTTGCCCTTTGACCGGGGCAAAGATGTTCCCCCGGATCGGGAAGTACTTCTTGAGGTCTTTTACTTGTACCAGTGGTTTCGTGCGATCGATGGGCATCGTTTATGCCTCTTCCAGATATTCGGCAGCCGGCTTCTCAAGCGGGTGCCAGCAAGCGGCAAAGTGGTTGTTGCCGTAGTCCTTAAACTCCGGGTACTCCTTCTCGCAGATCTCCGTCGCCCGCCAGCAGCGCGGGTGGAACCGGCAGCCGCTCGGCGGCGAGATCAGGTTGGGCGGCTCGCCGGGCAGCGGCTCCAGCTTGTGCTTGCGCCCCTTGATGCTGGGGAAGGACGTCATCAGCGCGTAGGTGTACGGGTGCAGCGGATGCTCGAAGATCTCATAGGAGCTGGCCATCTCGGCCATCTGGCCCGCGTACATCACAGCGATGCGGTTGCTCACCTCGGCGATGACCGCGATGTCATGCGAGATGTAGATCATGCTCATGCCGAGCTTTTCCTGGATTTCCTCCAGCTTGCGCAGCACGCGGTCCTGAACGATCACGTCGAGGGCCGTTGTCGGCTCGTCGGCAATGATCAGGTCAGGGTTGCAGGAGAGCGCCATGGCGATAACCGCGCGCTGGCGCATACCGCCGCTGTACTCGTGCGGGTAGCGGTCCATCAGCGACGGGTCCAGCCCGACGAGCTCGAACAGCTCAGCCACCCGCTGGCGGGCCTCTTCGCGCGTCATCACGCCGATGTGCAGTTCCAGCGCCTCGATGATCTGGTCGCCAACCGTGTATACCGGGTTGAGCGAGTTCATTGCCGCCTGGAACACCATCGAAATGCGCTTCCAGCGGAACTTCCGCATCTCGTCTTCGGTCAGGGCCAGCAGGTCGGTGTCGTTCAGCCATACGTGCCCGTCGATGATCTTCGCGTTCTCGGGCAGCAGCCGGAGCAGGGTCAGGGCGATGGACGTCTTGCCGCACCCCGACTCCCCGACGAGGCCCAGCGAGTCGCCTTCGGCGAGTTCAAACGACACCCGGTCCACGGCTTTTACATCGCCGCCACGGGTGGTGTAGTGCATTGTCAGGTCTTCAACCTTGAGGAGCGTCTTTGCCACGATCAGGTCTCCCGAATCGATTCCGGTAACGGTGTGCTTAGCATGAGGCGTGGCCTAGCGACGGCGCAGGCGAGGGTTGACGACCTCGTCCATGGCGCGGCCCACCAGATAGAAGGCCGAGCACAGCAGGGTAATGGCCAGGCCCGCCGGGAAGACCAGCCACCAGCGCTGGAAGTCCAGCAGGTAGCCGGACGACTGGGTGGTGTGGATCATCAGGCCCCAGCTCATGCGAATATTCAACAGGCCAAATACCGACAGCACCGCCTCCGAGAAGATGGCGCCGGTCGCGGTGAACATCATGTACAGGAAGGAGAGCGGCATCAGGTTCGGGATGATATGCCGGAAGATGATGTGCAGATCGCTCCCGCCTGCCACACGAGCGGCTTCAATGTACGGTTTGACGTTCACCGCCAGAGCCTGAGACTTGATGATCACCGTTACACCACCGAAACCGGAGAGTAAGCCGAGGACAAGCCCCAGGCTGACGAGGTTCAGATCGAACATCGCCCCCAGCACGATCAAGAGCGGGATCGTCGGGATCATGATCACAAGGTCAGCCAGACGCATGAAGATCACGTCGATAATGCCGCCGAAGTAAGCGGACACCGCGCCGATGAAGGTGCCGATGGTCACGGTGGTGACAGCGGCAACCATGCCGAGCGCAAACTCGGACGACGTGCTATGCATGAGTTGGCTGAGAACGTCGCGCCCCAGTGCATCGGTGCCGAGCAGATGCCGGGCCGACGGCGCTGCCGGGTGGAACGCAACCATCGGGTCATAACCCAGCACCGGGTCGTAGACGCGCCGCTCCCATACGGTGTTCATCAGGATCGGGTGGGCAATGGCCATGATGGCGAAGAACAGCAGCAGCCCCAGGCCGATCAGCCCGATCGGGTTTTCTGCGAACAGCACCCAGCTTTCCTTCAGGCTTCGCCACCAGAGGCCCAGCCGGATGCGCCACATCGCGGCCATTGACTCTGGCTGGGTGCGCGCCGCAATGTCGCGAGTTGTCGCTCCCATGATTTTTTGTCCTGGTTTCTCTAGACTCATCTACCTGCTCCAATCGCCCTAGTATCGAATACGCGGGTCAAGGAATGCGTACACGATATCGGCAGCAAAGTGTGCTAGCAGTGCCAGCACGCCGATGAACGTCAGCGCCCCGATTGCCAGCGGAATGTCGGACCGGGTTGAGGCTTCCAGCAGGATCAAACCCATACCGGGCCATGAGAAGTACGTCTCGGTGATGATACCACCGCCGATGCTGGCAGCGAAGCTGTAGATGAGGCTGGTCACGACGGGCAGCAGTGCGTTGCGGGCGGCGTGCTTGTCGCGAATGACGTTTTCCGGCAGACCCTTCGCGCGGGCTGTCAGGATATAGTCCTCACGCAGTGTTTCGAGCATGCTGTTGCGGGTCAGCAGCATCGTGCCTGCGAAGTTGACGAGGGTCAGCGTCAGGATAGGCAGGATCATGTGCCAGGCGATGTCCCCGGCCCACGGGCCCATCGGCGAGAGTATCCAGTAGCCGAAGAAGGCTGCCGTCACACCCACAAACCCAAGCAGGCGGATACGGCGGCGGTGGATGGGTGCCATATTACGCGTGAAGAAGAGCACGACCCCCAGCAGCAGGACGAAGATGCTCGTCACCAGCATCATGTGGTTGAAGACATCGTTCGCCTGGTATGGCACGTGGCTCCCCCGCCACAGGCGTACGGTAATAAACTTCCCGATCGGGAACCACCCCGCCTTATACGCGAAGAGCCAGATCATCACGAGTGCGAACCACGGGGTGAAGACCGTGTACAGGAAGATGCTGGCGAGCGTGACCGGGTACTCGATCAGCGCACCGCGCTTCCATGCTAACAGACGCCCCAGGAAGAACCCGACGCCGAATGACACCACCGTCGAGGAGAGGAACAACACCAGTGTCCTCGGCATGGTTTCCTTAATGATGTCGATGACAGGCCGTGGGTAGCGTGTCCACGAGACGCCGAGGTCGCCCGTCCAGAAGTTCTTCAGGTAGGTGAGCCACTGTTCGGGCAGGGGCTTATCCAGGCCGAGCTGGGCACGAAGCTGCACTCGGGCTTCTGGTGGAATGTTGGGGTTCCCCAGAAATTGGTCGGTAATATCGCCGGGTTGCGCATGCAGGAGGAAGAACACCACCGTCTGAAACAGAACGAAGGTGATCAACACCTGTATCAGCCGGCTTCCTATGTAACGAAGCATCGTTCACTCCCTTGCCGGGTACTTACCCGAGAGTTGGCCGTCCTGTAGCTCAATTTTACTCGAGTAAGCTAGTTTACTTCACACGGACGTTAGCGGGCTAGTGATATTTATCAGTACCAGATGCTTACACTCGATGCATTAGCGGTGCGAAGATGCCTCTCAGCCATCGAGGGTAAGCGCTGCGGCGGTACTGTCTGACGTTGTGCTTCCACTAGCAGCGCACGCTGGTTGCAGCCATGGCGATCGCCGCACGGGTCGCCCTGGCTGTCAACGCGATTCGCCTCGCCGGCAAAAACGTTCACGGTCTACTATCAGGGCGTTTTAGTAAGAGAGGGCAGGGAATCCAACCCCCTGCCCTCTCCCCGATTCCACTCAGGCGTTCAGGTGCGTGTTACTCGGCGGCGTACGCCTTCACCGTACCCTGCATGCCGTAGAGACCCTGGATACCGTCGAGCACGTTGGTGAACGGATACTCAACGTTCGCGCGGTAGGCCTCAAGCAGCGGGGTCGTGAACAGCGGGATGTACGGCAGGTCGCGGTTCAGGACAACCTGCATCTCGTAGGCGAGCTGCCGTGCCGTCTCGAGGTCGGTCGCGGCCAGGAAGTCACGCGAGAGCTGGTCGAACTCCTCGTTGCAGTAGCCGGGCGAGTTGAAGCCACCCGTCGTCTCCGTGTCGTAGTCGCAGTGCCAGAACGACTCGAAGTAGGTCGGGTAGGCCGGGTTGCCCAGGCCCCAACCCAGGATGTACATATCCCAGGTCGCATCCTGGATCGCGAAGACCCGATCCGAGATGTTGTTGAAGCCGGTCAGGTTCGCGGTCACGGGGATACCGAGCTCGCGCATCCACTGCTCGATCCAGATGGCGGAGGTGGCACGCATCGGGTCGTAGCCAGCGCTCGGGGCCATCAGTTCGAGATCAGGCACCGGGGTGCCATCGGGCATGAGCAGGCGGCCAGGGATGTCCGTGGTCTGGTTGTCCTCGTTCCAGGTCGGAACACCGCCGCCCTCCCAGCTGAAGCCAGCTTCCTGGAGGATCTGGACCGCAGCCTCAACGCGGGCAGCGCGATCCATGTTGTTGCCCTCTTCATCGTAGCCCCAGCGCTGGAGCTCCGAGTTGTACCAGAAGCGGTTCGCCTCAGGCATCACCGTCCAGATGGGGATGGCGCTGCCCTGGAGGATGCGGTCCGTGATGAACGCCTGGTCGATCACGGTCGCAACCGCCTGGCGGAACGCGAGGTTCGAGGTGACCGGACGGTCATCGCGGACGTTGAAGGCCATGTAGCGGAAGCCGTAGGCCGGGTTCTCAACCGTCACGATGTCCGGCGACGCGCTGACCTGCTCGAACAGACCCGGGGTCAGACCGCTCGGGTTGTACACGAAGTCAACCTCGCCGTCGAGCAGAGCCAGAACCGCGGCGTCCTGCGAGCCGTAGATGCTGAAGATCACGTTCGGGACGAACGGACCGGTCTCAACCGACAGGTAAGGATCGCCTTCCGGCTCACCATACGCGGTGAAGGTCGAGCCATCCGGACGGACGACTTCGTACGCACCGTTGTCGTACAGGTTGGTGATCTCACCCTTGTCCGGGTAGTCCTCGCGGGCGACGTTCTCAGCGAACGCGCCGGGCTCCCACTGGCCGAACATCATCGGGCCGTAGACCGGCTCGTCCTCGGGCTGGATCGCGTACAGAGCGGTGCGCGCATCAGCGGCGGCAGCGGCGTACGCGTCGTCAGCCGGATCAATGTCGTCCAGGCCGGTGTTCGCGCGGATTTCCTCAACGATCGGACCCCAGTAGTGCTCGGCGAAGATGGGCATCAGCGACGCGCCGAACTCCCACTCACCCAGGCCGGGGACGTCGGTGAAGAAGTACTTAACCGTCAGCTCGTCCACCATCTCGACGTGGTCGAGGAGGGCCGGGTTGTAGGTCGACCAGTTGCTGGAGAGCTGGAAGTCCTGCATCGTGTTGGCGGTGAAGACGACGTCTTCCGCGGTGAGCGGCTCACCATCCGACCAGGTCAGGCCTTCCTTAATGCGGACTTCGATGGTAACGAAATCACCCTCTTCCGTACGGTCGCCGGGGAGGCCATCAGCAAGGCCGGGGACGAAGTCAAAGCGCTGAGGGGCCAGGCCGTACAGGGACGGGTGATAGTTGGCGATAACCGCGAAGTTCCAGGTCGTCGCCTCGGTGTCGAGGGCCGCCCAGAAGTTGGTCGTGGTCAGGTCCTCATAGATACCCATCTGGTAAGTGGTAATCTCACCGGTGGGGCGAGCAACCTGCTCTTCGCCGCCCTCAGCTTCGCCGGCAGCCTGAGCCTCTTCGAGCGCCCGCTGGGCAGCCTCGAGCTCGGCCTGAAGCTCGGCGATAGCCTCTTCATCGCCAGCCTCGGCAAGCCGCGCCTCAAGCTCGGCGATCCGGGCCTGTGCTTCCTCGAGCGCGGCACTCGTATCGGGTGCTGCCGGTTGCGGGGCGCACGCGGCGACCAGAATGCCGGTCAGGACCAGTACCGTAAGTACTAGCCACTTCTTGTTTCTAAACATCTATGTTCTTCTCCTTCTCACTGTTCTTTGAGTGTAGGGAAGATGGTGCGCGGCAGCGCATTGAAACTAGACGAGGACAAAAGGAACAGTTTGTGCGGCTCCTCCTTTTCTCCGAAGTCAACGCGCCTCTCTCGGTTCCCATCTGCCAATCGCCTGAGAGGATTATGACTAATGATATGCTGAAGCAGGAAGAATGTCAAAAAGAATGCGTATAGAAATAGTTGGGATCGCGTACGTTTCGACCCTGGACATTGTGATTGTCACGTGATCGTGATGTCCGGTTAGGCTTCCGCCTCCAGCCGGGCCGCGATCCAGGCGATGATCCGCCGCGCCACCCCGATCTTGCTCATCAGTGGAAGCTCCTCGATGCCCGCCCCCGAGATCAGGAAGACGCGGTTCGTATCGACCTCAAAACCGGCCTCGGCGGCGGTGATGTCGTTCGCCACGATCAGGTCGAGCTTCTTGCGAGCGAGCTTCTCCTGCGCGTTGGCGATCACATCCTGCGACTCGGCGGCAAAGCCGACCGTCACGCGCGGGCGCTGCGCCTGCTCCGCCACACTCAGCAGGATGTCAGGGTTGCGTACCAGCTTGATCGAGGAGGGCGCGCCCTCGTCCTTCTTGATCTTGTGCTGCGTGACCTCCGCCGGGCGGAAATCGGAGACCGCGGCGCTCATGATCAGCGCATCGGCCTGCTGCTCGCCGGTTGCCAGCGTGAGTACGGCCTGCTCCATGCTGCGCGCGTCGAGCACATCCACTCGCTCGACGCCCACCGGAACCGGCTCGCTAATCGGCCCGGCGATCAGCGTGACGTCCGCCCCGGCTTCAAGCGCAGCCTGCGCCAGCGCCACCCCCTGCTTACCCGACGAGCGGTTGGTGAGAAATCGCACCGGGTCGAGCGGCTCGCGCGTCGGGCCGGCGGTCACCACGATGCGCCGCCCCTTCAGCGGCCCGTTCTGCGCCAGCGCCAGCCGCATGTGCCCGATGATCTCCTCGGGCTCCAGAAAGCGCCCCAGCCCTTCCAGCCCCGAGGCCATCCGCCCGCGCGCCGGCCCGGCGAAGCGCACGCCGCGTGCGCGCAGCGTCTCGACGTTGGCCTGTGTCGCCGGGGCGCTGTACATGCCGACATCCATCGCCGGAGCGACGAGGATCGGGCAGCGGGCTGCGAGCGCCGTCACGCTGAGCAGGTCGTCGGCCAGGCCATGCGCCAGCTTCGCCAGCGTCTGCGCGGTGGCAGGCGCGATGACCAGCAGGTCGGCTTCATGGGCCAGGCCAACATGCGCGATGTGCGTGCCCAGCCCGCCGCCTGTCTCGGTTTCCCACATCGTCGTGTAGACGGGCCGCCCGGTGAGCGCCTGGAAGGTCAGCGGCGTGACGAAGCGTGTGGCAGCCTCCGTCATGATGACATCGACGAGCGCGCCCTCCTGCGTCAAGCGGCTGGCGATCATCGCCGCCTTGTAGGCCGCAATCGAGCCGGTCACGCCGAGGATGATGCGTTTGCCAGTGAAAATGCCGGGGTCTTCCATGATGCCTGTGTCGCTTCCTGTCAACTGTGGCTAATCTGCCGGATGCTGTTGGAGTTCGCGCTGCAGGAGGCGGGCGCGGATGCCTGCGCACAGCCCTGCCAGCAGCCCCGCCGTAAGGAGTGTTGCGGCCTGAAGGAGCGGGCCATCTGCAAAGAAGTTTGACGCCGTGCTGATGTACCGGTACTGCACCGGCGTCGCCAGCAGATAATGCGTGACCGGCATGATGAGGTACGCCCAGCCCACGCCTGCCAGGAATATCTGCCACCCGGTGCTTGCGACGGCGGGCAGCCAGCCGCGCCAGCGCGCGGCGGTCAGCACGGCCAGAGCGATGGTACTGGCGATCACCCCGCCTATGGCGGCAGCCGTCACCACCTGCGGCGTGACGGACAGACCTTCGCCGGGCAACTCCAGCGCAGGCATGAGCAGCAGCGTCGGCACGAGCGCCAGCCCGTCGAGTGCCAGCGCGGCTAACTGTGCCGGGCGTATGGCGGCCCACGCCGAGGGCAGCACGGCCAGAGCCAGCCCGCTGGCGGCGGCGGCTGCGCTGGCAAGGGCCAGTGGCAGCGGCAGGGTCGGGCTGTTGACCGTCAGGGTGATGGCAAGAACACCGGGGATCACGACCGCCGCGGCGATGAGCCACACGCGCCACCAGCCGGGCAGTGAGAGCACACGCCCCCGCCGGGCAGCGATCCGCCCCGCCGCCCACAGCACGGCGTTGTAGCCGATCAGCACAAGCCCGGCGGCGACGAGGCCCGCCATCCAGTAACGGCTGCGTGTGACCGCGTCGAAGGGGGTGGCGCCAAGATGCTCGTAGAGAAAAACGGCGTAGCGGTCGGCAATGCCGAACCAGTAGCCGTACAGCCCGAGCACAAACACGGCTATGGGTAGCGCATGCAGCGCTGCTCGCCGCCACTCCTGCCTGCTTCCGTTTGCCATCGGTCGTCCTCCGCCGTGCCGATCAGTGCTTGCCGGGCGGCGGCGCGATGCCCACCAGCAGCGTGAGCCGCTCCTCGCCGTCGTTGCGCACGCCATGCGGAACCCCGGCGGGCGCCCACACCACCGAGCCTTCTCCTGCGACGTGCGTCTCCTCCCCGATGGTGAACAGGCCCTCGCCCTCCATCACGATGTAGACCTTGTCGGCGCTGTCGTGTGTGTGGACGCTCTGCTCCTGGCCGGGTTCGAGGCAGTTCACGCCCACCATCAGGTGGTCGCCCTCAAAGAGTGTGGTCTTGTAGTGTTTGTCCTCGCGTGCGCCGGTGTGGGCGCGGTAGTTCGTGACGGATGCCATCATGCCTGCCTCTCTGCTGTGTGGGCCATGCCGGGCGGATGCGCGGCACGGTGCGGATGACTACCGTGATTGTACACCAGGCGCGGGGGCTGATAAAGGCAGGTGTGTCTGTGCGGGGAAAAGAAAAGGAGAGGCCGCCCTGCGGCGGCCCCTCCTTTCGATCGGATTAAGGTTCGGTGTGGTGGTTAGATGCCATCGACGATCTTGCTGAAGACGTCGCCGACCACCGGGCCGAGCACCGCGAGGATCACGATCACGACGACCGCGACCAGAACGAGAATGAGTGCGTACTCAACGAGGCCCTGACCCTCTTCGCGAGGCATGAACAACATGATGTTAACTCCTTAAATGATGAGATGATGAAAGTATAGATAAATAGATTCTGCCAACATGATACTTGCGTCCGCTCAGTGGGGAATGGGTAATACTACTTATTCACA
>Ga0207873_1000835_pt1 | contig 32186 bp, 28 predicted proteins | sample BGWIniCompost_FD_187373 | JGI IMG/M metagenome (GOLD analysis project Ga0207873, IMG submission 187373) | Cellulose adapted compost microbial communities from Newby Island Compost Facility, Milpitas, CA, USA - BGW Initial Compost (SPAdes)... ... | reverse complement strand
CCCGGCGCGGCTGGCGGGGCGGGTCGTGGTCGTGATCGACGTGCTGTTCGCCACCTCGACCATCGTGCACGCGCTGGGCGCGGGCGCCGCCGCGGTCTACCCGGCGCGCGACGACGGCGACGCGAGAGCCGCGGCCGCGTGCCGCCCTGGCGTCGTCATCGCCGGCGAGTACATGGCGCGTACCCTGCCCGGGCACGCGCCGGCCACCCCGCTGGCGCTGGCCCTGCACCTGGTCCGCGGCGGGGACCTGGTCTACCTCACCACCAATGGCACCCGCGCCATCGCGGCGTGTGCCGGCGCCGCGGCCGTTTACGCAGGCGCGCTGGGCAATGCCACCGCGCTGGCGCGGCACGTCGTCGCGCACCATCCGGGGCAGCCGGTGCTGCTGCTGTGCGCGGGGTCGCTGGGGCGGTTCAGCCTCGAGGACTTCATCGGTGCCGGCCACCTGGCGCGTGCGCTGCGTGCCGCCGGCGACTACGCGCCCACCGACGCGGCGCTGGCGGCGGAGTTCGCCAGCATGGGCATCGACCCGGGCCGGGCGCTGTCGACGTCGCGGGTCGGGCGCATCCTGGCCGGCGCGGGGCTGGAGGCGGAAATCGCGCATGCCGCCGCCTGCGACACCTGCGACGTGGTGCCGGTGCTGCGCGACGGCGTGCTGGTGAGGGCGCAGGCATGAGCGGCGCCTTTCCCGCGGTGGAGGCCAATGTCGCGCGGCTGCAGGCCTGGCTGCGCGGCCATCTCGACGGTTTCGACGGCGAGCTGCACGTCGAGCGCCTTGCCGGCGGCCGCTCCAACCCGGGCTGGCGCCTGCGCACGGCCGCGCGCGACTGCGTGCTGCGCGCGCGGCCCGGCCCGCGCGAACTGCTGCTGCCGTCGGCGCATGCGATCGAGCGGGAATTCCGCGTACAGCGGGCGCTGGCCGGCAGTGCCGTCCCGGTGCCGGCGGTACACGTGCTGTGCGAGGACGAGTCGATCGTCGGCGCCGGCTTCTACGTCATGGACTTCGTCGACGGCGAGATCTTCCGCGACCCGGCGTTGCCGGAGCTGTCCGCGGAAGGGCGCGCAGCCCGCTACGACGCGATGCTCGCTGCGATCGCGGCGCTGCACCAGCTCGACGTCGACGCGCTCGGGCTGCGCGACTTCGGGCGTCCCGGCCGGTACTTCGCGCGCCAGATCGACCGCTGGACGCGCCAGTACCTCGCCAGCCGCGACGGCGACGTCCCGGCGATGGAGAAGCTGATCGCGTGGCTGCCCGGCGCGGCGCCGCGCGAGGACGACGAGCCGGTCGCGCTGGTGCACGGCGACTTCCGCATCGACAACCTGGTCTTCGCCCGCGGCGAGCCGCGGCTGCGGGCGGTGCTGGACTGGGAGCTGTCCACCCTCGGGCACCCGCTGGCCGACTTCGGCTACCACGTGATGACCTGGCACATCGTGCCCGGGTTCCTCGCCGGGCTCGGCGGGCTCGACCTCGACGCGCTCGGGATCCCCGGCGAGCAGTCCTACGTGCGCGAGTACGAGCGCCGCACGGGCCTGCGCGCCGGCGAGCACTGGGACTTCTGCCTGGCCTACAACCTGTTCCGCCTGGCCGCGATCCTGCAGGGCGTCGGCGCGCGCGCGCGCGCCGGCATGGCGACCGATCCGCAGGCGGCGCGCTTCGCCGCGCAGGTGCCGATGCTCGCCGAACTCGGCTGGGGCTTCGCCCTGCGCGCGGGAGCCACGCCATGAACCCTTCCCCTTTCCACATGCCACGGTGCTGACAACGACATGGCCGTAACCACGACACTGCGCGACGGCATCGCCGTCGTCACCTTCGACAACCCGCCCGTCAACGGCCTCGGCCTGGAGGTGCGCCGCGGCCTGGCCGAGGCGCTGGACGCCGCCAACGCCGACGACGCGATCCACGGCATCGTGGTCACCGGCGGCGGGCGCTTCTTCTCCGGCGGGGCCGACATCAAGGAGTTCAACACCCCGCGCGCCGAACAGGCGCCCAACCTGCACGACGTGATCGCCGCGGTGGAGTCGAGCGCCAAGCCGGTCTGCGCGGCCATCAACGGCACCGCGCTCGGCGGCGGGCTCGAGCTGGCGCTGGCCGCGCACTACCGCGTGGCCCGCCGCGGCATCGAGGTCGGCCTGCCCGAGGTCAAGATCGGCATCCTGCCCGGCGCCGGCGGCACCCAGCGGCTGCCGCGCGCGGTGGGGCTGGAAACCGCGCTGAACATGATCGTGTCCGGCGCCCCGGTGGCCGCCGAGCGGCTCGACGGGAGCGGGCTGTTCGACGCGCTGGTCGAGGACGACGCGGTCGAGGCCGCAGTCGTCCTGCTGCGCGAGCGGATCGCGGCCGGCGCCGCGCATCCGCGCTTGCGCGACCGCCAGGTCGAGCACGACGACGCGCAGGCCTTCCTCGCCTGGGCGCGCATGGGCGTGGCCGCGGCGTCCAGGCACTACCCGGCGCCGCTGCGCTGCGTGGACGCGGTCGCCGCTTCGCTGCGCCCGTTCGAGGAAGGCATCGCGGTCGAGCGCGAGGGCTTCACCGTGCTGGTCAACTCGCCCGAGTCGCGCGCGCTGCGGCACGCCTTCTTCGGCGAACGCGCCGCCAGCCGGATAGACGACGTCGGCCCGGACGTGAAGCCGCGCCCGGTGGCGCGCGTGGGCATCGTCGGCGCCGGCACCATGGGCGGCGGCATCGCCATGAACTTTCTCAACGCCGGCATCCCGGTGGCGATCCTGGAGACCTCGCAGGAGGCGCTCGACCGCGGCATCGCCGCCATCCGCCGCAACTACGAGGGCAGCGCGAAGAAGGGCCGGATCACGGCCGCGCAGGTCGAGCAGCGCATGGGCCTGCTCACGCCCACGCTCGACCATGCCGCGCTGGCCGACGCCGACCTGCTGATCGAGGCGGTCTACGAGGAGTACGCGGTCAAGCAGGCCGTGTTCGAGCAGCTCGACGCGGTCGCGAAGGACGGCGCCATCCTCGCCACCAACACCTCGACGCTCGATGTCGACCGCATCGCCGCCTTCACCCGCCGCCCGCAGGACGTGCTGGGGCTGCACTTCTTCAGTCCGGCCAACGTCATGCGCCTGCTCGAGGTGGTGCGCGGCGCGAAGACGGCCAGGGACGTGCTGGCGACGGCCATGGCGGTGGCCAAGGCGATCCGCAAGACCGCCGTGGTCTCGGGCGTGTGCGACGGCTTCATCGGCAACCGCATGATCGAGCAGTACTCGCGCCAGGCGACCTTCCTGCTCGAGGAAGGCGCGCTGCCGCAGCAGGTCGACCGCGCGATGGAGGCCTTCGGTTTCGCCATGGGGCCGTTCCGCATGGGAGACCTGGCCGGCAACGACATCGCCTGGGCGATCCGCAAGCGCCGCTACGTCGAGCGGCCGGACATGGTCTACGCGAAGAACGCGGACATCCTGTGCGAGATGGGCCGCTTCGGCCAGAAGACCGGCAAGGGCTGGTACGACTACCAGCCCGGCGATCGCACCCCGCATCCGTCCGCCGAAGTCGAGGCGATGATCCTCGAACAGTCGAAGGCGCTGGGGATCACCCGCCGCGAGATCTCCGATCGTGAGATCGTCGAGCGCCTGGTCTACGCCCTGGTCAACGAAGGTGCGCGCATCCTCGAGGAGGGCATCGCCGCGCGCGCCTCGGACATCGACATCGTCTACCTCGCCGGCTACGGCTTCCCCGCCTGGCGGGGCGGGCCGATGTTCCACGCCGACCAGGTGGGCCTCTACAACGTGCTGGCGGCGATGCGCCGCTACGCCCGCGGCCACCGCGGCGAGGCCTGGGAGCCGGCGCCGCTGCTGGTCGAACTGGCCGGCTCCGGCCGCAACTTCAACGATCCGGTCGCGCGCCCGCGCGCTGCCGCCGCATGAGTCACGCCATGAACGAAGCCGTCATCGTTTCCACCGCGCGCACCGGCCTGGCCAAGAGCTGGAAGGGCGCGCTCAACCTCAGCCACGGCGCCACGGTGGGCGGACACGTGGTGCGTCACGCGGTCGAGCGCGCCGGGGTGGACCCGGCCGAGGTCGAGGACGTGGTCATGGGCTGCGCCTGGCCCGAGGGCGCCACCGGCAGCAACATCGCGCGCCAGATCGCGCTGCGCGCCGGCCTGCCGTCCAGCGTGCCCGGCGCGACCGTCAACCGCTTCTGCGCCTCGGGCCTGCAGGCGATCGCGCAGGCCGCGCAGCGGATCGTCGCCGGCGAGCCGGGCGTGTTCGTGGCCGGCGGCGTGGAGTGCATTTCCACGGTGCAGAACACGATCAACCAGCACATGCTGGAAGACACCTGGATGCGCCGCCACCACCCGGCGATCTACATGCCGATGCTGCAGACCGCGGAGAACGTGGCCAGGCGCTACGGCATCGACCGCGAGCGCCAGGACCGCTACGGGGTGGAAAGCCAGCGGCGTGCCGCCGCCGCGCAGGCCGCCGGGCTGTTCGACGACGAGATCGTGCCGATCACCGTGCGCCAGGCGGTGGCGGACCCGGCGACCAGGGCGATGGTCACGCGCGAGGTCACGCTCTCGGCCGACGAGGGCGTGCGCGCCGACACCACATATGAAGGCGTGTCGAAGATCCGCACGGCGCTACCCGGCGGCGTGATCTCGGCCGGCAACGCCAGCCAGTTTTCCGATGGCGCCTCGGCCAGCGTGCTGATGTCGGCGGCGGAGGCCGCGCGACGCGGGATCCGGCCGCTCGGCATCTTCCGCGGCTTCGCGGTCGCCGGCTGCGAGGCCGACGAGATGGGCATCGGCCCGGTGTTCGCGGTGCCCAAGCTGCTGCAGCGCGCCGGGCTCACGGTCGACGACATCGGCCTGTGGGAACTCAACGAGGCCTTCGCCGTGCAGGTGCTGTACTGCATGGACCGGCTCGGCATCCCGCACGAGCGGCTCAACGTCAACGGCGGCGCAATCGCGGTCGGCCACCCCTACGGGGTCAGCGGCGCGCGCCTGGTCGGCCATGCGCTGATCGAAGGCCGGCGGCGCGGCGTGAAGTACGTAGTGGTCACCATGTGCGTCGGCGGCGGCCAGGGCGCGGCCGGCCTGTTCGAGGTGGCCTGAGCCGATGACGGCCCTGCTGCTCTCGCGCGAGGACCTGCGCTTCCAGCTCTACGACTGGCTGCACGCCGAGTCGCTGCTGTCGGCGCCGCGCTTCGCCGCGCACTCGCGCGAGACCTTCGACGCGGTGATCGACAGCTGCGAGCGGCTGGGCGGGGACGTGCTCCTGCCGTGCCACGCGCTCTCCGACCGCGAGGAGCCCGGGTTCGACGGCGAGGCGGTGCGCCTGCCCGACGCGGTGGTCGAAGCCGTGCGTGCGCTGGCGGCCAGCGGCCTGGTCGCCGCCACCCAGGACGACGCGGTCGGCGGCCTCCAGCTGCCGGTGCTGGTGGAGAAGGCGGCGCAGGCCTGGCTGTCGGCCGCGAACATCGGCGCCTGCGCCTATCCGATGCTCACAGCCGGCAATGCCTCGCTGCTGCTGGCCCACGGAAGCCCGGCGCAGGTGGAGGCGTTCGCGCTGCCGCAGCTGCGCGGGGAATGGACCGGCACCATGTGCCTGTCCGAGCCGCAGGCCGGTTCGTCGCTCTCGGACATCACCACCCGCGCCGAGTACGAGCGCGACACGCCGCTCGGGCCCCGGTACCGGCTGTCCGGCCGCAAGATGTGGATCTCCGGGGGCGAGCACACGATCCTCGGCAACATCGTCCACCTGGTGCTGGCCAAGGTGCCGGACGCGGACGGGCGCCTGCCGCAGGGCACCCGCGGCATCTCGCTGTTCATCGTGCCGCGCACGCTGACCGCGGACGAGGGCGGAGAGCGCAACGACGTCAGCCTCGCCGGGATCAACCACAAGCTCGGCTACCGGGCCACGGTCAACTGCGCGCTCAACTTCGGCGAGGGCAGGTTCCGGCCGCAGGGCCGCGCCGGCGCGGTGGGCTACCTCGTCGGCAAGCCGGGCGACGGCCTGGCCTGCATGTTCCACCTGATGAACGAGGCGCGCATCGGCGTGGGGCTCGGCGCGGCTGCGTTGGGCTACACGGCCTACCTGCACGCGCTCGACTACGCGCGCAACCGGCCGCAGGGGCGGCTGCCGGGCCCGGCGGGCAAGGATGCGTCGCAGCCGCAGGTGCCGCTGGTCGCGCACGCCGACGTGCGGCGCATGCTGCTGGCGCAGAAGTGCTACGCCGAGGGCGGGCTGGGCCTCGTGCTCGCCTGCGCGCGCCTGGTCGACGAGCAGCGCATCGCGCGCGAGGCGGGCGACGGCGAAGCGGCCGCATCGAAGCAGCGCCTGCTCGACCTCCTGACCCCGGTGGTGAAGAGCTGGCCCTCGCAGTGGTGCCTGGCCGGCAACGACCTCGCCATCCAGGTGCATGGGGGCTACGGCTACACCCGCGACTACCGCGTCGAGCAGTTGTGGCGCGACAACCGGCTCAATGCCATCCACGAAGGCACCCACGGCATCCAGGGCATCGACCTGCTGGGGCGCAAGGTCGCGATGCACGACGGCGCTGCGTTCGAGGCCTACGTGCGGATGGTCGAGGCCACGCTGTCGCGCGCCGCCGGCGGTGGCTGCGCGGAGCTGGCGGACGCGCTGGCAGCGCGCCTGGCGCGGCTGCGCGAGGTGACCGCTGCGCTGCTGCGGGTCGATGACCCGGTCGCGCGCCTGGCCAATGCCAGTGCCTACCTCGAGGCCTTCGGCCACGTCACCGTGGCCTGGGTGTGGCTGGACCAGGTGCTGGCGCTGGGCGGCCGCGACGACGGCTTCGCCCGCGGCAAGCGCCAGGCGGCGCGCTGGTTCATGCGCTGGGAGCTGCCGCGCGTGGATGCGTGGCTCGACCGCCTGGCCGACAACGACGACACCGCGCTGGCCATGCGCGACGAATGGTTCTGAGGGAGCGCAGCATGACCGGCCACCGCCACCTGTTCGATCTCGACGGACGCACCGCACTCGTCACCGGCGGCTCGCGCGGCCTCGGACTGCAGATCGCCGAGGCGCTGGGCGACTTCGGCGCCGCGGTGATGATCGCCGCGCGCAAGCGGCACGAGCTCGACGAGGCGCTGGCGCACCTGCGCGGCCGCGGCATCCGGGCCGAGGCCAGCGCTGTGGACCTGGCCGGGGACGGCGCGGCGGAGGCTCTGGTCGAGGCGACGCTGGCCGCGTTCGGTGGCATCGACGTGCTGGTCAACAACGCCGGGGCGACCTGGGGCGCGCCGGCCGAGGACTACCCGCTCGAGGCCTGGGACAAGGTGTTCAACCTCAACGTGCGCGCCCTGTTCGCGCTGTCGCAGCAGGTGGCGCGGCGGGCCATGCTGCCGCGCGGCAGCGGGCGCATCGTCAACATCGCCTCGGTCGCGGGCCTGCGCGGCAACGCCGGCGCCCTGCTCAAGACCGCCGCCTACAACGCGTCCAAGGGCGCGGTGGTCAACCTGACCCGCGCGCTGGCGGCGGAGTGGGGCGGCCGCGGCATCACCGTCAATGCCATCGCGCCCGGATTCTTCCCCTCGAAGATGAGCCAGGGGGTGATCGGCGCTCTGGGCGAGGACGCGCTGATGGGCCACGCGCCGCTGCGCCGGCTCGGCGGCGATGAGGACCTCAAGGGCGCCGCGCTGCTGTTCGCCTCCGACGCCGGCGCGCACATCACCGGCCAGGTGCTGGCCGTCGACGGCGGGTACACGGCGGTATGAGCGCGACCATGGCCATGGGCGACCTGCGCGGCAAGGTGGCGGTGATCACCGGCGCCGGGTCGGGCTTCGGCCGCGAGTTCGCGCGGGTGGCGGCCGGGGCCGGCATGGCGGTGGTGCTGGTGGACGTGCAGGCAGACGCGCTCGCCGAGACCGCGGCCGCGCTCGAGGCGGGGGGCACCACGGTGATGCAGCGACGCCTGGACGTCGCCGATGGCCACGCCCTGCAGACCCTGGCGCACGACGCCTGGGCGCGCTTCGGCGCGGTCCACCTGCTGTTCAACAATGCCGGGGTCGGCACCACCGGGATGGTCTGGGAAGCCAGCGTCCAGGACTGGGAGTGGGTGCTCGGCGTGAACCTGTGGGGCGCGATCCACGGCGTGCGCGCCTTCGTTCCGCGCATGCTGGAGGCGGCGGCGGGCGATCCCGGCTACCGCGGCCACGTGGTCAACACCGCCTCGGTCGCGGGGCTGGTGGATCCGCCGTTGACCGGGCCGTACAACGTCGCCAAGCACGCCGTGGTGTCGCTGTCGGAAACGTTGTACCAGGACCTGTCCCTGGTCGGCGACCGCGTGGGTTGCTCGGTGCTGTGCCCGTCGTGGGTCGGCACCGGGATCGCCCGGGCCGACCGCAACCGCGATCCGCGTGCCGTGCGCACCCGCACCCGCGCCGCCGCCGTGGGCCAGGCGCTGGTCGACAAGGCGGTGTCGTCGGCGAAGACCACCGCCGCGGACGTCGCACGGCTGACCTTCGAGGCCATCGCCGAGCGCCGCTTCTGGATCCTGCCGCACCCGCAGGCGCTCGACGCCGTGCGCGCGCGCCACGAGGCCCTGCTCGCGCACGCGCCGCCGCCCGATCCCTATGCCGCGCTGCCGCAGCTGCGGCGCCAGATCCTCGACGCGCTGCACGCGCCCTGAGCCACCGGAGCCTCCATGGACCTGAACTTCAGTCCCGAAGAACTCGCATTCCGCGACGAGGTGCGCGCCTTCGTCGCCGCCCACCTCCCCGACGACATCCAGGGCCGCGTGCGCCGCGGCGACGAGAGCCAGGTGGCCGACGACATCCGCCGCTGGCAGAAGATCCTGCACGCGCACGGCTGGGGCGCGGTGATGTGGCCGCGCGAGTTCGGCGGCACCGGCTGGGACAAGACCCGCCAGTTCCTGTTCGAGATCGAATGCGCCGCGGCCGACGCGCCGATCCAGCTGCCGTTCGGCCTGAAGATGGTGGCGCCGGTGATCATGCGCTACGGCACGCCGGAGCAGCAGCAGCGCTTCCTGCCGCGCATCCTCGACGGCAGCGACTGGTGGTGCCAGGGCTACTCGGAGCCGGGCAGCGGCTCGGACCTGGCCTCGCTCAAGACCCGCGCCGAGCGCGACGGCGACCACTACGTGGTCAACGGGCAGAAGGCCTGGAACACGCTCGGCCAGCACGCCGACTGGATCTTCTGCCTGGTGCGCACCGACCCGGACGCCAAGCCGCAGCGCGGCATCAGCTTCCTGCTGATCGACATGCGCACGCCCGGCATCCGCCTGCAGCCCACGCGCCTGCTCGACGGCACGTACGAGGTCAACGAGGTGTTCTTCGACAACGTGCGCGTGCCGGTCGGGAACCTGGTGGGCGAGGAGAACGCGGGCTGGACCTGCGCCAAGTTCCTGCTCGGCCACGAGCGCACCAACATCGCCGGCATCGGCGCCAGCCGGCGCGAGCTGGCGCGGCTGCGGCGCATGGCCGCCGAAGCCGTGCGCGACGGCCGGCCGCTGGCCGAGGACCCCGTGTTCGCCGCGCGCATCGCCCAGGTGGCGCTGGAGCTGCGCGCGCTGGAGGTGACCAACCTGCGCGTGATCTTCGCCGAGGCGCGCCAGCAGGCGCCGGGGCCGGAAGCCTCGATGCTCAAGATCCGCGGCACCGAGATCCTGCAGCGCATCACCGAACTGCAGGTCGAGGCGCTGGGCGCGCGCGCGCTGGAATACGAGGGCGACGGCGAGGACGTGCCGCGCGCCGTCGGCCAGTACATGAACCTGCGCAAGCTGAGCATCTACGGCGGATCCAACGAGATCCAGCGCAACATCATCGCGCAGATGGTCCTGCAACTCTGAGGCAACGACACGATGGATTTCTCCTTCACCGAAGAACAGCAGATGCTGCAGGACTCGATCCGGCGCTACCTGGCGTCCGACTACCCGCTCGAACACCGCGCGAGGATCCTCGCCAGCGAGGCGGGCTGGTCGCCGGAGACCTGGCGGGCGCTGGCCGAGCTCGGCCTGCTCGCGCTCGACATCGACGAGGCCGACGGCGGCATCGGTGCCGGACCGGTCGGCACCATGCTGGTGTCGCAGGCGACGGGCGCGGGCCTGCTGCTCGAACCGTTCCACTCCAGCGCCGTGCTGGCCACGCGCGTGGTCTCGCTGCTGGCCCGGGGCGAGCAACGCGCGACGCTGCTCGGGGCGCTGGCCTCGGGCGAGGCGGTCGCGGTGCTGGCCCACGACGAGGACGGCGGATGGTTCGAGCCGCGCGCCACCACTGCCGAGGCCGATGGCGACGGCTGGCGCCTGCGCGGACGCAAGGCCCGCGTGTACCACGCGCCAATGGCGCGCTGGCTGCTGGTGAGCGCGCGCACGCAGGACGGATCCGGCGTGTTCCTGGTCGAGCGCGAGGCCGCGGGCGTGCAGCTGCGGCCGCTGCGCACGGTCGACGGCCAGCGCGCCGCCGATATCGAGTTCGACCTGCGCCTGCCGGCGGACGCACGGCTGGGCGGCGAGGCGTCCGCGGCGCTCGACGAGGCGCTCGACCTGGGACTCGCGGCGCTGTGCGCCGATGCGCTGGGCGTGCTCGACCGCGCCCTGGCCACGACCGTGCAGTACGCCCGCGACCGGGTCCAGTTCGGCACGCCGATCGGGCGCTTCCAGGCGCTGCAGCACCGCATGGCCGACATGTACATGCAGGTCGAACAGGCGCGTTCGATGACCTACCTGGCCACGTCCGCCTGCGAGGGCGGCGATCCGGCCGCGCGCCGGGAGGCGGTCTCGGGCGCCAAGGTCGTGGTCGGCCAGGCGGCGCGCCGGGTCGGCCAGGAGTCGGTCCAGCTGCACGGCGGCATGGGCATGACAGACGAGCTCGACGTCAGCCACTGCTTCCGGCGGCTGCTGGCGTTCGAGCTGCGCATGGGCACGACCGACGAGCACCTGCACGCGCTGCAGGCGCTCGCGCGGGCCGGGGCCGCGTAGGCGGGACGACGGCCGCCTGGCGTCGCGCGCATGCGGCGGACGGGCGGCCAGCGGGACGGAGCGGGGTGCGCAGGGGACGCGGGAGGAAGGAGCGGCACGCAGGACAGGGACACATTCGAGGTTTCCGGGCCGCCGCAGGGGGCGGCGGCCGACGAGGACCCAACGCAGGATTACGGGAGGGTAGACCCATGAACGGCAACACGATCCATCGCAGTTTGCTCGCCGCCTCGGTGGCGCTCGCGCTGTGCGGTTTCGCCACGACCGCGCTCGCGGACGACGCCTTGCAGGAGGACGGCGGCCAGGCCCCGCCACCCGCATCCAGCGAGCGGGCGTCCACGCTCGACACCCTGATCGTCACCGCGCAGAAGCGCGAGGAGGCGCTGCAGGACGTGCCGATCACCCTGAGCGTGCTGCCCGAGCAGCTGCTGCAGGATGCCGGCGCGCGCGACATCAAGGAGCTCCAGCACCTGGTCTCGGGGATGAGCGTCACCAGCACCGCGTCGGAAAGCCAGACCACGGTGCGGCTGCGCGGCATCGGCACGGTCGGCGACAACCCGGGCCTGGAATCGTCGGTGGGCGTGGTGATCGACGGCGTCTACCGGCCGCGCAACGGCGTCGGCTTCGGCGACCTGGGCCCGGTCGAGCGGGTGGAAGTGCTCAAGGGCCCGCAGGGCACGGTGTTCGGCAAGAACACCTCGGCCGGCCTGGTCAACGTGGTCACCCGGGCGCCGTCCTACAACCAGAGCGTCGAAGCCGAGGTCACCGCCGGCAACTACGGCCTGTTCGGCGTCTCGGCCAGCTACAACGACGCGCTCAGCGACACCGCCGCCTTCAGCCTCTACGGCGTCAAGCGCTGGCGCGACGGTTTCCTCGACGTCGAGACCGGCGCCGGGCCGCGCACCAGCCGCGAGGACAACAACCTCGACTTCCACGGCCTGCGCGGCCAGCTGCTGCTCGAGCCGACCGACGGCCTGCGCATCCGCATGATCGCCGACTACGCCAGCCGCAGCGAGGAATGCTGCGCCTCGGTGACCACGACGCGCGGACCGACCGCGGACATCGTCGACGCGCTGGCCGGGGGCGAGGGCGTCATCCCGGTTCCGGATCCCTCGCGGCGCCTGGCCTACAGCAACGACATCACCCGCCAGTCGGTGGAGGACAAGGGCTGGTCGGTACAGGTCGACTGGGACACGCCGTGGCTGGGCGAGGCCACCCTGACCTCGATCACCGCGATGCGCGACTGGATCAACCTCAACTCCGGCGACCTCGACTTCACCACGGCGCCGATCTGGGTCCGCCACTACGGCGCCGGCGAGAACGACGTCGGCTTCGAGACCTTCAGCCAGGAGCTGCGCCTGACCGGCTCGACCGACAAGGTGGACTGGATGGTGGGCGCCTTCTACGCGGACGAGGACCTGGTGCGCAACGACAGCATCACCATGGGCAGCGCCTACGAGCCCTACCTGTCGATCGCGCTGCTGAGCAACATCGCCGCGGCGTTCCCGCCGGGGCTGGTGGATACCAGCAACCCGTTCCTGTTCCTGTCCCAGGCGGCCGGGCGGCCCTACGGCACCACCTTCGTCGGCGGCGGCAGCCACGACCATTTCGAGCAGAACGCGCGCAGCATGGCGCTGTTCACCAACAACGTCTGGCACGCCACCGACGCGCTCGACGTCACCATCGGCGCGCGCTACACCGACGAGCGCAAGCAGCTGCGTTCGCAGCTGAGCAACCCCAACGGCGGCATCGGCTGCGCCAACGGCCTGCTCAACCCGGCCCAGGTCGGGGCGGCGCTGGCCGGCCGCGGCGTGCCGGGGCCCTACATCGCCGACCTGGTGCCGACGGTGATCGGCTACATGTGCCTGCCGTGGAGCAACGTGATGCACCACGGCCGCGACACCTGGCAGGAGCGCGACGAGAAGGAATGGTCCGGGTCGCTGCGGGTGTCCTACCGCTGGAGCGAGGCGCTGATGACCTACGTGTCGGCGGCGCGCGGCTACAAGGCCGGCGGCTTCAACCTCGACCGCGTGCAGTCGTCCAACGGCCTGTCGTCGGGTGGTGCGGGTATCACCCCGGTCGACGACACCTCGTTCCCCGGCGAGTTCGTCGACAGCTACGAGCTGGGCCTGAAGTCGACCCTGGCCGGCGGCAACCTCCTGCTCAACGCCTCGCTGTTCCAGCAGACCTTCACCGACTTCCAGCTCAACAGCTTCCTCGGCACCAGCTACGTGGTGCGCTCGATCCCGGAGCTCAAGAGCCGCGGCCTGGACCTCGACCTGATGTGGCAGACGCCGGTCGACGGCCTGTCGGTGCAGGGCGGCGCGACCTGGCTCGACGCGCAGTTCGGCGACGACCTGCTGCCCGACGCCGACCTGGTGCTGCTGCCCGGCGCCACCCCGGGCTTCATGCCGCGCTGGCAGGCCAACGCGTCGCTGACCTACGAGTGGGATGTCGCGGACCGCATGCTCGCGCGCGTGTACCTCGGCGCGCGCTATACCGGGGAACACAACACCGGATCCGACCTCGACCCGCAGAAGCTGCAGGATGCCTACACCGTGGTCGATGCGAGGGTGGTGCTCGGATCGCGCGACCGGCGCTGGGCGGTGGAGCTGTGGGGCCGCAACCTCACCGACGAAACCTACAGCCAGGTGGGCTTCGACGCGCCGATCCAGACCGGTTCCTGGAACGCGTTCCTCGGCGCGCCGCGGACCTACGGCGTGACCCTGCGCATCATGTACTGAGCCCGGGTCCGGGTGGGTGCGTCGCGCCTGGAGTGTCGCGCGCGCCCACCCGGCACCCGTTTCCGGTGCGGAGGTGCCGGGGCGGTCCGGCCGGAGGGCGGCCGCTCAGGCGCCGGCCGCGGCCGCGCGCAGTTCCCGCGCGCGTTCCGGCCCCAGGTGGGCCGCGATGGCGCGGCGCATCAGGTACAGCAGCGGGATCAGCGCGATCGCGGCCAGCATCTTCCAGGCGTAGTTGACGCTGCTCACCGCCAGGAACAGCGAGGTCGGCCACTGCTGCGGACCGAGCACGAACGCGATCCAGATCACCACGAAGCTGTCCACCAGCTGCGAGACCGCGGTCGAGCCGGTCGCGCGCAGCCAGACCATGCGTTCGCCGGTGGCGCGCCGGATGCGGTGGAACACGGACACGTCGATCAGCTGGCCGACCAGGAACGCGACCACCGAGCCGGCGATCGTCCACAGTCCCTGGCCGAACACCGCGGCGAACGCTGCCTGGTAGTCGGGCACGCCCTGCGGCCGGGCCGCTTCCACCCACCAACCGGCCGGTGCCAGCGCGATCGCGATGAAGGCGAACACGAAGCCGTACACGATCAGCCCCACCGCGATCCACGAGATCATGGTCACGCCGCGGCGGCCGAAGTACTCGTTGATCACGTCGGTGAACACGAACACCACCGGCCACAGCAGCGTGCCGGCGGTGAAGCTGAGCGAGCCGGCCTGCCCGAACAGGTTCCACTCCAGCGGCGCGATGCCCAGGGTGTCCTCGAGCGCGAAGATCTTGACCCCGATGAATTCCGCGAGCACCGCGTTGACGCAGAAGAACGCCGCCAGGGCGATGAACAGGCGGGTGGCGCGGTCGTCGAGCGGCCCGCGCGCGCTCATCCCGGGCGCGGCTCCGCACCCCCGGGCGGCGGGGCGAAGGGGATGTCGTCCGGCGCCACCGCGCCGCCGCTGATGATGAAGCTCATCGCCTGGTCCACGGTCCAGTCGGTGGGCGTGATCTTCTCCACGGGCACGATCTCGAGGTAGCCCGAGGTCGGGTTGGGGGTGGTCGGCACGTACACCGCGGCCAGTTCCCGGCCGGTGCCCGACTCGCGGATCACGCGGGTGACGAAGCCGACCGACTTCATCTGGTCGTGGGGGAAGTCGATCAGGACCACGCGCTGGGTGCCGTCGGGCTTGGTCTGCAGGATGTCGAGCAGCTTGCGCGCGCTCGAATAGATGATGTTGGCCAGCGGGATGCGCCCGACCAGGGCCTCGAGCCAGCGCAGCAGCCGCTGCCCGACCACCCGCCGCGCCAGCCAGCCCACCGCCAGGATCAGCCCCAGGGTGGCGACCATGCCGATGGTGGCCTGCACCGAAGCGACGTTGACCCAGCCGAGCGTGTCCGGCGCCCAGGCGGCGATGCGCTGCGACAGCGGCGCGACCCAGGGCCGGCTGATGTCCGACAGCAGCACGAAGACGAACTTCACCACCACCCAGGTGAGCCAGATCGGCAGCAGGGTGAGCAGTCCGGTGAGGAACAGGCGCTGCAGGCGCTGCGCCGGGGTCGGGGGATGGGACATGTCCCGGATCTTACCGGTCCGGCAGGCCTACAGCTCGCGCACCAGGCGGAACGCCACGTCGTCGTAGCCGCGCCCGGCGTCGAGCAGCCGGGCCGAATCCTCGGTGCGCCAGCTGGCGCCGACGGCGCGGCGCTGGCCGCAGTCGCTGCCGCAGTCGGCGCGCCATTCCGAGAACGCGCGCCCTGCCGCCGGCGGCAGGCGTGCGGCCTCGGCCACGGTCGGAAGCCGGTAGCGGTGGCCGTCGCGCCGGCCCAGCCACTGCGCATAGGCCTCGGCGTCGGCCACCGACACGCACACCACCGGGTCGCCCGCGGACTGTTCGAACCCCGGCCGCATCCAGTCGCGCGGCGACACCATGCGCAGCAGCGAGGCGCGCTCGCGGCACAGCGTGGCGGTGCGGCCGGTGGCGTTGGCGAACCGTTCGTACTCGGCGCGCGAGACCGGGCGCCGGAACGCGGCGAGCGGGCGCGCGGTGCCCTCGAGCAGCTGCATGCCGTCCAGGTTGCCGGGGTCGCGGCCCTGCAGGTCGGGAATCTTCGCGGCCAGCGCCTCGAGCCGCGCCACCGCGGCGGTGGGCAGGCGCGCGTCCCGGGCCCGCTGCACCGCGCGCAGCGCCGACTCGCGGTCGACCTTCGTTGCCGCCGCGCCGATCCTCGCCCGCATCGCGGCCTCGACGCGTTCGCGCCACGCGGCGTGGGCCGCGTCGCCCGCGGCGCCGCTCTCGTGCAGGCGCGCGGCGGCGGCAAGGAGCGGGTCGATGTCCTGGTCGGACGCCACCGCCCTGGCCGTCGCCTCGGCCAGGGCGCGCATCACGTCGGCGGCGGTGGCGGCGAGCTGCGGATGCGCGGGGTCGGCGCGCGCCGCCTCGACCACGCTGTGGGTGGCGTTCTCGCCGGGCGGCAGCGACAGGCGCCCGTCCTCGAGCTGCAGGCGCGCCTGCTCCAGCCAGCGGTCGGCGTCCGAGAGCGGCGCGGCGGCATCCATCGCCGGCTCGGCCAGGCCCGCCACCGCGGCCGCCGGCGGAAGCGGCGACGCCGGCGGTGCACCGGTCGCGGCCTGCGGCGACGGGGTCGACGTGCCGGGCGTGCGGACGTGGTGCAGGCCCAGGCCGAGCGCGGCGGCGACCGCCAGCCCCAGCAGCACCCAGGCCGTGGCCGGCGCGCGGCGCAGCCACCCGTTCGCGGCCGCCAGCAGCCGTGCGGGCGCGGCGCGGCCCGGTCCGCCCTGCGGCACGCGCTCGAGCGCCTCGAGCATCTGCGCCGCGTCGGCGAAGCGCTTGCGCGGCGACTTGGCCAGCGCACGGTCGAAGAAGCGCTGCCAGTGGCGCAGCGAAGGCGGCAGCCTCGGGATCGGGTTCTGCGCGTGCTGGATCGCCATCGACAGCGCGTCGTCGGCCTTGTAGGGAAGCTCGCCGACGAGCATTTCCCAGGCCAGCACGCCCACGCTGTAGAGGTCGGCGCGATGGTCGACCTGTTCGCCGCGCGCCTGCTCCGGCGCCATGTACGCGGTGCTGCCCACCGCCAGTCCGGTCATCGTGACCCGGGTGCCGTGGCCGCGGCGCAGGGCGATGCCGAAGTCGGCCAGGAGCGGTCGGTCGGCTTCGTCGAACAGCACGTTCTCGGCCTTGACGTCGCGGTGGACGACGCCGCGCGCATGCGCGTAGGACAGCGCCGAGAGCAGCGCGCGCAGGATCTCGCGCACCCGCTGCGGGTCGCCGGTGAGGTCGCGCTGGCCGACGTGGCCGCGCGGCAGCCAGGGCATCGCGTACCAGGGCAGTCCGTCGGCGGTGCGCCCGACCTCGTGGATGCCGACGATGTGCGGATGTTCCAGGCGCGCGATGGTGCGCGCCTCGTTCTCGAACCGGCGCCGCGCCACCTCGTCGGCCAGCGCCTCAGGGCGCATCACCTTGATCGCGACCTCGCGCCCGAGCGACAGCTGGGTGCCCAGGTACACGGTCGACATGCCGCCCTCGCCAACCACGCGCGCCACGCGGTAGCCCGGTACCTCGGGCAGCGGTCCTCGCACCGGCTGGGTTGGCCAATCCGTCATCGATTCCCCCTGTCGCCGGGGGAGCATACACAGCGGCGGCGCCGGGCCGGATGAATCCGCCCGTGGCGGCGCGGGTCAGCGCCGCTTGCGGCGCACGTACAGCTGCTTGCGCACGCGCGCGACCACGTCGCCGTCGCGGTCGCGCACCTCGACCTCGAACCAGTGCAGGTACTTGTCGCCATCGGCGGTCGCGGCACGCATGCGCTCCAGGGTGTCGTCGTCGAGGTGGAACTCGGCCGCGACCACGCCCCGGCCGGGCTTGACGAACTCGATCTCCGCCGCCCGGTCCCAGACGATGTAGTCGCGTCCCAGCGACTGCAACGTCAGGAACATGTGGAACGGGTCGGTCATGGCGAACAGGCTGCCGCCGAAGTGGGTGCCGACGTAGTTGCGGTTCCACGGCCGCAGGCGCAGCTCGACCCTGGCCCGGCGCCAGTCGGGCGAGAGGTGGGTGATGTGGATCCCGGCCGCCACGAACGGCGGCCACAGGTTGAACAGGTGGCGGAACAGCCTGGGATAACGCGTCATGCGCGGGAGGAAGGGAGCTGCGACGGCATCGCCGCAGCTTACCATACGCTCTGGTATGGCCAGGCCCCGCCGCGCCCGGCGCGGGCTCAGACCAGCAGCAGCGACGCCATCCGGCGCCGGTAGCGGCCGACCAGCCCGGCGTCGTCGATGATCTGGAACGCGTCGATCAGGGCCTTGCGCGGCAGTCCGTCGCCGAAGGCGCGGTCGCGCTGCAGCATCTCGATGAACTGCTCCAGCCCGGCCTCGGCGTCGCCGGCGACGATCCGGTGCACGCCCAGCAGGTGGCGCGCGCGCAGGTCGCCCGGGTCGGCGGCGACCGCGGCCTCGAGCTCGGCCGGCGGCGGCGCGTCGGCGAGCAGGGCGGCGAAGCCCAGACGCGCGCGCGCCTTCACCGCGCGGTCGTCGGTGGCGAGGTTGGCGGGCAGCGCGTCGAGCAGGCGTTCGGCCTCCTGCGCCGCGCCGGTCTGGAGCAGGGCCAGGGCGAGGTCGAGCTTGAGTTCGTCCTTGTCGGGCTCGGCTTCGACCGCCGCGCGCAGGCGCGCGACCTCGGCCGCCGGATCGAGCGGTACGGGCTCCGCCTCCGCGGCGTCGCCGCCGCCCTCGGCCGGCTCGATGCCGTGGTGGCGCAGGAACTCGCGCAGCTGGCCTTCCGGCAGCGCGCCCTGGAAGCCGTCGACCAGCTGCCCGCCCTTGACCAGGAACACGGTCGGGATCGAGCGGATCTGGAACGCGGCGGCGATCTGCGGCTCGCGCTCGGTGTCGACCTTGGCCAGCAGGAAGGCGCCGTTGTACTGGCCGGCGAGCTTTTCCAGGATCGGGCCGAGGGTCCGGCACGGGCCGCACCATTCGGCCCAGAAATCCACCAGGACCGGCACCTCCAGCGACTTGCGCAGGACTTCCGCCTCGAAGCTGGCGGTCGTGGCGTCGAAGACGTGCTTGGCGGCGTCGGCGGTCATGGGCGGTTCCGGTGCGGGGGAGGGCAGGATGGCGGCAGCGCTCCGGGATTCCAAGCCGGAGCCGGGAAAAGTTGACGCCGCGGGGCCCGGATGTAACATCCGTTTTACATGAGCCCCGCCAGCATCCGCGTGCCGGTCGCCTCGCCTCCGGCCCGCACGCCGGTCGCGAACGCGATCCGCCGCCTGCGCACGGAACGCGGCATGACCCAGCAGGCGCTGGCCGATGCCTGCGGGGCGACGCGGCAGACGATCATCGCGCTCGAGGCGGCGCGCTACGCGCCGTCGCTGGAACTGGCGTTCCGGATCGCCCGCGCCCTCGGCGCCGGGATCGAGGACGTGTTCCGCTGGGAGGGCCGGTGATGCGTCCCGACCGCGTCCTGGCCGGCGCGGCCGGCGCCACCGCGCTGGTCGCGGCCGTGGGCGTCGGCGCCGCGCTGCCCGGCTGCTCGCCGGCTTGGGTTCGCGCCCGGTTCGGCTGGATGTGGCCGGCCGCCGGGCCGCTGGCGGCAGCTGCGACCCCGCCGCTAGCCGTGGCGCAGCTTGAGCGCGAGGATCACCGCCGCGAGCACGAACGTCACCGCGTTGGCCAGGATCATCGGCCAGGAGCCGAGCACGATCCCGTAGCAGAACCAGCACACGATGCCGACGATGAACACCACGTACATCCCGAGCGAGATGCCGCTGGTGTCGCGGCTGCGGATCGTCTTCACCGCCTGCGGCACGAATGCCAGCGTGGTGAGCACGGCCGCCAGGTAGCCCAGCCACTCCAGGTTCATCGCTGCTCCCGCGCGGCCCCGGGCCTCATGGCTGCGCGTACACGCGCCCGTCCTTCATCACGAAGTCCACGCCGAGTACTGCGTTGATGTCGGCCACCGGGTCGCCGGGCAGGGCGATGATGTCGGCGCGCTTGCCGGCCTCGAGCACGCCCTGGTCGTCGACGCCGAGCACGCTGGCCGCGTGGATCGTCGCCGCCTGCAGCGCATAGGCCGCCGGGATCCCGGCCTCGACCATGTAGATGAATTCGCGTGCGTTGTCGCCGTGCGGGCCGACGCCCTGGTCGGTGCCGAAGGCGATCTTCACGCCCGCCTTCCAGGCGCGGCCGGCGGTCTCCTGGATGCGCGCGCCGATGGCGGCCGCCTTGGGCCGCACGATCTCGGGGAAGTAGCCCGGTTCCTTCGCCTTGTCGGCGACGAAGCGCCCGGCGTAGATGGTCGGCACGTACCAGGTGCCGTGCTGCTTCATGAGCCGGATGACCTCGTCGCTCATGTGGGTACCGTGCTCGATGCTGGTGACGCCGGCCACCACCGCGCGCCTCATGCCTTCCTCGCCATGGGCGTGGGCGGCGACGGTGTAGCCGTAGTCCTTCGCGGTCTCGACCACCGCGCGGATCTCGTCGATGGTGAACTGCGGCGCGTCGCCTGACTTCGCGTAGCTCAGCACGCCGCCGGTGGCGGTGATCTTGATGACGTCGCTGCCGTCCTTGTAGCGCTGGCGCACGGCCTGGCGCGCGTCGTCGACCGAATTGATCACGCCTTCGGTCGGCCCCGGCGGGCCGACCAGGTGCGAGAGCATCGAGTTCCAGCCGTTGGTGGGATCGGCGTGGCCGCCGGTGGTGGCGATCGACTTGCCGGCGGCGAAGATCCGCGGCCCCTCCACCAGCCCCTGGTTGATCGCGTCGCGCAGGTGCGGGGCGACCTCGCCGCCGAGGTCGCGCACGCTGGTGAAGCCGGCGCGCAGGGTCTTGCCGGCGTAGCCGACGGCGCGGAAGGCGTAGTCGACCGGATCGAGCCGGAACCCCTCGGAATAGCTCTGCGGACCCGACTGGCTGCCCAGGTGCACGTGCAGGTCGGTCCAGCCAGGCAGGCAGGTGCGGCCGGGCAGGTCGATGGCCTGGCCGCCGTCCGCGGGCGCGATCCGGCCCGGCTGCACCGAGCGGATGCGGCCGTCCTCGACCGTGATCGTGTGCGCGCCCAGCATCCGGCCCGCGCGGGCGTCGAACAGGCGCTCGCAGTGCAGGGTGACGGGATCGGCGGCGAGGGCCGGGGCGACGCAGGCGAGCAGGGCAAGGCAGGGCAGACGGCGCATGGTCGGCAGCGGGTGGTGACGGTGGTGGCCGATTGAACCACACCGCCGCGCCGCGCCGCGCCCGGCCCGCCGGCGCATGACGGCGCCTGCCCGCTAGGGTAGGCTTGCCGGTCCCCTCGCTGCCGTACCGACGCCGTGTCCCAGGATCCCGCCAGTCCCGATTCCGCCGCCTACCAGCCAGCCCGGGTCGAGGCCGCGGCGCGCCGGTTCTGGGAGACCACCCGCGCCTACGAGGTGGTCGAGCGGCCGGACCGGCCGAAGTTCTTCTGCCTGTCGATGCTGCCGTACCCGTCGGGCGCGCTGCACATGGGACACGTGCGCAACTACACCATCGGCGACGTGATCAGCCGCTACCAGCGCATGACCGGCAAGAACGTGCTGCAGCCGATGGGCTGGGACGCGTTCGGCCTGCCGGCCGAGAACGCGGCGATCAAGAACGGCACCGCGCCGGCGAAGTGGACCTACGCCAACATCGACCACATGCGCGCCCAGCTCAAGTCGCTGGGCTACGCGATCGACTGGTCGCGCGAATTCGCCACCTGCTCGCCGGACTACTACGTGCACGAGCAGCGCATGTTCGTGCGCCTGATGAAGAAGGGCCTGGCCTACCGCCGGAACTCGGTGGTGAACTGGGACCCGGTCGACCAGACCGTGCTGGCCAACGAACAGGTCATCGACGGCCGCGGCTGGCGCTCGGGCGCGCTGGTGGAGAAGCGCGAGATCCCACAGTGGTTCCTGCGCATCACCGACTACGCCCAGGAACTGCTCGACGGCCTGGACACGCTCGAGGGCTGGCCGGAGTCGGTCAAGACCATGCAGCGCAACTGGATCGGCCGCAGCGAGGGCCTGGAGATCCAGTTCCGCGTGGACGGCGAGGACGAGCCGCTCACCGTCTACACCACGCGCCCGGACACGCTCATGGGCGTGACCTTCATCTCGATCGCGGGCGAGCACCCGCTGGCGCTCAAGGCGGCGAAGGACAACCCCGAACTGGCCGCGTTCCTCGACGAGCTCAAGCGCGGCGGCGTGTCCGAGGCCGACCTGGAGACCCAGGAAAAGCGCGGCATGGCCACCGGCCAGTGGGCGATCCACCCCGTCACCGGCGAGGACGTGCCGATCTACGTCGCCAACTTCGTGCTGATGGGCTACGGCACCGGCGCGGTGATGGCGGTGCCGGCGCACGACCAGCGCGACTGGGAGTTCGCCAAGGCCTACGGCCTGCCGGTGCGCCCGGTGGTGGTGCCGGCGGCGGTGCGCGACGCGCTGGCCGAGATCGCCTCGCACGTGGCCGACGTCGACGACCCGATGTCCGTGGCGCTGGGCGGGCACGGCCCGATCGACGTGGTCGAGATCGACGCCGCGGTCGCCGTGGTGCGCGAGTACCTCGACGGCATCGAACAGCGCGAGGCCTTCACCGAACGCGGCTTCCTGATCAATTCGGGCGAGTACAACGGCATGGACTTCGATGCCGTGTTCAACGCCCTGGCCGAGCGCTTCGAGGCCGCGGGCACCGGCCGGCGCAAGGTCAATTTCCGCCTGCGCGACTGGGGCGTGAGCCGCCAGCGCTACTGGGGTTGCCCGATCCCGGTGATCTATTGCCCCGACTGCGGCGCGGTGCCGGTGCCCGAGGACCAGCTGCCTGTGGTGCTGCCCGAGGACGTCGCCGACGCCTTCGCCAACCCGGGCGTCGTGCACTCGCCGATCAAGAGCGATCCGCAGTGGCGCAAGACCACCTGCCCCGAGTGCGGCAAGCCGGCCGAGCGCGAGACCGACACCTTCGACACCTTCATGGAGTCGAGCTGGTACTACGCGCGCTACACCTCGCCGGGCGCCGCCGACATGGTCGACGAGCGGGCCAGGTACTGGACCCCGGTGGACCAGTACATCGGCGGCATCGAGCACGCGATCCTGCACCTGCTGTACTTCCGCTTCTACCACAAGCTCCTGCGCGACGAAGGGCTGGTGGACAGCGACGAGCCGGCCACGCGCCTGCTCACCCAGGGCATGGTGATCGCCGAGACCTACTACCGCGAGCACCCGAACGGGTCGCGCGAATGGTTCAACCCGGCCGACGTCGAGGTCGAGCGCGACGAGAAGGGCCGCGTGGTCGGGGCGAAGCTCAAGTCCGACGGCCACCCGGTGATGATCGGCGGCGTCGAGAAGATGTCGAAGTCGAAGAACAACGGCGTCGACCCGCAGGCGATGATCGACCGCTACGGCGCCGACACCGTGCGCCTGTTCTCGATGTTCGCCTCGCCGCCGGAGCTGTCGCTGGAATGGAACGAGGCCGGCGTCGAGGGCATGGCCCGGTTCCTGCGCCGGCTGTGGACCCAGGTACACCGCCACGCCGAGGGCGGGCCGGCCGGGGCGTTCGACCCGGCCGCGGCCACGCCGGCGCAGAAGGCCCTGCGCCGCCAGCTGCACGAGACGATCCAGAAGGTCGGCGACGACTACGGCCGCCGCCACGCGTTCAACACCGCGATCGCGGCGGTGATGGAACTGCTCAACGCGGTGGCCAGGTTCGACGACGATTCCGGCAACGGCCGCGCCCTGCGCCAGGAGGCGTTCGAGGCGATGGTGCTGCTGCTCAACCCGATCACCCCGCACGCCAGCCACGCCCTGTGGCAGGTGCTGGGCCACCCGGAGACCCTGCTCGAGGACGTGCCGTTCCCGCAGCCCGACCCGGCCGCGCTGCAGCGCGACGCGGTGACGCTGGCGGTGCAGGTCAACGGCAAGCTGCGCGGCACCATCGAGGTGGCGGTGGACGCGACCCGGGAGGCGATCGAGGCCCAGGCCCTGGCCGAGCCGAACGTGCAGGCCTTCCTCAAGGGCCTGTCGGTGCGCAAGGTGATCGTGGTCCCGGGCAAGATCGTCAATGTCGTCGCCGGCTGAACGCGCTGCCCGGGCGCGCTTGCCGGCGCCATCGGGCTCCTCCAGACTGCGCCCATGACCCGCCTCCTGACCGCCCTGCTGCTCGCCTTCGCGCTGTCCGCCTGCGGCTTCCATCTGCGCGACGCGCTGGTGCTGCCCGATGGCGTCGACACGATCAAGGTCACCGCACGCGATCCCTACAGCCCGCTGGCGCGCTCGCTCGAGAGCGCGCTCGAGCGCGCCGGCGCGCGGGTGGTCGATGCCCGTGCGAAGGAACGCGTGGCCACGCTGGCGCTGCGTTCCGAGCGCTGGGCGTCGACGCCGCTGAGCCTGGACCAGTTCGGCCGCGCCCAGGAGTACACGCTGCGCTACGCGGTGGTGTTCGCCCTGGTCGACGCCAATGGCGACGAGATCGTGCCGCAGCAGGCGGTGGAGATGTCGCGCGACTACATCTCGGTCCCGACCGACGCCACCGGCACCGACACCGAGACCGAATTGCTCGGACGCGAGATGCAGCGCGAAATGACCGCGGCGATCCTGCGCCGGATCGACGCGGCCACGCGCGAGCTGCGCAGCGCCCGTTGAGCAGGGCGGGCGGATGGAACTGAAGCCCGACCGCCTCGCCGCCCAGCTCGCCTCCGAGCCGCTGCGCCCGGTCTACCTGGTCGCCGGGCCCGAGCCGCTGCTGGTGCTGGAAGCGGCGGATGCGATCCGCGCCCATGCCCGCGCCAGCGGCTACGGCGAGCGCGAGGTATTCGACGCCGACGGCCGCGACTTCGACTGGAACGCGCTGGAAGCGAGCTTCCGCGCCCCGAGCCTGTTCTCGCCGCAGCGCCTGCTGGAACTGCGCCTGCCGGGGGGGCGGCCGGGCAAGGAAGGCGCCGAGGTGCTGTCCACCTACTGCGCGCAGCCGCCCGAGGGCATCGTGCTGCTGGTCACCGCCGGCGACTGGAGCCAGAAGCACGGCGGCAAGTGGAGCGAGGCGATCGCCCGCGCCGGCCACTTCGTGCACGCGCCGCTGGTGCGTCCGCACGAACTCGAGCGCTGGCTCGAATCGCGCCTGCGCCAGCGCGGCGTGCGCGCCGACCACGGCGCCGTGCAGCGCCTGGCCGAGCGGGTGCAGGGCAACCTGCTGGCCGCGGCGCAGGAAGTCGACAAGCTGGCCCTGCTGGCCGACGGCACGCCGCTCGACGCCGCGAGGATGGAATCGCTGGTCGCCGACGCCGCCCGCTACGACGTGTTCCGCCTGGTCGACGCCGCGCTGAACGGGAACGCCGCCCAGGCCACGCGCATGCTCGCCGGCCTGCGCGCGGAGGGCGAGGCGGTGCCGGCGCTGATGGGCATGGTGGTGATGGAGCTCAACCGGGTCGCGGCGCTGGCCCGGGTGCAGGCGCGCGGCGGCAACCTCGCCGCCGAGTTCAGGGCGCAGCGGGTGTGGGACTCCAAGCAGGCCGTGTACCGGCGTGCGCTCGGCCGGCACCCGGCCCCGCGCTGGGAACGCTTCGTGGCCATGGCCGGCGGCGTGGACCGCATCGCCAAGGGCCGCGAACGGCCCGGCGAGGAGCCGGCGGACGCCTGGCTGGCCCTGGAGCGGCTGCTGGTCGCCGTGGCCGAGCCGAAAGCGGCGGCGCTGCTGGCCTGACGCCGTGGGCATCGAGGGCCAGCCCAGGGAGGCATCGCGGTCCGCCGGGCGCGATCCGGCCGACACCGGCCTGCATCTGGTCTACGGCGGCACCTTCGATCCGGTCCATCTCGGCCACCTGGCGATCGCGCGGGCCGCGCGCGACGCGCTGGGCGCCACCGTCCACCTCACCCCCGCCGCCGATCCGCCGCACCGCGCGCCACCCGGCGCGGACGCCGCGCACCGCGCGCGCATGGTCGCGCTGGCCGTGGCGGGCGAACCGGGCCTGCGCCTGGACGCGCGCGAGCTGCACCGCGACGGCCCCAGCTACAGCGTCGACACGCTGCGCGAGCTGCGCGGCGAACTCGGGCCGGACGCGCCGGTCGCGCTGCTGGTCGGCGCCGACAGCCTGCTCGGCCTGCCGGCCTGGCACGAATGGCAGGCGCTGCCCGGGCTCGCCCACCTGGTGGTTGCCGAGCGGGAGGGCAGCGACCTGGATGCGCGCCTGCCGTCCGGCCTTGCCGAGGCGCTGGACGGGCGCTGGACCACCGAGCCGGGCGACCTGCACCGGTCCCCGGCCGGCCGCGTGCTGCGCCTGCGCCAGCCGCTGCATCCGGGCTCGGCCACCGCGGTGCGCGACGCCATCGCCAGCGGCGGGGACTGGCGCGCGCTGGTCCCCGCCGCCGTCGCCGGCCACATCCTCCGCCACGGCCTGTACGGCGTGACGGCCCCGTGACCGCCCCCCCGCTATAATCGCCCCCAGCCTCCAGAGCCCTCGTCCTTTGACCAGTTCCTCCGCGCACGTCATCAAGACCCGTCTCCCCAGTCCGCCGCCGGCCGCCGACGTGCTGCTCAAGGCGATCCATGCCGCGGTGGACGAACTCAAGGCCAAGGACGTCACCGAGATCGACGTCCGCGGCAGGACCAGCGTCTGCGACTACATGGTGATCGCGTCGGGCACTTCGACCCGGCACGTGAAGTCGATCGCCGACGAGGTGGTCCGCCACGCCAAGCAGCTCGACTGCCAGCCGCTGGGCGTGGAGGGCGAGCGCGAGGCCGAGTGGGTGCTGGTCGACCTGGGCGACGTCGTGGTCCACGTCATGCTGCCGCGGGTGCGCGAGTTCTACGCGCTCGAGCGGCTGTGGACGGTGGGCGACCAGCCGCCGGCGGACGCGGGCGACGCCGACGGGGCGTGAGGCGCGTGGCGGCCCCGGCCTGTCACGCCCGTTTCCCCCTGGACCCCGTCGATCGCGCGCGGCCCGCGCCGTGCGTGCGCGGCATGCGCGCGCCTCGATGAAGGCCAGGCTGATCGCCGTCGGCGAACGCGCCCCGGCCTGGGTGGCCGAAGGCTTCGCCGAATACCGCAAGCGGCTCTCGCGCTGGCTGCCGCTGGACCTGGTCGAGATCGAGCCCGGCCTGCGCGGCAAGGGCCGCGACCCCGCGCGCGCGGTGCAGGACGAGGGCGCGCGGGTGCTGGCGGCGCTGCCGCGCGGCGCGCACGCGGTCGCGCTCGACGTGCAGGGCAGGATGCATTCCTCCGAAGACCTCGCCAGGCGCCTGGAGCACTGGCGCGGGCAGGGCCGCGACCTCGCCTTCCTCGTCGGCGGCCCCGAAGGGCACGCGCCGGACGTGCTGGCGCGCGCCGACGAACGCTGGTCGCTGGGGCCGCTGACGCTGCCGCACATGCTGGTGCGCCTGGTACTGGCCGAGCAGCTCTACCGCGCCGCGGCCATGCTCGCCAACCATCCCTACCACCGCGCCTGAGGCGCGGGCCCGCGCGCGGCGGCACCGCTTCGCGATGCCGCCGCGCCGTCATCAGCCGCGATCGAGGCGGAATTCGATCGGCACCACGCCGATCGCCTGCACCGGGCGCCCGTCGCGCATCGCCGGCCGGAAGCGCCAGGTGCGCTGCACGTGGCGCGCCGCCTCGCGATCGAGCAGCGAATGCCCGCTGCTGCGCTCGATGCTGACGTCCAGGGGGCGTCCGTCGACGCCGACCAGCACCCGCAGCAGCACCGTGCCCTGCCAGTCGCGCTGCATCGCCAGGCGTGGATAGGCCGGCGGCGGTGCGCTCCGGTACTCCAGCGCGATGCCGGCGACGGGACCGGGCGGGTCCATCGCCGGCGCCATGTCACCGGGCGCCGGCAGTGCGGACACGGGCTCGGCCTCGAACACGCCCTGTTCGGCCAGCACCGGGGCGTCGGTCGCCGGGGTCGGCCGCTCCGTCCTGCGCGACAGGTCGGGCGGCGTCTGCGGGCGGGGCGGAACGACATGGACGACCTCGGGCGGTTCGGGCGTCGGCGGCTTGACCGGCACGTAGTCGATGACGGTCATGCCGGGCGGTCGCTCGACCGCCGCCGGAGGCGGCATGAGGGCCATCGGCATCAGCAGGAACAACAGTGCGAGGACGTTCAGCGCCAGCGTGCTGCTGATGCCGAGGATGCGGCCGGGATCGAGTCCCTGGGCCTGTCCCGTGCGGGACGCCGGATGCGATTGCTGCAACCCCATGGTCCACCTCCGCGTCTGGCGGCCGCCACGGCCGCCCGTGTGGCATGGAACGCACCGGAGGGGTCGCCGGGGTTGCCCGGGCGGAGTCCGCTCCACGCTGGCGCGCGACCGGACTGCACGCCGAACCGACGCCCGCCGGCGGGGGGCGGCAATGCGACGCAGGCCGACGGTGGCATCCGGCCGACGGCCGGGCGGAGCGGGAGCCGTGCGCGGGCGCGGGGCGCGGCGCTCCCGCGGCCTGGCGCGCGCGGGGAGCCGGGGACCGGATCAGTCGTCCCCGTCGTGGGTCCCGTCCTGTTCCGGGTCGCGGTCGAGGCCGCCCGCGTCGGGATTGGGCTGCTTCTTCGCGCCCGGTTCGCGGGCATCGCGGCCGTCGCGCGGCAACTTCTCGCGGTAGCCGGAGCGGTCGTCGGACTTGCGCGGATCCTTGGGCATGTCAGTTCCCCAGTTCGAACACGACGTCGAGGTTGGCCGAGAGCGTGGTTTCGCCCGGGGCGACCGGCGCGGACTCCATCCGCGCGTCCATCGCCATGGTCTTCATCATCGGCACCGGCGGCTGGAAGCCGCCGCCCTCGCTGATGCTCACGATGCGGCGCACCTTCATGCCGAGCGACTTCGCGTACATCTCCGCCCGCGCCCGCGCCTGCTTCAGCGCTTCCTGGCGGGCCTCGTCGTACACCGCCTCGGGCTGGTCGATCTCGAAGCTCGGGCCGTTGACCTGGTTGGCGCCGCTGGCGACCAGCGCGTCGAGCACCTCGCCCAGGCGGGCGATGTCGCGGACCTTGATCGACACGGTGTTGCTGGCCTGGTAGCCGGTGATCACCGGCGGCTGGTTGTCGCCGTAGCGGTACTGCGGATGGACGCTGATGCCGCTGGTCTGGATGTCGCGCTCGGCGATGCCGGCGGCGCGGATCGCGGCCACCACCTTGGCCATCTGCGCCGAATTGGCCTTGAGCGCGGCGTTGGCGTCCGCCGCCTGGGTCACCACGCCGGTCGAGAGCGAGGCCACGTCGGGGACCCGGCTGGCTTCGGCGCGGGCCGAGACCGACAGCAGGGTGCCGTCGCCTGCGACGGCCGGATGGCCGGGAGTCTGGGCATGGACGCTGGTCATCGCGAGGGGTCCGGTGGCGAGGCTGGCCGCGAGCAGGAGGCGGGCGAAGGCGGTGCGCAACATGGTGGTCTCCGTGGGCTGCTGGGGGAAGGGTCGTCAGGATCTGGTGAACGGCCCGTGAGCCTGAACGGGGTTGACCGGCCCCCGCGGGCCGTCGCGCGGCGGGCCGCGGGTATCCTTGTCCGGATGCTGCATCTTGCTTCCAGATCCCCGCGCCGCCGCGCGCTGCTGGCGCGCCTGGGCGTCGATTTCGGCGTGCTCGACGTGCTTGTGCACGAGGAGCGCGCGCCAGGCGAACCGGCCGAGGACTACGTGCGCCGGGTGGCGCGCGAGAAGGCCGGCGCCGGCCTGCTCGCGGTCGCGGGCGTCCCGGGTGCGGTGGTGCTGGGCGCCGACACCGAGGTGGTCCTGGACGACGAGGTGTTCGGCAAGCCGGCCGACGCGGCCGATGCCGCCGGCATGCTGCGGCGCCTGTCCGGGCGCACCCACGAGGTGCTGACCGCGGTCAGCCTGGTCTCGGCCGGTCGCGAGGCGCAGCGGCTGTCGCGTTCGCGGGTCGCCTTCGCCGCGCTCGACGAGGCGCAGATCGCCGCCTACGTGGCCAGCGGCGAACCCATGGACCGCGCCGGCGGCTATGCCATCCAGGGCGGCGCCGAACGGTTCGTCACCCGCCTGGACGGCAGCTTCTCCGGGGTGATGGGCCTGCCGTTGCACGAGACCATGCTGCTGCTGCACGAATTCGGCGTGCGGACCGGGTTCCGGGCCGGGGGGACGGACTGATGTCGGAGGAGATCCTGGTCAACGTGACCCCGCGCGAGACCCGCGTGGCGGTGGTCGAGAACGGCATGCTCCAGGAGCTGCACATCGAGCGCGGCTGGCGTCGCGGCGTGGTGGGCAACATCTACAAGGGCCGGGTGCAGCGGGTGATGCCCGGGATGCAGGCGGCGTTCGTCGACATCGGCCTGGAGCGCACCGCGTTCCTGCACGCCAACGACGTGGTCCGGCCGGGGCAGCCCGAGGTCGAGAACGAGGCGCTGCCGCCGGTGCCGGCGCCGGTGCGCCCGGTGACCGAGCTGCTGCGCGACGGCCAGGAAGTGATCGTGCAGGTGGTCAAGGACCCGATCGGCAGCAAGGGCGCGCGCCTGACCACCCAGCTGAGCATTCCCTCGCGCTACCTGGTGCTGCTGCCGCAGTCGCGGGTGGTCGGCGTGTCGGCGCGGATCGAGGACGAGGCCGAGCGGGCGCGGCTCAAGGCGCTGGTGTCGGAACTCGCGCCGCCCGACTCCGGGCTGGGCTACATCGTGCGCACCAACGCCGAGGGACAGCCGCCCGAGGCGCTGGCCGAGGACCTGGCCTACCTGTCGCGGGTCTGGAACATCGTCGGCAAGCGCGCCCGCGAGGCGCCGGTGCAGACCTGCATCTACGAAGACCTCAGCCTGCCGCTGCGCGCGGTGCGCGACCTGATCCGCAAGGACGTGGAGAAGGTGAAGGTCGATTCGCGCGAGACCTTCGATCGCCTGCAGGCCTTCGTCGCCAAGTACATGCCGGTGCTCGCCGAGCGGATCGAGCTCTACACCGGCAACCGCCCGATCTTCGACCTGTACGGGGTCGAGGACGAGATCCAGCGCGCGCTGGACAAGGAAGTGCCGCTCAAGTCCGGCGGCTACCTGGTGATCGACCAGACCGAGGCGATGACCACGGTCGACGTGAACACCGGTTCGTTCCTGGGCCAGCGCAACCTCGAGGAGACGGTGTACCGCACCAACCTCGAGGCCGCGCAGGCGGTGGCGCGCCAGCTGCGGCTGCGCAACCTGGGCGGGATCATCATCATCGACTTCATCGACATGGTCGACGAGGAGCACCGCCGCCAGGTGCTGCGCACGCTGGAGAAGTCGCTGGCCAAGGACCACGCCAAGACCACGGTCTACGACTTCTCGCCGCTGGGCCTGGTGGAGATGACCCGCAAGCGCACCGTCGAGAGCCTGCAACGCCAGCTCAGCGAGACCTGCGAGGCCTGCGGCGGCCGCGGCATGGTGCGCACGCCCGAGACCGTGACCTACGAGATCTTCCGCGAGATCGTGCGTGCGGTGCGCCAGTTCGACGCCGAGCGGCTGCTGGTGATCGCCTCGCCCAAGGTCGTGGCGCGCATCACCGAGGAGGAGTCGACCGCGGTGGCCGAGCTCGAGGAGTTCCTCGGCAAGTCGATCCGCTTCCAGGCCGACGAGCAGTACCTGCAGGAACAGTACGATGTCGTCCTGCTCTGACCTCGCGCGCGGGGCGCCGCGGCCGTGACCACGCCGCTGCGTCGCCGCCTGCGGCTCGCGCGTCGCGGCGCGTGGTACGCGGCCGCCCTGCTGCTGGTGCTCACGGCGCTGGTCGTGGGCGCGGTCAGCCGCCTGCTGCCGCTGGCCGAGCGCCATCCCGACCGGGTCGCGGCCTGGCTCGGCGAACGCGCCGGGCGGCCGGTGGCCTTCGACCGCCTCGAGACCGAGTGGACCCGCCGCGGGCCGCTGCTGCGGCTCGACGGCCTGCGCATCGGCGAGGGCGACGAGGCGGTGCGCATCGGCGCGGCGGAGATCCTGGTCTCGCAATACGCCGGCCTGCTGCCCGGCCGTTCGTTCACCGAACTGCGCCTGCGCGGCCTGCAGCTGGAACTGCAGCGGGCCGACGACGGTCGCTGGCAGGTGCGCGGCCTGCCCGGCGAGGACCAGGGCGACGGCGATCCGTTCGACGTGCTCGAGCGCCTGGGCGAACTGCAGGTGATCGGTGGCCGGCTGACCCTCGACGCACCCTCGCTCGGCATCGGGCGCGCCACCCTGGAACGGATCGACCTGCGGCTGCGGGTGGACGCCGACCGCGTGCGCACGGCGGCGCGCGCCTGGATCCGCGCCGGGGCGGCGCCGGTGCAACTGGCGCTGGACGTCGACCGCCGCGCCGGCGACGGGCGCGCGCACGCCGCGATCCTCGACGCCGATTTCGCCGCCTGGGCCCCGCTGTTGCGCCACGCCGGCGTGGGCGTGGAGGCCGGTCGCGGAACGGCCCAGGTCTGGGCCGAACTGCGGCAACGGCGCGTGCACCAGCTCACGGTGGACGCGGCGCTCGCCGACGTGGCCCTGGTCGGCACGCCGGTCGAGCCCGGCCTGGACGCGCCGCGACAGCGCATCGGCGGGCTCGAGGCGCGCGCGCGCTGGCAGGTGGAGGACCAGGGCTGGCGTCTGGACGCGCCGCGCCTGCGCCTGGCCCGT
>Ga0207873_1000833_pt1 | contig 32239 bp, 28 predicted proteins | sample BGWIniCompost_FD_187373 | JGI IMG/M metagenome (GOLD analysis project Ga0207873, IMG submission 187373) | Cellulose adapted compost microbial communities from Newby Island Compost Facility, Milpitas, CA, USA - BGW Initial Compost (SPAdes)... ... | reverse complement strand
TAGATCCAATAACCCATCGGCCGAACTGTGGTGGCGTTCAGCTGAGGGCCGCTGGCGAGCTGCAGGCAGAGCTTGCTCAGCGCCGCATGCTCAGCAGCACCCAGGCGGTACTCGCTCAGCGCCGCCGCCGAATCCTCGATCGCACGGGCACGGAACTCTGCGTCGGTGAAAAGACGTCGCACGACAGTCTCAACGGTTCGTAGATCCACGGTAACCTCCCTTGAACCAAAGCGGATACGTTGCCCCTATTGTACCGTATCCAACCCAACTGTACGCAAGACTTTCCCAGCCTGCCTACTACCAAAAGGTCATCTCCGCGGCGGGGAGGATTGTCTGACCTGATCAATTGCCGCGCCGGCTGTGCGCTGCGGCGCATGTGGGCCGACATGCGTCACGGCTCATCGCTCACTCCCTGCCCCTCCCCCAGTCGCGAAACGTGGAGAAGGACGCGACGACCGATATGTATAACGCACCACGCATGCCGGAAGATGAGGTGTGTATGGCGCTTGCGGGGTGATGTGGGATTCAGAACCCCGCCGTCTCTGGGCGCTGGTAGGCGATCAGGCGCTGCAGCACCTGCAGTTCCCACGGGTGCCGGTACCACCGGAGGTGGTAGCGCCAGGCGCTGACGGCCCGCAGCAGCCAGCGCCAGCGGCGACGCAGCCGGGCATCGGTGATCGTGGGGTAGTAGGCGTTCAGCACGCGCTCGAAGTCATGCACCTGACGTCGCAGGGGGTCGTCGAGCCAGGGCATGTGCGCGCTGCGGCGCTGGGCGAACTCCTGCCACTCGGGACTGATCCATTCATCCAGCGTCTCGGGGAAGCGGAAGCCGCTCACCTTGGCTTGCTCGTACAGTTCTCCGGCCAGCGGCACCGGGGTGTACATGTAGAAGATGATCTCGGCGTCCGGGTTGACGCGCTTGACGGTGCGAATGAACTCGAGCGTCTGGCGCACGTCCGCTTCCGGGTCGGGTGGGTTGCCGAGGACGAAGGAGAACTCGGGCACGATGCCGTAGCGGCGCATCTTCTCGGCGATGGCGAGGGTCTTCTCGGTCGAGGCGCTCTTGCCCTTGTTCATGCGCTGTAGCGTCTCATCGGATCCGGACTCGGCGCCGAGGAAGACCATGCGCAGGCCCGAGTCGCGCATGAGTTCCCAGGTGCGGTCGGAGTACTTCCAGAGCGTGTCGATGCGCCCCTCGCCCCACCAGGCGATGCCGAGGCTCCGGATCCGCTCGGCGAACTCGGCGGTGCGCGCCTCGTGGACGAAGAAGTTGTTGTCGTAGAACTCGACGGCGTCGACGCCCCATTCCTCCACCAGCCGGCTGGCGACCGCCGCGGTGCGCTCGGCCGACTGGGCGAACCAGCGGCCGTTCACCATATTGACCACCGCGCAGAAGTTGCAGAAGAAGGGGCAGCCGTAGCTGGAGTGGTGCGGCAGCGTGCGGCGGCCGAGGAAGGTGGGGCGGACGTAGCGCGCCATCTCCACGCGCTGGTAGGGATAGTCGGGGAGCCGGTCGGGGTGGGGGATCGGCGGCATCCCGGTCGTGACGATCTCCCCGCTCTCGGGGTGGCGATAGGCGAGGCCGGGAATCGTGGACGGATTGGTGCCGTCGTGGAGTGCGTCGAGGAGGGCGACGAAGGTCACCTCGCCGTGCCCGCGGACGACGTAGTCGACGAACTCGGCGCGCAGGCAGACCTCGTAGTGCTGGGTCGGGAAGTAGCCGCCCCAGACGATGGTCAGCCCCGGATGCCGGGCTTTGATCCGGCGGCAGAGGGGGACCGCGTGGCTGAGCTGCGGACCCGGCATGACCGTGACGCCGAGGACGCGCGCCCCGGTCTCACGGATGGCACGGTCCAGGGCGGCCTCCGGGTCGGGCTCGAGGTTGCCGTCGACGATCTGGTAGTCGTAGCGGCCCTCCAACAGAGCGCCGAGGGCCAGGAGAGACATCGGGAGCACCGGCTTGCGCCGGGCGTTGCTGGGAGGGTTGTAGAGGATCAGCATCGGTTCCCAGCCCTTACCCTGGACCCCTCTCGCCGTCTGGGGAGAGGGGAGACGATTGCGGTGCGGTAATCCGGTAAATCCGTAGCACCTCGTTGACGAGGTCCCGCTCGGCGATCACCTCGATCGCCAGACCCGCGCTGGCCGCGGCACGGAGGAAACCGGGTGCGTCGCCATCGGACGAGAGGATCACGAGGGCACTGGCCCCCGGTGCCAGGTGCGCCGCCAGCCCGGCGGCGAAGCGCTCGGCGACGTCCTCAGAGCGCCACGCTCGATCGGCGTCGTCGCGCGGCGTGCCCCGGTAGAAGGGCGGGTTGAACAGCACGAGGTCGAAACGCTCGCCCGCGACGGGGGCGAAGAGGTCACCCTGTCGCACCTCGACTCGGTCATTGACTCCGTTGGAGGCAGCGTTGATCTGGGCGCAGCGCACGGCGGCAGGGTTGATGTCGACTGCGACGACCCGCGCCGCGCGGCGGGCGGCGACGATCGCGCCCACGCCGGAGCCGGTGCCGAGGTCGAGCACGCTGCCGCCGAGTGGGACGAAGCTTTCCGCCACCTCGGCCAGGTACGCACCGGTGCGGAAGAGCACCGGGTTGAAGACGCCGGGCAGGACGACGATGTCGCGGCCCGCGACGCGCTCCAGGCGTGCGCGGTCGAAGCGGTCCCAGCCGAGGAGGCGTGCGCGCCAGCGCAGCCAGCGGCGCCAGAGCGCGCGGGTCGCGCGGCTGTGGCGGGCGACCGGCGGACCACCAGGCAACGGTTCGGCGCGCTCCCCGGTAATCACGAGGAACCGGGCCGGTTCGCGGCGGCCCCGGAGCCGGGCCTTCCAGGGTCGGAGCGCCCAGTGCCAGCCGTACCATGGCTCGTGGGTGCGCCAGCGGAGTCCGAGCGCGGCCGCGAGCGAGTCGAGCCGAGCGACGGTCAGGAACCCCTCGCTCGGTAGGCTGTTGGAGGGGAAGCCGAAGCGACGCTTGAAGTCGGCCTCCCGTTCCCGCAGCATCTGCTCGCCGCTGCGTGCATCCCGGTAGACCGGCGAGTCGAGGATAACGACCTGCCCGTCCGGCCCCAGCACGCGCAGCACCTCCCGCAGCGTCGTCGCGTAGTCCGGGGAGTAGTGGAGCGACGCGTTGAAGATGACGAGGTCGGCCTGGCCGTCGGCGAAGGGCAGGCGGTCGAACTCGGCCTGGACCGGCGTAAAGACCGCGTCGTAGTGGACATAAGCTCCGAGGCCGTCGCGCAGGTCGGTGAGGAGGTCCACGGCCACGACGGTATGCCCGCGGCGCGCCAGGCGGTAGCTGAGCCAGCAGTTGCCCGCGCCGAGGTCGAGGATGCGCAGCGGTCGGCGCCACCGGGTCTCCAGGGGCGGGAGGACGCGGTTGACGAGCGCCTGGTAGCTGACGGCGCGGATGCGCCAGTCGTCCACGAACCGGCCGGTCAGGTCGTGGAAGGGGAGGGCGCGGTAGAAGCTGGGGTCGTCGTCGCCGCGACCCTCCGCACGGCGCACGGCGGCGTACTCGGCCATGAACTGGGCGAAGCGCGCCTCGCGCTCGGGCAACAGGAAGCGCCAGATCCCGTCCTCGTTCGGGAAGCGGTCTCCCTCGACGGGGCAGCGAACGGCGTCGTCCCCGTCCGGTACCAGCGGCGCGCGGCAGCGGGGGCAGGTGAGGGTGAGGTCGCTGATCCGCGAGGCAGTCGTTGCTTGTTCGCCCGCAATCATGGTCGATCCTCCCGGTCCAGCCCCGTAGCCGTTGGAGCGGCGGTGCGTTCCAGCACCATGAGGTAGTGGTCGGCGAGCCAGGGCCAGGGGAACCGGCCGGCGATGCGGCGCTCGAGGGCGGCCAGCAAGGTGAACGCATGTGGCCGGCGCTCCACCAGCCCGGCTAGGTACGAGGGCGGGAGCAGGACGCCGATCCCGACGGTGCGGACATGCCGGAAAGCGGGGGCAAACTCGGCGCGCAGCCGACGGGGCGTGGGATACCAGACACGCACGGAGGTCCCGCCGCCCGTGTGGGCCAGGGTGCCGTCCCGGCCTGCAGTCAGGCGCCGGACCGCGCGCCGCGGCTGGCCGCGCGCCAGGTGCCAGCCGATCTCCCAGGGGCAAAGCGGTCCCATCAGCACCAGGACCAGCCGCCCGCCCGGCCGGACCCAGGCGGCGAGGGTGGACGCGAGCCGTCGCCGGTCGGGCAGGCAGTTGAGCGCGCCGAACGACGAGAAGGCGCCGTCGATGCCGTCCGGCCCCCGCCAGGACGCGGGCAGCGACAGCGGGTGCTCACGTAGGTCGACCTGAGCGAGATGGACACGCTCGGCGACCCCGGCGTCCGCCGCCTTCTCGCGTGCCACGGCAATCATCCCGGCCGAGACATCGGTCGCGAGCACGTCGATGCCGCGCTGAGCCAGGCGCACGGCGTCCTCGCCGGTGCCGCAGCCCAGGTCGAGGACGCGGTCGCCCGGGTGGAAGGCGGCGTCAAGGTGCTCCCAGACGGCGGCCCGCAGGAGACGCCCGAGCGTGCGGTGCGTGAAGACCGCGTCGTAGCTCGGGGCTGCGGCGTCGAAGGATGCGGCGGGCGAAGCCATCACTGCCCTCGCTCTACCTCGTGCTGGGTTGCCAGCATCCCCAGCCGGCCGATGCGTGCATTGACCATCGCCTTGGCGAGGCGCCGGTAATCGGGCTGCGCCTGCTGGCGCTCCCGGTGCGCCGCTACCTCGTTGACCATCCAGCGCGTGGCGAATTGGTAGAAGCGGCGCGAGTGGCGCCCGGCCACGGTGAAGTCCCGGTCGGACCCTTCGTCCCATGGCCTGAGCGGGATGATGCGGTCCTTGACCATCTCGTAGTACGGCGTGTTCTTGATCGGGTAGGCGACGGTCGTGAGGAACACGTCGGGGTTGGACTCCTTCAGGTGCTCGACCGTAGCCTCCAGGTCGGGCATCTCCTCCCCCTCGTAGCCGAGCATGATGAACATGCCTGCCTCGATGCCGTGGCGCTGGAGCAGATGCACCATCTCCCGCACCCGCTCGGCCTTGGTGCGCCGTCGCATGGCGTCGAGGATGCGCTGCGAGCCGGACTCGGCGCCGATCCAGATGCGGAAGGCGCCCATCTCCTTGAGGGTGCGGATGATCTCCTCGTTCAGCCGGTCCTCGCGCGAGATCGTCTCGAACGGGATGTTGATACCCCGGCGCTTGAGCTCGGCGGCGTAGCGGAAGAACCAGCCCTTGTGGATGGTGAAGACGTCGTCGGCGTACCAGACCATGTCGGGCTGGTAGGTCTCGATGATGTGTTCCAGCTCGTCGGCGACGTTCTCCGGAGAGCGGCGCCGGTGGCTGTAGCCGTAGACAGCGTGGCTGCACCAGGTACAGGTGTAGGGGCAGCCCCGGGCGGTGATGAGCGACACCGAGCCGAGCCCGTGGTGCTCACGCCAGGTGCGCACGTAGCGCGGGATGTCGATCGCCGCGCGGTCGGGGAAGGGGAGCTCGTCCAGTTTGGGAATGTATGGCCGCGGCTCGGTGCGGACCAGTTGGCCGTCCCCGTTGCGGTAGACGATGCCCTGGATGTGCTCCATACCGTTCGGCCCGTAGCGGGCCAGGTGCGGTAGCAACTCCTCGAGCGTCAGTTCGCCCTCGCCAATGACCACCACGTCGGCCCCGCGCGCGAGGTACTCCTCCGGGTAGTTGGCCGGCTCCGGCCCACCGGCGATGACCGTGGCGCCGACCGCCTTGGCCGCCTTCATCGTCTGGATGACCCGCGGGCGGGTCATCAGGTTGGCGTACACGCCGACGACGGGCGGCCGCTCCCGCTCCAGGTACGCGCGCTGCTCTTCGGGGCTGCTGAAGGTGGAGTCGAACACCTTCACGTCGAACCCGCGCGACTTCAGGTAGGCCGAGATGTAGAGGATGCCGAGGGTAGGGTAGGGCTTCATGACCTGCAACTCGTGCGGGTCCTGGAAGAGGAAATAGCCGTGGGTCAGCAGGATATCCATGGTGCCTGATGCCCTCCCTCTGGCGTCGTCGCAGCAGCCCCGGCGTTCTGACCGTCTCCCCTACGGCTGCCGCGGGAACACGTGGTCGGCGCTCCTGACGGGCCGCTCAGTCTCCTTCAGCCGGTGCCTGCGGCGTCGGGATGGCTGCCTCCTCGGGCGAGATGGTCGGTGGCAACGGCCCCACCCCCTGGTGCGGCACTTTCTCCAGCCGGTCGAGGCGGCGGCGCTCCAGCGGCAGCGTCGCGGCGTAGAAGACCGCCGCGGCCGCCATGCGCAGATGGCGGCGACGGAGCTGGCCCGGCCGCCGCGCCAGCCCCCGGAGCACGCGCCAGTGCTTGCGCATCCGGAACTCCTTGTGCACCACGACGTGGAGTTGCCGGTAGAACTCAGTGGTGAACGGACCGCGGTAGAGCATGGCCAGGTCGTTGGAGTCGAGCCAGTTCTGCTTGACCCCGAGCTGATCCTTGACCCGCTCGTGGAACGGGGTCCCCGGCAGCGGGTAGGCGACCGAGACGCCGATGTCGTCCGGCTGGCAATCGCGCACCATCTGTAGGGTCAGCTCGATATCAGCGCGCGTCTCACCGGGGTAGCCGAACTGGAGGAAGAATCCGACCTGGATCCCCGCCGCGTGCAGGCGCCGGGCCACTTCCGCGATCTGCTCGACCTTCGTCCCCTTCTCCATCGCGTCGAGGATGCGCTGCGAGCCGGACTCGGCTCCGACCCAGACGATCTGCGCACCCGCGCGCGCCAGCGCCTCGATCGTGTCGCCGCGGAGCAAGAGGTCCACCCGGTGCAGGCTCTTGAACGGGGTGCGGACGCCGAGCCGCTCGACTTCGTCCGCGTAGCGCTGGAGCCAGCCCGGCTTGAGGCCCATGATGTCGTCAACGAACCAGATGTGGTCGGGCTGGTAGTTGTCGCGCAGCCACTTCAGCTCGGCTGCGACGTTCTCCGGGCTGCGGGCGTTGTAGCGCTGGCCCCAGATCGGCTTCGCGCACCAGTTGCAGTGGAAGGGGCAGCCGCGGGTGGTGACCATGTTCATCGAGAAATACCCGTGCCGCCGTAGCCAGATGTCGCGGTAGCGCGGCACATCGACCAGGTCCCACGCCGGGAACGGCAGCGCGTCGAGGTCGCGGATATCCGGGCGGCGTGGGGTGCGCTTGACCCCGTCGGGCTGTGTCGGATCGGGGTAGGCGAGCCCCAGGATCTCCCCCAGCGGCTGGTCGCTCCGGCCGGTCAGGTGGTCGAGCAGTTCGGCCAGCGTGTACTCCCCCTCGCCGAGCAGGACGAAGTCGGCCCCGGCTTGCAGGTAGCGCCCGGCATGGTCCGTGGCGTCGGACCCGGCGACAATCACGGTGCAGCCGCGCTCACGCGCGGCGCGGATCATAACGAACGCGGCCTCGCGCATGCGCAGCAGGCACATCTTGGAGAGGTAGTTGAAGTTGTCCTCGTAGAGGACGGCGAAGCGTGGGCGCTCCCGGTCGAGCGCCGCATCCCACTCCGCCTCCGATTCGGCGAGCATGGCGTCGAAGAGCGCCACGTCGTAGCCGCGGGATCGCAGGTAGCTCGCAGCGTAGAGGGTCCCGAGCGGTGGGTAGGGCTGCATCGCCTCCCACAGCTTGGGGTCGAACCGCAGGTAATAGGACTGACCCAGCAGCACCTCGCTCACGTTCCCCACCCCTCGTCGGCATCCAGCAGGTCGAGCGCGCGCAGCCGCTCGGCGTAGGCCGCCAGCGTGCGGTGCCCGTGACCGTCGAAGTGGCCCTTGCACCAGTCGGCCGAGAATGCCGCCTCCCCACCCGGCCCGTGCACCTGGCTCAACCGCCGGATTTTCCGCTCCCGTTCCCAGCGCTCCAGCCGCTGCCCAGCCGGCGAGCGCAACGGAGCTTCGGCCAGCGCGCGGGCGACTGGGTGGACCGGGACGTCGGTCGTCACCAGGGAGGGCGGCCCCTCGGCGTTGGGCAGGAAGCGCGCGGTCCAGTCGTTGAGCCGTCGCAGGCGCGTGTAGATCTCCAGTCCGCTGAGCGGCACCATCTGGGTCATCTCATGTGCCGTGTAGAGGTTCCGCTCCTGCAGCACCAGGGCGTGCTCGGAGAGGAGATAGTTGGGGCAGATGATGTCGCCCCCATGGCGGGCGAGGCGGACGATGCCGATGATGAGCGCGCGGCAGAGCCAGAGGTGCCCCGGCTCGGTGACGATCAGGTAGTCGATGTCCGCGCCGTCGTCGACGCTGTCCATCGCCAGCTCGCCGGTGATCCCGACCATGCGCACGAAGGGGAGCCGGGCGATGGCGCGTCCGTAGCGCACGGCGCGCGGCCAGACGCGTGCGGCCAGCGCTGCTCGGCGACGGCGCGTCGCGACGATTCCCTCCCGACCGCGGAGCATGAAATAGCCGTCGTAGGTGGCGATCGCCGCCGGACGGTTCGCCGGGTCACGCAGGAGCGCGTTCACCTCTGCGGGCGTTGCCGCCACGCCGACCAGATACCGGTGCACCTCGGCGGCGGTCAGCGGGTAGTCGAAGACATCGCCGTACGCCACCGCCCGCACGGTTGCGCGCGCGAGTGCGTCGCGATCGACGGTCGACGCAGGCGCGTCCGCGGGCTGTGGAGCCGCGTATGCTGTCTTCGGGATCGCCGCCATGCGCCTCTCCCGCCCCTACCCGATGAACCCGCATCGGTGTCAGTACGAGGAAGCGGGACGATTGGATTGTTTGGGGAGGGATAAATGCGCGGAAATGCCTGCGAAGCTGTCCTGATAGGGCTGCTAGGGCGCATGTACGTCTCAGGGGGTTCGGTCGCTACCCATCAAGTGTGGGCGCGTGTGCGTGCCTGGGTCTCGCCGGTATTCCGGCCGCCCTGTCTCCAACCCGCCACCATGGACTCGTGGGGCTGCGACCCTCTCCGAGACGAGTGGTACAAGGATCCCCGCGCCGAGCGGAGGAACGCGTGAGTGCTGTCCCTCAGCCGGCTGATGGAGTTTGACGAAAGACGGTGGTACATGGGCCGGTCACCGTCGTTCGATCGCTGTCATCCTGAGCAGAGTGGAGTGCGTCGTCCAGCCGTCCCAGGCGCAGCGAAGGGATCCTTCGCTGCGTGGCCGGTTCCACTCGCCTGCCGATGGGACCGAACTATGGGGGTGGGGCGTGTAAACCAACTGGCTCCGCTGGTGCTTCCCCGCGGTGGACCGCCTGAATGACATGGAGAACGCTCGGGCGCGGCGCGTCAGCAAGACAGCCGAGAGAGGTGGCAGTAGATGTCGCGGCGGTGCCCGATGAGGACGACGAGGATCAAGAGCCGCTCGTCCCTGACCTGATAGACGACACGGTAGTCTCCTACCCGAATGCGATACAGGTCGTCACCGCCAGTGATCTTCTCGCAGCCCTGCGGACGTGGATCGGTCGCGAGGTTATCGATACGCCGCGCGATCCGCGCCTGCATTGCCTTGGGCAGCGACGCAAGCTGCCGTACTGCCTGCGGTGTGAAGTCAATCGCGTACTGTGTGCGGAGCAGGCGCTAATCGTCGAGTCCGAGCTCAACCCGCAGGCGCTCCCAGGGGATCGTGCCGTCTCGTTCGGCTTCTTCCAGCGCGGCGCGCACGGCTTCCAAGTCGACCCGATCCTCCAATGCCTGGAGCAGTTCAGCATCCTCGATCGGGACGATGGCAGCGATCGCCTTCCCCCGACGTGTGAGCGTGATGCGCTCCTTTCCGTAGGCGGCGCGGTTGACGATCTCTGCGAACTCGTTGCGCGCTTCAACCGTTGTTACCGTCGTCATGGCTCGTCTCCCTGTCTGTCGGAACCGGCTCAAATGTACAGTACCGACATTGCGGCGTCAAGCTCCATGGGGAGTCCAATAGATCCTCTGGGGCTCTCGTTACACAGAAGCGTTGTCGTCGTCTTCGGGGGAAGTCAGTGTGCAGAATGGCCAGCACAGCGTCCCTGAGTGCAGGCACGTCGCGTGTGGCGGTATGCCACACGATGGACCAGTCAACAGCGAAATAGGCGTGGACGACGATGTTCCGGAACCCAACGATGTCAGCCCAGGGCACGTGCGGATGCCGAGCCTGGAGGTCAGCCGGAAGTCGGGCAGCCGCTTCGCCGATAACCGTGAGCTTGTAGAGGACGGCACTGCGGAGCAGGTCGTCACTCGCGAAACGATCCTGGCTCGTTCCAGCGAGGAACCGGGCGATAGCCTCCGCCGCCTGCACGATATCCAACAAGTACAACCGCTCAGGCCGCGGCATAGACGACCTCAGCTTGGGCGAGCACTTCCTGGCGGATCGCCTCTTTCAGCCCGGCTTTCGGCACGACGTCGACCTGGCGGCCGACGAGGGCGCTGAGTTCCCGCTGGAGACGGCTCAGTTCGATCAGTCCGATCGGGGCACCGGGCGCGAATTCGACCAGCACGTCGAGATCGCTTTCCGCGCCGAAGTCATCGCGTAGGGCCGAGCCAAAGACGGCGAGTTCTCGCACGTGGTAGCGCTGGCAGATGTCTGCCAGGGCACCTGCTGGGACCGAGAGCGCAGGTCCAAGTCTCACGCGCTCTCCCTTGCTCCCTGCTGGCCTGTCCTGCTGCGTCACTTCAGGTGTCTCCCACGTTCGTGCCAATGTCGGGCGTCGTCCGCCCGCGGCGCGGATTGGCTCGATATCCGCATTGTACCGTCAGGTCGCGTCGCCCTACTCGGCTGCGGGGACTTCCTCGTCCAGGAGAACACCGCCGTTCAGCGTGGCGGGAGCGTCGTCAGTAACGAACTGGGCGCGGTAGAGGGAGGCGTAGAGCCCGTCGCGGGCGAGGAGTTCCTGGTGGGTGCCGCGCTCGACGATGCGCCCCTGATCGACCACCAGGATCTGGTCGGCCGCGAGCACGGTGCTCAGCCGGTGGGCGATGGCGATGGTGGTCCGCCCGCGCATGAGCGGCTGGAGAGCGGCCTGGATCAGCCGCTCCGAGTGGGTGTCGAGGGCCGACGTTGCCTCGTCCAGGATCAGGATGCGCGGGTTCTTCAGGATGACGCGAGCCAGCGCAAGGCGCTGCTTTTCCCCGCCAGAGAGCTTGTAGCCCCGCTCGCCGACGACTGTGTCGTAGCCGTCGGGGAGCTCCATGATCCGGTCGTGGATGGCCGCGGCACGTGCGGCTGCCTCGATCTCCTCCTGCGTCGCGTCCGGCTTGCCGTACAAGAGGTTCTCACGGACGGTGGCGTGGAAGAGATAGGTCTCCTGGGTGACGAAGCCGATGATCCGGCCCAGGCTCTCCAGCGTCACGTCGCGCACGTCGTGCCCGTCGATCCGCACTGCGCCCGAGGTGACGTCGTAGAGCCGTGGGAGCAGGTAGGTGATGGTCGTCTTCCCGGCACCACTCGGCCCGACCAGCGCGACGAGCTGCCCCGGCTCGATGGTGAAGGTGACGTCATTCAGGGCCAGCGGCCGCTCGGTGGCGCCGTCGCTCCCGGGCGGGGCGGAGTCGTAGCGGAAGCTGACGTGGTCGTACTCGACGCGGCCGCGCACGCGGTCGGGATCGAGCGCCAGGGCGCCGGGCCGGTCGGTGATCTCGGGCTGGAGGTCCAGATACTCGAAGATGCGGTCGAACAGCGCCAGGGCCCCCTGCACGTCGACGTGGACGTTCAGGAGTTGCCCCAGCGGGAAGAAGAGCCGGCTCTGGAGTGTGGTGAAGGCCACGATGCTACCGATCGTCAGCTCCGTGTCGCCGCCGATGATGGACCGCCCGGCGACCCAGTAGACCAGCCCTGGGGTGATCGAGAAGAAGACGTTGATGACCATGAAGAACCAGCGGCCGATCATCTGCTGGCGGATCTGCAACCCGGCCAGCCGCTCGTTCTCGGTGGCAAACCGCTCGGTCGCCTCGCGTTGTCGCCCGAACGTCTTGGTGAGGAGCACGCCGGAGACGGAAAGCGTCTCCTGGGTGATCGCGGTCAGGTCGGCCAGGCTACGCTGGGTGGAGGTCGAGAGCTCACGCCGCAGCGCGCCGACCCGGCGGGTGACGACGAGGAAGATCGGGGCGAGCGCCAGTGACAGCAGCGTGAGCTGCACGTCGATGGCGGCCATGAGCACGATCGTGCTGCCCACGGTGGCAATGTTGCTGACAATCGTCGCGGCGGTGGAGGTGACCACCTGCTGGATGCCGCCGACGTCGTTGGCCAGGCGACTCTGGATCTCCCCGGTGCGGGTCGAGGTGAAGAAGCGCAGCGGCATGCGTTGCAGGTGGGCGTAGAGCGCGTTGCGCAGGTCGCGCATGACCCTCTGGCCGACCACGTTGCTCAGGTAGCTCTGCCCGACGCCGATCAGCCCGGAGATGATCGGCACGACGATCATCAGCCCGACGAAGAGGTTCAGGAGCGCCATGTCCCGCTGGGGGATGGCGGTGTCGATGATCAGCTTGAGCAGGTAGGGGTTGATCAGGCCAAGGCCGGAGGTGATCAGGATAGCGACCAGGACGAGGGCGATCTGCTGCCAGTAGGGCCGGAAGAAGGCGACCACCCGCCGGAAGGTGCCCGGCCGAGCTGTCTGCTCAGGTTTGTCAAACTGGCCCATCAATCGTCCACGGTGCATCGGCCCTCCTCTGTGCGCCTCCACGGCGCAGCAAGCCTACCACTGGGCCTCCGTGACGAAACCCGGTCGTTCGGGTAGGTGCAGCCCTGCCCGTCTGGATCGGGCAGCGGCGGAGACGTCACGTCCGTGCGGCGGCGGGGGCGCTCACCACGTTCTGGGGGTTGCCGTCGAGGAATGCGTTGATGTTCTCGATGGTCACGTCCATGATGCGGTGCACCGCCTCGGTGCTGTAGAACGCGATGTGCGGCGTGATGACTACGTTCTCTCGGCGGGCCAGGAGGTGCTGGCGTAGCACTGCCCGCAGCTTGTCCTCCACCGCCGGCTGGGTCAGGAGTTGCGACTCCTCCTGGATCAACTCTTCCCCCTCGAGCACGTCGAGCCCGGCGCCGGCGAGGATCCCCTCGTCGAGCGCCCACATCAGCGACTCGGTGTCGACAAGGCCACCGCGGGCCGTGTTGATCAGCAGCGAGCCGCGCTTCATGCGGGCAAATGTCTCGCGGTTCATCAGGTGGTGCGTCGCCGGGAGGTAGGGGACGTGCAGGCTCACGATGTCGGATACCTGGAGCAGCTCGTCCAGCGGGACGTAGCGGAAGCCGAGCACCTCGGGCAGGATGCGGCTTGGACGCAGGTCGTGGGCGACGACCTCCATGCCGAATCCCTTGGCGATCCGGATGACGTGGAGGCCGATACTGCCCGTGCCGATCACGCCGAGGGTCTTGCCCTTCAGGTCGAATCCCTCCAGACCCGCCAGCGAGAAGTCGCCGCGCTGGGTGCGGACGTAGGCGCGGTGGATGTTGCGCGATAGCGCCAGGATGAGCCCGAAGGTGTGCTCGGCGACGGTGTTCTCGCCATAGTAGGGGACGTTCGCCACGACGACGCCGCGCTCGGCGCAGGCTGCCAGGTCGATGTGGTCGTAGCCGGTCGAGCGGGTGGCGATGAGGCGCAACCGGGGCAGGCGCTCCAAGGTCGGGCGGTCGAGCCGTGAGTGGATGAAGACGGACACGATCTCAGCCTCGGCCGCAAGGTGCGTGCTGTCCTCGTCCAGCGGCTCGCTGTGGAAGACCGGGGCCAGTGGCCCCAGCGCCTCGCCGAAGTACGTCTGCTCGCGCGAGTCCGTCTCGAAGAAGACTACGCGCCCCGCTGTACCGCCCGCCCGATCGCTCATACCGCCGCTCCCTCCGAGGCCCGTTCGCCACATCTGCTGCGGGGTGAGGCTGCAACCCGTGTGCCAGGCGGGAAGCGAGCGCCCGCACTCCGGTTGGGCGATGACCGGGGGTGCGGGCGCAGGCTCTCTCGGCGTTCTGGCAGAGTGCTCGGCGTCACGAGCGCTGATGCTTGAGGAGCACGCGCGGGATCTGCGCGATCAGGGCGCTGGCATCACCGCCCACGAACGATTGCGAGAGCTGATCCGAGAACCCCTGGGTCAGCGCCACGACGATCACCGGGCCGGATTCAAAGAAGATCACTCCCGCGTCGTGCCGCACCCCGGACAGCTCGCCGGTCTTGTGGGCGACGCGCATGTCGTCCGGGAGATAGAGCGGCAGGCGGTCGCGTACTTGCTGGCGCGCCATGATATCGAGCGCGAGGTCGCACGCCTCCGGCGTCAAGATCTGCCGGGTCGCTATCAGGCGGAGCAGGCGCGCGACGTCTGCCGGGGTAGTGAAGTTCTCGAGGCCGCGATCGCGCGCCTCATAGTCCATCATCTTCCGCTGTAGCTGCGTGCCCGTCAGCCCGAGCGACGCGATCGTACGGTTGATCGACTCCACGCCGAGCACGTCGATGCAGAGATTCGTCGCCGTGTTGTCGCTGACGATGATCATGAGCGTCAGCAGATCGAGCAGCGAGATCGACGTGACGCTGGTGAGTTCCTTGAGGATGCCGAAGCCACCGACCTTGGCGTCGTCCGGCACCGGCACCATCTGATCGAGACGGACTGTCCCTTCCTCTGCCTGACGGAGTCCCTCGACCAGGATTGGGATCTTGATGATGCTGGCGGCCAGGAACTGCGTCTCCGGCGACCACTCCAGCCGCTCGCCCGTCGTGAGGTCTTCGATCACGAGTCCGACGGTACCGGGCGCACGCCGGATCAGGTCGTCAAGCTCGGTCCGCGCTGCGGTCAGGTTCACCACCGGGGCCTCCCAGTTCAACCTAGATCAGGATCCACAAGAGGATCACGAACAGGACCAGGTTCGCGGCCAAGACCGCCCAGCCGTTGTACAGCATTGAGCGCAGGTCACGGGATCGCGCCAGACCCATCTGCCCGATCATATCGGCGTTGGGGAACGGCCCGAACCAGTCGATCTGCGAGGCGCCGAGGAGGACCAGCACCCACGCGAGCGCCGGGATCCCGAGTGCCTCCGCGGTCGGCCCGAAGACTTCATTCATCAACACGACCTGGGCAACGGCGGCCCCGGCGACACCGAGCCACCCGATCAGGAGCGCGACCAGAGCGAAGCCGTAGCCGCCGATCTCAGCGAGGATCGGCTCCCCTGCGTCCAGCAGCGCCTCGTAGGCTTGCATCTGCCCGACCAGCTCGATCAGCGGGTTGAAGAGCCAGAAGAGCAGGAACAGCCAGACCAGGCCGGACGCTCCGCGATAGATCGCCTGCAGGATTCCCTCGAGGCTCATGCCTCCCGCCAGACCGGTGGTGAACGAGGTGACCAGCATGACGAGAATCGCGAAGGACGCCCCGGCCTCGGCCCGGATACCGTAGGCGACCATGACGGCGAGGGTCAGGACAAAGGCGATGGTGCCGCGGCGGGCTTGCTCGCCCAACGACTTCTGCTCCGCCGTGGCGAGCGCCTCTTCATCGTAGGCCTGCGACCCCTCGGTCCGGCGTTGGATCCACCGCGCCATGAAGAATCCCACGACCCAGGTGGTGATCGCCATCGGGAGTCCCGCCGCGGCGAGGTACGGCACGTAGTTCACGCCGGCGGTTTCGGTGAGGGTGACCACGGGCGGGGTGAAGGGGCCGATGAAGAGCCCCGGCGCGCCACCCGAGTGGAGCATGATCGCCAGCGCCGCGGGGGTGAACCCGACAGCCGCCGCAATCGGGATCACGATCGGCGCCAGGATCGCGTTGGCACCCGCGAGAGTGCCCAGCGCGCCGACGAGAATCGTCGACGTCAGCATGATGCCGAGCTGTACGCGCGTCCGCGTCCGCAGGCCGATCGTCTGGGTGATGAGGCGGACGAGGTACTCGGCGACTCCGGTCTCCCGCGTGACCTGCCCCAGCCCGCCGCCGAGGATGATGATCAGGCCGACGGTCACGATGAACGACCCGAGCGACTGTGCGAAGAGCCCGCTTAGGGCCAACGGACCGGTTCCGGTCATGATCACGGCGGCGATCAGCGCACCGAGCGTCGCCAGGACGATGTCGAGCCCCAGCAGGGCGAGGATCGCGTAGAGCACGATGGGGACGAGGCCCCACACGCTCGGTGGTTCGACCGCGAGGTTGATGACGATTGCGGCGATGATCCCGACCAAGAAGGCGATGATGCCGATGGTCCGGGTGAGACCGCGGTCCTTCTCGGGCTCGGCCGCATGCGTTTCACGACTACTCATCAGCCTCCCCTTCCACTCCGTCCCGACTCCACATCCGTCGACGCGGCCGGGCCCGTCACGTCCCCCGACAGAGCCGGGCGACCTGCCACCAGCACCCGGCGTGTGAGCACCTCCGACCCGCCACCCCGAGCCGGCCGAACGTACTCAGCGTTCCCATACGGTACTGCACTTTCTCGTCGCAGGGAAGCAGTTTGAATGATGTTACGGCAGCAAGTGTGAGTGCATCACGTGCAGGTGGGAGATCCCGGTTGTGCGAGCCACGGATGCCCCCGCCCCACGGGTGGGGGGCGGGGGACAGGGGAGACTCGCAATCACTCCCGGCCCTTGACCGGCCAGTCCTCCAGCCGCCAGGCCGCATCCCAGAACATCCACTCGTACTTCGAGCAGGTCACGAAGTGCCGGCGGATTCGGGCGCGCCTGGCGTCGGAGAGGTCGGCCACCATCTCGTTAGCGATGGCGAGGACCTCGCGCACGGGGACGGCGAACTCCTCCGAGGCGTAGGTGTCGATCCAGCGCTGGTAGTCAGGGTTGGGCGAGCCGGCCTCCTCGAGCTGCTTGCCGACCTCCCAGTAGATCCAGTAGCAGGGGAGCAGCGCGCCGATGACCTCTTCGAACGGCTCGCGGTAGGCGACCCGCACGAGGTACGAAGTGTAGGCCAGGTTGGTGGGGGAGGGGGGCGTGTTGAAGACCTCTTCGGTCGTGATCCCCCAGTCCTTGAAGAGTCCCTCGTGTAGCGAGCGCTCGACGACCAGCGTGTCGCGCGCGTGGCCTGCCAGCGTCTCGGCCCAGGCGTCCTTGGGCGCCTTGGCAGTGGCAGCGGCGATCGAGCGGGCGAAGTCCTGGAGGTAGAGGGCGTCCTGAATCACGTACTGGCGGAAAGCCGGTGCGGGGAGCGAGCCGTCGGTTAGCCCCTTAATAAAGGGGTGTTCGAGGATCTGCTGGTAGATCGGGGTGATGCTCTCCCACAGCTCGTCAGTGAACCGCGTGTCCATCAGGCGACTCCTTTCGCGATGGCCCGGGCGCGGGGATGGGGAGCCGTCGGTGGGACAGAGAACGGCGCTGCCCGCGTGGACAGCGCCGTTGAACGGTCTGGTCAGCAGCCGTCCCTTCGCTGGCATTACCCAGTTCAGGTTCAGCGGTCGGTGGCGGATCGGTGGCCACCCTCTCAGCCCGGGTCCCCGGGCTCCCGTCGCGCTGTGCCGCTTATTGATCTGTCGCGAACACCGTAGCAGGTGCCCGCGGCGGTGTCAAACCTAGTCGGCAGCGGTCTGCTGCGGCTTGAGCACTACCTTCGTGTAGCCCTCGACCCGCTTGTCGAACTTCTCGTAGGCCTCCGGCGCCTTCTCGAGCGGCACCCGGTGGCTGACGACGAAGCTCGGCTTGGCGCGGCCGGAGATGATCAGGTCGCGCAGGAAGACGTTGTACTGCTTCACGTTGGTCTGGCCGGTACCGAGCCGGATCCCCTTCTCGAACAGCTTCCCGAAGGAGAGGAGCAACTGCCCCTGCTTGGCGGCCTGGTCGACGCCGCCCGGATCGGTCGGCACGTAGAGCCCTGGGATACCGATCCGCCCGGTTGGGTTCACCACCCGGATCAGGTCTTCGAGCACCTGGTTCGGCTGCTCCTGGCTTCCGGTCCCGTGAGAGAACGCCTGGTAGCCGACCGCGTCGATACCGCACATGACGCCGATCATGCTCTCTTCACCGGGGCGCATCGCGCCGGTGACGCCTGCGTTCTGCCGGCGCATGTCGAAGATCTGCTCCACCGGGTCGCCCTTGGAGAAGTCGATTGGGATCGCGCCGATCTCCTTCGCTTTCTGCAGGCGCTCCGGCACGCGGTCAACGACGTAGACCTCCGAAGCGCCGCGGAGGAGGGCGCTGTAGGCCGCCATCAGCCCCACCGGGCCGGCCCCGAAGACGGCGACGGTGCTGCCGGGACGAACGTCTGCCAGCTCTGTCCCGTGGTAGCCGGTGGGGAAGATGTCGGCCAGCATCATAAAGTCATCTTCCCACTGATCGCCCGGTTGACCTGGGAGCTTGAGGCAGTTGAAGTCGGCGAAGGGAACGCGCAGCAACTCGGCCTGCCCGCCCGGGTAGGGGCCCATGGCGACGTAGCCGTAGGCGCTGCCGGCGAAGCCGGGGTTCGCCGTCAGGCAGAAGCCGGTATAGCCCCGCACACAGTTGAAGCAGAAGCCGCAGGCGATGTTGAAGGGCATGACCACCCGGTCGCCCTTCTTGATCGACGCGACGCCGCTGCCGACCTCCTCCACGACGCCCATGTTCTCGTGGCCGAAGACGATGCCCGGTGAGGCGGCGGTGCGCCCCTCATACATATGGAGATCGCTGCCGCAGATGGCGCTGGAGGTGATGCGGACGAGTACATCGGTGGGGGCTTCGATCTTGGGGTCGGGGACTTCCTCGACGGCGACCTGATTCGGGCCCTTGTAGACAACGGCCTTCATGGAACCACTCCTCTTCCCGCAGCGGCCGGCTCGTGCGGTCGACCGCCACTCGGTACGACGATGTCAGGTCGTTCGGAGTGCGGGCGCGGCCGCCCCGTTGTCCGGGTACAGCGTCGATGTCCGCCACTGGTGAGTGGGGGGCGGGGCGGCCGCGATGAGCGGTGTGGTCGCTGGCGCCTCCTTCCCGGTCGAGATGCGGGACGCCCACCGCGCGGGGTGGAGGACGCCACAGCGCGGCAGGTGTCGCATGCGTGACGTTGCGCGCCGTCTGTTTTCATGCTAGACGCTAACTATTCGCTTGTCAATGAGTTCTGTCTGGGGCCCGGTGGGAGCGTTGCGGGGTCTTGGGGTTGACGACTCGCGAGAGTGTGCGCGGGTGGCGTGTGCCCGGGGGTTTACCCCGGGCACACAAGGAAAAGCCCGCTGAAGCAGGCTGGGGGATAGCGATCAGATTCTGGCGAACAGGTGTCCGCCGGTCGGCCCGTGCCCGGGGGTAAACCCCCGGGCTGAGAAGGCGAAGCCCACTGAAGGGGCTGGGGACACTGCGCCCAGCGGGTGCCGGACCGGAGCAACGGGGTGGACAAGGGAGTCCCTTCAGTGGGCTTTCCCACACTCAGCCCGGGGATGTATCCCCGTGCACCGACGGGACGGTGGGCACCCAACGCCAGGGGGCTAGTCCTTGTTCGCCTCAGTCCGCTTTAGCGGGCTTTCCTGGTCAGCCCGGGGGGTTACCCCCGGGCACCTGCCGACCGCGTACACCCATGCAATTCGCCAAGCTCCGTGAGCGGGCCGGGGACAGGGCGGCGGGCGTGCCGGATTCGTTCGTGGAAGACCGTCACTTCCGCCCTGATGCTACCGAGCGGACCCCAGCAGGGGAGCGAGATGGTGTCTGTTGCGGATAAGTTTCGCGTGAGGCTCCGCGGAGCAGCGCGGGGAGGGGCGCTTCCGCACGGCCGGATCTGGTTGCTTGACACCGGCATGGGTTACCAGTAGAGTCAGCGTCGAAAAAAGTTTTTCAACAATCGCCCAGGGGCGAGCGCGCATCTGTGGAGGAACGATGCCGGGGCGAGCGGGGACACCGCCCGCGGACGACTACGAACCAGCCGAGGTCATGGTTGTGGAGCAGCTCGATCAGCTCCGCATCCTCGCGAACCCGCTCCGGGCTGCGATCATCCAGGAGGTCATCCCGGCAGCGCGCACGGTCGCCGAGGTGGGTGAGGCGCTCGGCATCAGTCCTACCAAGCTCTACTACCACTTCCGCGAACTGGAGATGGCCGGGCTCATCCGGTCGATCCCGGTGCATGAGGGTCAGGCGCAGCAGCGCTACAGGGCTGTTGCGCGCTTCTACCAGTTGTCGTCCCGGCTCCTGAACGCAAACAGCGCTCCGGAGACTCAGAGCGCTACCGTAGAGTTCACCATCAGTGCAATCGATCACGTGGCGGCGCAATTGCGACGCGCGTTCAATGAGGGCAGTATTGCCCGAACGCCGGATGTGGTGACCGTGCAACGCCGCACGGCCCGCATGTCGGTGGCGGAGGCCCAGCAATTTGCCGACCGGCTGCGCAAACTGGCTAGCTCCTTCGAGAAGGCTGACCGGCCGGACGGCGAGATCACGGTCGAGCTGGGTCTCGCGTTGTTCCCGCGCCCGAGTCAGCCCGCGGTCAACGGCGACCAGGCGGTGCATCGCGCGCGGCGCTTCCCACGGCGTCAGCGTGGACGGAGTCCGCGTTCCAGAGGGTAGTTGGGTGTACCCGCGGGTATGAATGGTCGAGGAGGACGTACGAGAATGGGTGTTCAGGACCCGCGCGCGGGGGACGCGCAATCGGTTGATCTGCTGGGGAGCCAGTTGAGCCGGCGGCGACTGGTCCGCTTGCTCGCGGCCGCGCCCGTGGCGGCAGGAGTCACCTCGATCCTCGCCGCCTGCGGCGGGGGCGACTCCACCGATTCGAACGGTGGCGACTCCGGCAGCGATGGCGGGAGCGGCGGCACGTCGACCACCCCGTCCGGCACGGCCGACAGCGGGAGCGGCGGCTCCAGCGGCGAGCCGAAGCAGGGTGGGCGGCTGATCATCGGGCGCAGCGGCGACTCCGACAGCCTCGACCCCCAGCACACCATCGCCTCGATCTCCTGGCAGGTCTTCCAGCATATCTATGACCCGCTGATTGGCCGGAACCTGGATCTGGAGTACGAGGGTGTCCTGGCCGAGCGGTGGGAGGTCTCCGAGGACGGCAAGGAGATCACGTTCACCATCCGCAAGGGGATCAAATTCCACGACGGGACCGACCTGACGCCGGAGGCGGTTGCCTTCACCTTCACCCGCCTGATGGACCCGGCGACGAACGCGCCGGCGGCGTCCTGGATTTCGCCGCTGCAGAAGACGGAGGCGATCGACGACTCGACCGTCAAGATGACGCTCTCCGAGGCGTTCGCGCCGCTGCTCGGCAACATCAGCAGCGCCTACTTCGGCATCATCTCGCCGGCCGCCGTGGAGAAGTACGGCGAGGACTTCGGCCAGAACCCGGTCGGCACCGGTCCCTACAAATTCAAAGAGTGGATCGCCGGCGAGAGCATCACGCTGGAGCGGAACCCGGATTACCAGAACTTCCGCACCACGTCGGAGAACAAGGGCGCTCCGTACCTGGATGAGATCGTCTTCCGCAACATCCCCGAAGAGCAGACGCAGGTGGCCTCGATGGAGACGGGCGAGATCAACTGTCTCCTGTCGGTGCCGCCGCATCAGGTCAAGAACTTCCAGGACAACCCGGATCTCCAGGTCTACATCCCCGAGGCGAGTACCAGCATCGCTTTCATCGAGTTCCACATGATGGACCCCGGAGAGGAGTACGGCCAGGTCTACAAGCCGCCGTTCGACGACGTCCGGGTGCGCCAGGCGGTGGCGTACGCCATCAACGCCGACGAGATCATCGAGAGCGTCCTCGACGGGCTGGCAACGCGCAACTACGGCCCGATGCCGACCGGTAACTACGGCTACACGCCGGACATCAAGGAGTTCGGCTACGACTACGATCCGGAGAAGGCCAAGAGCCTGCTCGAGGAGGCGGGCTGGGTCGCGTCCGGCAATGGCCCGCGCCAGAAGGACGGCCAGCCGCTCGAAGTCCTGCTCTGGACCTGGAACGCGAGCACCCAGGAGCGCGTGGCGCAGGTGATCCAGAACCAGCTCAACCAGGTCGGGTTCGACGTCAAGCTGGAGACGATGGAAGTCGCGACCGTCCTGGCGCGGCTGGGCCAGCCGGACGATCCCTCCCACTTCGACCTGATGTCCTGGGGTTGGTCGGAGTCCGACCTGCTCTACATGATGACTGATACTGAGAACGGGATCGGCTGGTATCGCCCGAAGGAGTACCGCGACCTGGTCGAGGAGGCCCGCCGGGTGAACGAGCTGGAGGAGCGCGGCCGCCTCTACTTCGAGGCGATGAAGATCATGCTGCGCGACTGCGCCATGGTTCCGCTCTGGAGCCCGGTCAACGTGGTCGGCACCCGCGCCGAGGTCAAGGGCATGAAGCTCGACGGCCAGGGGTATCCGATCTACCACGATATCTACATCGAGTCCTAGTCCGACCAGGAAGCTCTGGTGGGGTCGGGGGACACCCCCGACCCTGCCGGGGACTGGGGGAGTGCGCTCATGCTCCGCTATATCGCCGTCCGCCTGATCTCAGCTATCCCTGTGGTCTTCGGCGTGACCCTGGCGGTCTTCTTCATGGTCCGGCTCGTCCCTGGTGACCCGGTGGACATCATGTTCGGCAACCAGGCCCGGCCGACCCCCGAGCAGCGGGCGGCGATGCGCAAGCAACTGGGTTTGGACCTGCCGATCCACAAGCAGTACGTCAAGTTCATCTCCGACGCGCTCCGGGGCGACCTCGGGCGCTCATTCCGCAGCAAGCGGCCGGTGATGCAGGAGATCCTGATCCGGTTGCCCAACACACTCAAGCTGACCGCGGCCAGCCTCGCAGTCGCGGTGGTGATCGGGACGGTGACCGGCGTGCTGGCCGCCACCTTTAAGGGGTCCTGGATCGACAACGTCAGCATGGTCAGCGCCGTCCTGGGCGTCTCGATCCCCGGGTTCTGGCTGGGCCTGATGTTGATCCTCCTCTTCTCCGTGAGGCTCGGCTGGCTCCCGGTCTCCGGGACCGGCACCTGGAAGCACCTGGTCCTGCCGGCCTTCACCCTCGGCCTGCTCAGCTCGGCCATCCTTGCCCGGCTGACGCGCGCCAGCATGCTGGAGGCACTTTCGGGCGACTACGTCCGGACGGCCCGCGCCAAGGGGCTGCGTGAGTGGTGGGTCGTGATTCGTCACGCGCTGCGCAACGCCCTGATCCCGATCGTGACGATGCTCGGCCTCCAGATCGGCGGGCTCCTCTCCGGGGCCTTCATCATCGAGGCGGTCTTCGGCTACTCGGGCATCGGCCTGCTCGCGGTGGGCGCGCTGCAGACGCGCGACTTCCCCCTGATCCAGGGAATCGTGCTCATGGTGTCGCTGATCTACGTCGGGGTGAACCTCCTGGTGGACATCATCTATGCCGCGATCGATCCGCGCATCAGCTACTCATAGGCAGGGGGACATGAACGCAGACCGGCAAACCATGCAGCGGGTCGATGCCAAAGGTGCTCTGCCGCTCGGCGCCGGCGCCGCGCCTCGCTCCCAGCGCCAGATCGTGTGGCGGCGACTGCGCTCGAACCGCCTGGCCATGCTCGGCGGGGTCATCGTCGGGACGCTGATCCTGCTCGCCATCTTCGCTCCCGTCCTCGCGCGCTACGACCCGACCGAGATGCGGCTGTCGGACCAGTTCCTGCCGCCCAGCCTGGAGCACCCCTTCGGCACCGACGACTTCGGGCGGGACATCCTGACGCGCATCCTCTACGGCGCGCGCATCTCGCTGCGAATCGGCCTGGTGGCGGTCGGGATCGCCGCGATCGTCGGGTCGATCATCGGCATGACAGCCGGTTACTTCGGCGGCTGGTTCGACATCATCAGCCAGCGCGTGATCGACGTCATGCTCGCCTTCCCGGATCTCCTCCTCGCGCTGGCGATCATCGCCGTGCTCGGCCCGAGCCTGACGAACGTCATGATCGCCGTCGGGATCGGCTCGGTACCGACCTATGCCCGGCTGATGCGCGGGCAGGTGCTCTCGCTGAAGCGCAAGGAGTACGTGGAGGCGGCGCGGGCTATCGGCGCGCCGACCCGGCGCATCCTGTTCGTCCACATCCTCCCGAACGCGCTCTCGCCGATGATCGTGCTCGCCTCGCTCGGCATCGCCAGCTCGATCCTTTCGGCTGCCGCGCTCAGCTTCATCGGCATGGGCGCCCAGCCGCCGACGCCCGAGTGGGGCGCGATGCTCAGCAACGGCCGCGAGTTCCTACGCGAAGAGTGGTGGATCGCCACCTTCCCCGGCCTCGCGATCGCCATCACCGTGCTGGGCTTCAATATCCTGGGGGACGGTCTGCGCGACGCGCTCGACCCGCAGTCCCGCGACTGACGCAGGTGCAGCGGAGGGAGTAGGGAACCAGAGCACTTCCGGGCCGTGACGGCCCATCGATCGTGAGTGGACGCAGCCCTGCTGCCCTCGCCCGGCCACGGCGGGGGCCGGCAGGCCGGAAAGGTAATGCGACGCATGAGCAACGAACTGACGCGGCCAGGCACGCTCGACGAGGCCGTGCGCGATGCGATGACGCGCTGGTCGATCCCCGGCATCGCGGTGGGGATCTTCCGCGACGGCGCCGTCGAGACCCACGGCTACGGTGTGGCCAGCCTGGAGACCGGCTTCCCGGTGCGCCCGGACACCCTGTTCCAGATCGGGTCGATCTCCAAGGTCTACACCGCCACCCTGGCCATGCAGCTCGTCGAGGAGGGCAAGCTGTCACTCGACACGCCGGTGATCGAGTACCTGCCCGACCTGAAGCTGGCCGACGCCGATGCCCAGCGCACCATCACCATGCGCCACCTCCTGACCCATACCAGCGGGCTGGAGGGTGACCGCTTCGATGACTACGGGATCGGCGACGACGCCCTCGCCAAGGCGATCGCCGAGTTCCACACCCTGCGCCAGTGGACCGCCCCGGGCGAGCTCTGGTCCTACTGCAACAGCGGGTTCTACCTCGCCGGCCGCGTCATGGAGCAGATCCTGGGCCAGACCTTCGAGCAGGCGATGCGCGAGCGGGTCTTCGCGCCCCTGGGCATGGAGCACAGCTTCTTCTTCGCCCACGAGGCCATCGTCTACCCGGTCGCCGTCGGCCACACGCAGGTCACCCCGTCGAGCGCCGAGCACAAGGTTGCCCGGCTCTACCCGCTGCCGCGCTGCGTCAACGCCGCTGGCGGGATCATCGCCAACGTCGGCGACCTGCTCCGCTTTGCCGCCTTCCACATGAGCAACGGCACGGTCGGTGGGAAGCAGATCCTCTCGGCCGAGTCGATCGCGGCGATGCAGGAGCAGCAGGTCAAGGCAGGCAACTTCGCCGACGCCTACGGCATCGGCTGGGCGCTCGACACGGTCGACGGCGTCAAGATCGTCTCGCACGGCGGCTCGACCAACGGCTTCCAGGCGCAGCTCGCGCTGGTGCCCTCGCGCCGGTTCGCCATCGCCATCCTCACCAACGGTGACCGCGGCGCCGCGGCACACCGCGATATCCAGCGCTGGGCGCTCGAGCACGAACTCGGCCTGCGCTCCACCGACCCGGAGCCGATCACGCTCCCGGCCGAGGCGCTGGAGCGCGTCGTCGGAACCTACAAGCGGCCGCACAGCACCATCACGCTGTCGGTCGACGAGGGTCGGCTGAAGGCGGAGATCCAGATGAGCAGCCCGCTGACCGGCGAGACAGAGACCCTGCCGCCGCTCTTCATGTCACCCCTCAGCGAGCAGGAGTTCATCGTCACCGAGGGCGACTACCAGGGCATGCGAACCGACGTCATCTTCGGCGACGACGGCAAGCCGCGCTTCCTCCGCTTCAGCGGCCGCCTGGCGGAGTACGTCCAGGACTAAGCGGCCGGATCACGCGACAACCCCCCGATCCGTGGCTGGGACATCCCAGCCACGGATCCGTTTTCCGCGTCGTCTCGTGCTCGTAGTTCACCCCCACGCGTGTGGGGACAACGGCCTGACCGAGGCCATGCTAACCGGGATGACGGGTTCACCCCCACGCGTGTGGGGACAACATACTGTACGTGTAGGTTGGACCGGTCTGCCACGGTTCACCCCCACGCGTGTGGGGACAACGCCATAACAGGCGATCCAGACATCCGTGGATTCCGGTTCACCCCCACGCGTGTGGGGACAACCTGGACACCGCCCGAGAGCGGGAGCCGCACTACGGTTCACCCCCACGCGTGTGGGGACAACTACCACCCCTCGTGCCATGCCGCCTCAGCCGCCGGTTCACCCCCACGCGTGTGGGGACAACACTTCCATTTTCCTCATTCTGACGGCACTCGGATCAATGTCAGGCCGTCGAAGTCTACCACCTCCCTGCCTAGATTTCCCCAGAATCGGACGACAAAGCCTTGCTCCGTGTTGCTGCTGTAGATCAGCATCCCGGCGCCGCCCTTCATGCTCGCGCACGCCTTCTCCCAGAGCTTGTCGCGTACCAACGCGGACATCGTCCCAACGAACACGCCCGCTTTCGGCTCCAGCATCCAGCGGGTCAACTCGCCACGCAGGCTGCGCGGTACCCGCTCCAGGATCATGACGACCACACGTTACTCCTCCTCTCCACCCTCGGGGGCATGGTTCACCCCGCCCGCGACTGCTCCGCTGGGGTCCCAAAGCCCGCCGGGGTAAGCGGCGTCCTCATCGAAGTCCGGTTCGTCGGCGCCGCCGTCTGCGTCGCTGATGTCCAGCACGTGCTCGATGTCTGTCGCGATGGTTCCCAACAGACGGTGCGCCACGAAGGCATCACGGCAAGCGCGCCGAACCCTTCCTTCCAGGTCATGCGTCCCTTCGGCGACGACGCGGAACGCCAGCGGGATCGTCACCGTTGCCTTGTACAGGTCGGCGATGTCGTACACGAACGACAGCATCTTGCCGGTGTGGATGAACCCGAGTCCTGGCGAGTAGCCAAGGGAGACGATCGCTGCGTGGCAGATGCCGTATAGACAACTGTTCGCGCACGAGAGGGCACGGTTGATGGGGTCGGTCGCTGACCAGTTCCGTCGCTGGAAGGAGCGCCCGCGCCAGGGGACGCCGGTCTCACGACTGGCGCGGGCGTAGGCATCGCGGACGCGTGCCCCTTCCATGCCCCGGATCTGCTGCAGCGTCAGATCGGGGGGCAAGGGCTCCGAGAAGCGCATCTGGTACATGCGGAAGACGACCCGCAGGCGCAGCGCCGGGTCGGCCCAGAGCCGCGCCTGCCGCATCAGGTTGCGGGCGGAGCGGGTCTCGCCCAGCCCCTGCGCGTAGAACCGAACCCCTTCCTCGCCCGTCCAGAGGACGAGGCAGCCGTTTTCGGCCAGCGTCCGGATCGCGGCGTGGCTGATGCTCGTCCCTGGCCCGAGCATCAGGATTCCGAGTGACGCACAGGGCACCGGGACCATGCCCACGGCATCGTGGATGGCGATCGCCTTCGCCTCCTGCTCGATCCTGGCGTGCTCGACGTACAGGTAGCTCCAGCTATCGCGTACCTTCGGCAAGATGTGCAGGTCCATCACGCACTCCTCGCGGGGGCGATCGAAAGGAGGCCGAAGCCGTAGGCCTTGGCGGAGCCGATGCCCTGGACCAGCGCGGCGCGGAAGCGGTCGGCGTCGACGATGCGCAGGAGCCCGTCGAACGTCACCGCGGCGAAGGTCATCCGCTCTCCGTCCGCGCGCCGGCCATAGACCTTGCTGCCCCGGACAGCGCGGACGTCAGGGACCGGTTCCGGCTTTTCCGCCTTCAGGCCGAAGATCGCCGCGGCGCGCTCCCAGCGGTACGCCTCGTGCTCCGTGGTGGTGCGCACGGAGAGCACCTCGAAGCCACACTGCTCACCCTTGCGGCGGAGCCAGGCGAGCTGGTCCGCTTCGGTGCGCAACTCCACCCGCTTGCCGAGTCGTTCGCTGCGCCCGGCGGACGTATCCGGCTTGATGCGCTTGGTCGGGTTGGCGCGGAGGCGGAAGGTGAGCACCATTCCCGCGTCGAGCGCGTCGTAGATCGGCCCGACCGGCTTGCAGTCGGGGTTGGGCACGCCGGCGGTGTCGAGCAGGTAGCCCGCGGGGAGTTGGCTCCAGTTCGGCTCGATCGCCGACTGGACGAGCAGCGTCGGCATGCCCGTACGCGGATGGGTCTCCAGGCGGTAGAGGATGCCGAGCCGGGCGCGGGCATCGCCCGGCGCGGCGAGGTTCGGGAAGCCGGACATCACGGAGCGGTGCAACTGCTGGCAGTCCGCCAGGTCCCGCCGCACCTCCCGGCTACGCGGATTCAGAATCAGGCGCGAGAGGTACATGGGTCACCTCCTCTCACTGTGCCGGTGGTGGATCGACCTGCACGTCCCGGCTGAAGCGCGGCATGTAGCGGCGCAGGGTGAGGACGTCGATCTGATCCATCCGACGAACGCCCTGTCCCGGGGCCACCTCGAGGACGGCTCGGAGGGCGCCGTCTGCCGCGCGCGGTGATCTCGGCCATGTGGCCAGCGCTTCGAGCAGAGTCGAGAACTGGCCCGTTCCCTCGAAGGGATGGACGGAGGGTGGACACGACTTGCGGCCGAGGTAGAGCGGCCAGACCGGCTCGCGCAGTGCGGCCGCCAACTGCGCGATCAGGGATGCCTCGCCCCGCACTGCGGCAAGGAAGGAGGCGTCCGCCAGATAGAAGCGGGGCGAGACGACGGTCTCCGGCTCACCGGTGTTCTGGTTGATCTTCACCTTGCCGGCAGCCGACATCGTGCCGCCGACGACGGTGTGGTAGTCCCGGAGCACCTGGCCGGGCCGGTCGACCCGGACGCCGAACTCGAGTGCGAGCCCGAGGTCGCGGATTTCCCGATCGTGCTGCCGTCCCCAGCCGAGCGCGCACGCCAGCAGCCCGACGACACCGGACTTGGTGGGCTCGAGCGCGGTGTCGCGATCCCCCCAGCGGGCGCGCGTACCCCACGACTGGAGCGGGCCTTCGAGGCGAATGAAGAGCGTGTTCATGGCGACCCTCACAATGGCAGCCACTCGGTCAACGCGCGGAGGGTCGACAGGCGCTCAGCACCGGGCAGCTCCCAGTCGCCCGTCCCGATCCAACGCCGCTCTGCCCGGATGTCGTAGACGTCGTTGATGCGGCCCATGTACTCCGCAAGTTGCTTGACGGAAGCGTCCATGAGGGACACGTTCCCGTTGGTCCAGACCGGCTTGAGGAAGGCGTTGGCGTAGCTGATCGGCAGGTTGCGCTCACGGACCTCGACCAGCAGGAGATCGGGGAGGTTATGGGCGGCGAAGGTGTTTTGCTTCCCGGTCGGGTTGACCGTGGCAGCGGCCTGGATCAGGGCTGCCACGCCCTGTCGCGCCACGTCGGTGTCGCCGCCCAGGTTCGCGACCAGGCCTTCCCAGTGGACGCTCATGTACTTGTAGTAGGTGGCGCTGTTGAAGGCGGTGTCGCCGATGAAACCGGCCCCGGCCTCACCGGAGATGTCATCGACCGCGGTGTAGTAGTCGAACTCGGTTTCGACCCGGTGGGTCGAGATGGCGTGGGCCACCTGGACGGCCGCCTGGACGTCCTCGAACGCGACGGAGGTGGTCATGCGGCCGAACATGGCGATATCCACCGATCGCGCGACGCTCGATCCCATGCGCTTGGTCAGTTCATCGGCCTTCAGCTTCTTGAACTCTCGCGGTCCCAGCTCGCGGTAGAGATCCGCCAGCTTCCGCGCCAGCTCGTCGACCTCGGCGTCGGTCAGGAAGATGAGCTGTGCCGTCTCCGGGTCGCCCGCCTCCGTCCACTCAGCGACCTCGCGGCCCGACTCACGGCCAATCTCCCGCGAGCGCATCACGATCAGGTCGATTGCCTCCTCGTCGAGATCGTGCAGGGCGAGGCGCTGGCGCAGGAGTGAGGGCAGACGCCGCGTGCGCTGGGCAAGCAGGCCGGACTCTGCGAACGCATCCTGGAAGACGGCCGACCGGCGGATTGCCCGCTTGATCGCCTGGCTGGAGATGCGTGCCCGAAGCACGTTGCCGAAGAGGGCGTCCTTGGGCGCGCCCGTGTCGTCGCGGTTCAGGTTCGACGGAGCATGATTCTGGAGCATGTGAATGTCGATCAGCATGGAGATCCTCTCCTCTCAGCTATCCTGAGCCTCAGACCGTGTGATCGTCGTCCGGTGTCGCCTCGCCGCCTGGGGGCGCCGTGCTGTCACTTCGCGTTGCCTCAGGCAATTCCTCCTGGAAGTAGGCCATCGCCCATTGCTTCTGGACGCGGCGGTCGGGGTGGTCCCACCAGAGGACATCCTGAAGGAGCTGCACCCAGTTGACGCCGACGCGGTGTGAGTCGGCGAGCCGGATCAACTGCCGGAGCCGGAACGGGAGTTGATCCATGTCCGAGTCGAGGAGCGCGGTGAACCTCCGATCGAGACTCGCCCGCCCGCTGGCCGCCTTCGCCCGCCTGAGCGTCGCACCGAAGTTGCGGTCGTCGCTCGGGCCGGCGAGCGGGTAGAGGGTCGCGATCATGAAGTAGCGCTCGTGCTCGCGCTCGGGCACGCTCGGCGGGAGCAGGCGATAGAAGAGCCCAAGTACCCCGCGCGCGTCGGCCAGCCTGGCGCCGGCGTTGCGTCGCAGCCGGGCGCGGTCGCCTCGGTCGAGCGCTGCGAGGCGCTCGATGAAGATCTCCTCCCGTGTACGCGGGACGGTCGCCGGGGTGTCGACACTCATGCGAGCCACTCCTTTCGTTTCGCGCCGCAGGCCATCCGGTAGCTGGTCAGGGCTTGAGCGCGCCGCTGGAGCCGTTCGCCGCGCTCGCCCGTCTCCTCGCAGGCTTCGTCCAGTACCTGCTCCCCGACTTTGAAGAGCTGCGTTACCCAGTCACGCCGTGCGTCCGCGCGGCGCGTCGAGTCCGCCGCGGCGAGCACGAACTCGCGAAACGGGTCGGCAAGTCGCGTCCAGTAGCGCATTTCCATGCGCTGGCGAATCGGCCCGAACTGGTCGTCGTCCCCAAAGGCGCCGTAATGGATCGCGCGGATGCGCTTGGACCAGTCCTCCGCGCGCTGGACGGCCTCCTCAACGTCGAACTGGCCGAGGGGGTCGGAGAGGAGTCCTGCCGGAACCTCCAGTGCCTCATCGACCCACTCGAAGACCTTGGCCTTCATGTCCGTGCGGATGCCGGTGCAGCGGAACCGCCAAATGGGGTGGTCGATCCCGTGGTCCTGGAGCTGGGCGACCTGTAGCACGACGGCCGGTGGCTGGACCACCCCTGCCTGGACCTCACCGCTGTCGTCGGGGACGACTGTGTGGAACAGATTGCCGTACTCGCGCCAGAGAACCTTCCCCTCCTGCGGGCGGATCGGGGCCGGTTCCTCTTTGCCTCGGAAGCGGTAGGCGGCGAACGGGTCCATCCAGAGCGCGGAACCCTTCGGCCGGCTGTGTCCCATGTCGAAGACCATCCGGCGCACGAGGATGTCGCTCCACTCGCCGGACCGGGAGCAGCGACCCGGCCCCTGCTCGGGGAAGAGCCGCACGCGGCGCGCGGGGAACGTAAGGCTCTCCAGGTAGCCGACGCTCAGGACCTCTTTGCTCCGCTCGATTACTGGATCGCGGTTCCAGGCCGGGCGGTCGTCCGCGCTGGCGATCTGGGGCTGGAAATCGGGTGTGATGATCGAGAGCGCGAGCGTCTCGAAGAGCGTGTCCCCGACGGGCAGCACGTAGAGCGGCGGGACTCCATTGATCGACGGCTTGATGCCCGCTCCGCCGGAGGTCGCGAAGGCGGGGATGGTGATCAGACCGAGCGCTGCCGTTGCAGGGCTGAACTGATAATCGTCGTCGTAGCGGTGGAAGAAGTGGTTGATGTTGGTGGCCGTCGGTTCTTCCGGGAAGAGATACCCGACGGTCTTGGTATCCCCCTTCTTCTTAGGGAGTTCCGGGCCGATGTCCCCCGTCTGCAGGAACGGCTCAGTCGGGGAGAATAGATCGAAACGGTGCGCGTAGCGACCCCCGAACGCGTCGATGGCGCTCGGATCGAAACGCCCTTGCATCAGGATCGCGGCGAGGGCGCTGAGGCTTCGCGGCCGACAGATATCCTGAACGATCGCCGCGAGCAGGCGCTGCAAACTGGCGACCACCAGGGGCGACGGGTCAGCAAAGGCGTACAGCTCGTGCGCGTTCGCAAGGCAGTCGCGAATACTGAGCTGCCGCGCCTGCCCGTCGCAGGTCAGTACGGGGATCCATGGCTCCGTCCACAGGTTGAACGACACGGTTTGGACAGGCGCCGTTGCCGGCGGCGCGACCTGTTGGCCGCTCACAGCGCATCCTCCTTTCCGATGACGAGACCAAGTTCCGGGTCGAGACGGATCGTGAGGTTCCCGATCTGGGTCCGGCCGTTGTCGAGCACGAGTGGGTAGTGCAAGCGCAGCAATGGCGTGCGACGGAACCAGCTCAGTCCCGGCTCCTCACGCGCTGGCAGCGTGGACACGATGGTGGGGTTGCTGACGCGGATGGCACGCCGCAGGAGACGCAACTGGCACTCGCGGTCGCACGTCGCTGGGGTAAGTGGCGGCCCGTCGGGATCGGCAGCCACTCCGTCAGG
>Ga0207873_1000832_pt1 | contig 32252 bp, 39 predicted proteins | sample BGWIniCompost_FD_187373 | JGI IMG/M metagenome (GOLD analysis project Ga0207873, IMG submission 187373) | Cellulose adapted compost microbial communities from Newby Island Compost Facility, Milpitas, CA, USA - BGW Initial Compost (SPAdes)... ... | reverse complement strand
CCGCCGCGCTCCACGGCGATGCGCAGCGTCCTGCCGACGTTGTCATCGAGCATCGCCTCGAATTCCGGGAAGCGGGTGATGAGCTCGCCGTTGATCCGCACCAGCACGTCGCCCGGCTGCAGATGGCGATCTGCCGTGCCGCCCGGCTGGACCTGCGTCACCACCAGCATGCCGGTCTCGTCGCGGTTCGCCTTGCGTGCCAGCCGCTCGGTTTCATCACGCAGGCCGAGGCGGCGCAGCTCGTCGAAGGAACGATGCATGAAGGTGCTTTCCAGCGTGCCGCGCGGCGGCACCTCGCCGCGGCGCACGTATTCCAGCGCACGCACCACGCGGTCCAGCGGCAGGAAGAAGCTGCTCTGCGCGGCCATGCTGCCGCCCGCATTCAGGGCCACCGCGTTGCCGCTGATGTCCAGCACAGGCGAGCCCGACGAGCCGCCGGAAGTGCCCGAAGCCGCCTGGATGTAGAAGGTGTTGAAATCGTTGTACTGGCCGCGGCCGTACTCGGGGGCGTTGCGATCGAGCCGCGCCAGCGTGCCGGCCAGGATGGAAAGCCGCTCGCCGGCATCGTTGCCGATGACGCGGATCTCGCGCCCCACGGTGGCGCGGTCGGGACGCAGCGCGATCGACTGCGGTTCGATGTAGCGCAGCGCCTTCGGGTCGTAACGGTAGAAACCGAAGTCATGCACCGGATCGCGGTACACCGGCGTGAGCGCGACTTCCTCGTTGTTGCGGAACAGCGCCTCGGCCGTGACCGGGCCGGGCTGCACCACGTGGCGGTTGGTGAGGATGATGCCGTTCTTCGCGTCGACCACGAAGCCGGTCGCCTGCGAGGAGGCGTTCCACTCCGTGTCGAAGGCACGCGCGGCATCGATGTGGATGCTGACGATGGCGGGCGCGACCCGCTCGATGGTGCGCGCCCAGCGCCCGTCTTCTTCCGCCGCCTGCACGGCGCCGGCAAGCAGGACGAACGCAATCGCAAACCGCGACAGCTCGAGAACCCGGCGGCTTGCTCGCATGCGTTCGCCTCCTCAGCGGAAATAGTCGCCGGCGGCTTCCGGCTGGTAGACGACCTCGACGATGCGCAGCTTGCCGGTGCGGCCGCCGGGCAGCGGCCAGGCGATGGACTGGCCGACCGCAAGCCCGAGCAGCGCGCTGCCCACCGGTGCGAATACCGAGACCTTGCCTTCGCCGCGCGCATCGCGCGGGTAGACGAGCTCGAGCTCATACTCGCGGCCGCTGTCTTCCTCCACGAAACGCACCCGCGAGTTCATGGTGACCACGCCCGCGGGGATCTCCTGCGGGTCGACGACATTGGCACGGCCGATCTCGGTCTCGATCTGCTCGCGCCCCGGGAAATCCCGAAAGGCCGGATCTTCCAGGAGGCGCTCGATGCGCTCCACGTCGAGGCTGGACAGCGTAATGGGCGGCAAGGCTTTTTCCATTTCCAACTCTCCGTTTGACGGCTGTTCAGAACTCGTGGCCGAACGCTTCCCTGTAACTCTCACGGAATTCGTCCGGCGTGAAATGATGATTCTGGGTGCCATTGTGCGCGATCTTGATCGCGCCCAGCAGCGCCGCGATGCGGCCCGTGGTCTCCCAGTCGAAGCCCTGCATCAGACCATACAGCAGACCCGCGCGGTAGGCATCGCCGCAACCGGTGGGATCACGCAATTCCCGCGCCTTCACGCAGGGGATTTCCGTCACCTTGCCGTCGTGGAAGATACGCGAGCCTTCCGCGCCGCGGGTAACGATGAGCGCCTTCACGCGCCGCGCGATTTCTTCCACGCCGAGCCCGGTGCGGCTGGCGAGCATCTGCGATTCGTAGTCGTTCACGGCGATCCAGCTCGCCATGCCGACGAATTCCAGCAGTTCCTCGCCGTTGAACAGCGGCAGTCCCTGGCCCGGGTCGAAGATGAACGGAATGCCGGCGGCGGCGAACTGCCGCGCGTGCTGGATCATGCCCTCGCGGCCATCCGGCGCGACGATGCCGATGCTGTAGCCGCCGTCATCCGGCACCACGTTGAGGTGCGAGAAATTCATCGCGCCCGGATGAAAGGCGGTGATCTGGTTGTCGTCCTGATCCGTGGTGATGTAAGCCTGCGCGGTGTAGGTGTCATCGATCACGCGGACATGCCGGCGCGACAGCCCGTTCCGCTCCATCCAGTTCGCGTAGGAAGCGAAATCCTGTCCCACCGTGCCCATGACGTCGCCCTCGCCGCCGAGCAGCTTCAGGCTGTAGGCGATGTTGCCGGCGCAGCCGCCGAACTCGCGGCGCAGCTCCGGCACCTGGAAGGACACGTTCAGGATATGAACCTGGTCCGGCAGGATCTGGTCCTTGAAGCGGCCATTGAACACCATGATGTTGTCATAGGCGAGCGAGCCGCAGATCAGTGCAGGCATTCAGAATCCCCCGGAAGAAACAAGATCGAATCGGAACGCGCGACGAATACATCGTCTCACGTTTGAGGAATGTTGCAAGCCAGCAGGTCGCGGGACGCGGGCCAACCCGCGTCCCGCCGGCCGTCAGTCCGCCGCGACCTCGGTCCACTTGAGGTCGAGCTGGCGCGCCGCGCGCACGTCGTCGAGACGGCGCACCGGCAAGGTGTAGGGCGCACCCTTGACCTTCTCGATGTCAGCCTCGGCTTCCTTGCGGATCGCGTACATGGCTTCCACGAAGCTGTCGATGGCTTCCTTCGATTCCGTTTCGGTCGGCTCGATCAGCAGGCACTCCGGCACCAGCAGCGGGAAGTAGGTGGTCGGCGCGTGGAAGCCGTAGTCCAGCAGGCGCTTGGCGAGGTCCATCGCCGTGAGGCCAAGCTCCTTGGCTTCCTTCTTGAGCGTGACGATGAACTCGTGGCTGGCGCGACGGTTCGGGAAGGCAAGCTCGAAGCCGGCCTTCTTCAGTTCCACCATGAGGTAGTTGGCGTTCAGCGTCGCGAACTCGCCGACGCGCTTCATGCCCTCGCGGCCCAGCATGCGCGCGTACACGTAGGCGCGCAGCAGCACGCCCGCGTTGCCCATCCAGGCCGACAGGCGGCCGATGGACTGCGGCAGGTCCTTCTCGGTCAGCCAGCGGTAGGTGTCACCTTCCTTGCCGACGATGGGCGTCGGCATGAACGGCGCAAGCCGCTCGGACACGCCGATCGCACCCGAACCCGGACCACCGCCGCCGTGCGGCGTGGAGAAGGTCTTGTGCAGGTTCATGTGGATGACGTCGAAGCCCATGTCGCCCGGACGCACCTTGCCGAGGATGGCGTTCAGGTTGGCGCCGTCGTAGTACAGCAGGCCGCCCGCTTCATGGACGATCTTCGAGATCTCCCTGATGCGGCGCTCGAACACGCCCAGCGTGGACGGGTTGGTGAGCATGATGCCGGCCGTCTTCGGGCCGACCGCCTGCTTCAGCGCCTCGATGTCGACGTCGCCGTCCTTGTTGGTCGGAATCTCGCGCGCCACCATGCCGCACATGGTCGCGGTCGCGGGGTTCGTGCCGTGGGCGGCATCAGGAACGATGATCTCGTTGCGCTCGAAGTCGCCACGGGCATGGTGATAGGCGCGAATCATCAGCACGCCGGCAAGCTCGCCCTGCGCGCCTGCCATCGGCGTCAGCGACACGCCGCCCTTCATGCCCGTCACCGCCTTGAGGATTTCCTGCAGCTCGTACATGCAGGCGAGGAAACCCTGGCCGGTGGATTCCGGCGCCAGCGGATGGCGGCCGAGGAATTCCGGCAGCATCGCCAGCGTGTTGCAGGCCCGCGGGTTGTACTTCATCGTGCACGAGCCGAGCGGATAGAAGTGCGTGTCGATGGAGAAGTTCTTCTGCGACAGCCGCGTGTAATGGCGCACCGCCTGCAGCTCGGAGACTTCCGGCAGCAGCGGCTTGGACGTGCGGCGCAGCTCGGCCGGGATGTCGTCCAGCGAGGCGGGCTGCGCGGGGCCCTGCGCGATGGCACGGCGGCCGGCACGGGAATGTTCGAAGATCAGCATCGTGTTCTCTCCGTTCGAAGTCAGGCCGCCGAGCGCAGCACGTCGTTGAGGGCCGCGGCGTAATGCGCGATGTCGGCGTCGGTGCGCGTCTCGGTCGCGCACACCAGCAGCGCATTGCCAAGCTCGGGGTAGTCGTTGCCGATGGCATAGCCGCCGACGATGCCCTTCTCCAGCAGCGCGTCGATGACCGGCTGCACCGGACGGTCCAGCATCAGCACGCTCTCGTGGAAGAAGGCGCCCTCGAAGCGGCGCGATACGCCGTCGATCTTCGTCAGCGCCTCGACCAGCTTGCGGGTCTGGCCATGCGAGACGGACGCCGTGTTCGCCAGCCCCTCGGGGCCGAGCAGCGACATGTAGATGGTCGCCGCGGTGACCATCAGGCCCTGGTTGGTGCAGATGTTGGAAGTCGCCTTGGAGCGGCGGATGTGCTGCTCGCGCGCCTGCAGGGTGAGCGCGTAGCCGACCTTGCCTTCCAGGTCCACGGTGCGGCCGATGATGCGGCCGGGCATCTGGCGCACGTGTTCCTGGCGGCAGCACATGAAGCCGAAGTACGGACCGCCGGAAGACAGCGGCACGCCGAGCGGCTGGCCTTCGCCGCAGACGATGTCCACGCCCTGCCCGCCCCACTCGCCCGGCGCGCGCAGCACGGCGAGCGCGGTCGGGTTCACGACGGCGATGGCGAGCGCGTCGTTGGCGCGCGCCCAGTCGGTCATGGCATTCACGTCCTCGAGCACGCCGAAGAAGTTCGGCTGCGGAATGACGATCGCGGTGATGTCCTCGCCCTCGAAGGCCTTCAGCGCATCGAGCCTGGTCGCGCCGGTGCGCTCGTCGTAAGGCAAAAGCTCGAAGCGGATGTTCTGCGTGGTGCAGATCGCCTCGGCCACCTTGCGATACAGCGGATGCACGCTCGCCGGCATGAGGATGCGGCGCGACTTCGACTTGCGATGCGAGCGCACCGCCATGAGGCAGGCTTCCGCCAGCGCGCTCGCGCCGTCATAGAGCGAAGCGTTGGAAACGTCCATGCCGGTCAGCGACGCCATCATGGACTGGTATTCGTACAGCAGCTGCAGCGTGCCCTGGCTCGCCTCCGCCTGGTACGGCGTGTAGGCGGTGTAGAACTCGCCGCGCGTGGTGATTTCCCAGACGGCGGCGGGAATGTGGTGCTCGTAGGCGCCCGCGCCGATGAAGTTCAGGTACTGGCCGTCACGCTGCGCGCGCGCATGCATGATGCGCGAGATTTCCATCTCGCTGAGCGCTTCGGGCACGCCATGCAGGTCGTCGATGCGCAGCTCGGCGGGAATCTCGTCGAACAGCCGCTCGATGCTGTCGACGCCGATGGCGTCGAGCATTTCGCGGATTTCATTCTCGGTATGGGGGATGAAGGACATTGTGCGTGTACCGGTAAGGTTGGTTCTGTCGTGAGAGGCAAGACGCGAGACGTGAGACGAGCGCGAGGCGTGAGACCTCGTCTCACGCCTCGCCTCTCACATGTCACGCTTCGTCGATGACCTTCTGGTAACCCGCCGCATCCAGCAGCGCGTCGACGTCGGCGGCATTTGCCGGACGGATCTTCATGATCCAGCCTTCGCCGTACGGGTCGCTGTTCAGCACTTCGGGCGCATCGGCGAGCGCTTCGTTGCCGGCGATGACTTCACCCGCGACCGGGGCGTAGATGTCGGAGGCGGCCTTGACGGACTCCACCACCGCGCAGGCTTCGCCCGCGGCGACCTGGCGGCCCGCTTCCGGCGCCTCGACGAAAACGAGGTCGCCGAGCGCTTCCTGGGCATGGTCGGTGATGCCGACCGTCACGGTGCCATCGGCTTCCTTGCGGACCCATTCGTGCGTCTTCGCGTAACGCAGTTCAGCGGGAATGTTGCTCATCGTTTTTTCTCCCGTTTGTCGGAGTCGCGGCGTACGCCGCTCCTGGATCAGAAACTGGCCTGCGGATCAGAGCTGGACCTTGATCTCGCCGTTCCTCACGAACGGCGGGGTAATGATCCGCGCCTTGAGGCGCTTGCCGCGGATTTCAACCTCGCACTCGCCTTCGGCTCCCACCGGGACGCGGGCAAGCGCAATGGAACGTTCCAGGGTCGGCGAGAAGGTGCCGCTGGTGATCTCGCCTTCGCCGGCATTCGTGAACACCTTCTGGTGGCCGCGCAGCACGCCGCGGTCCTCGAGCAGCAGCCCGACCAGCTTGTTCCTCACGCCCTCCGCCTGGTGGGCTTCCAGCGCCTTGCGGCCGATGAAGTCGCGATCGGCGGGCTCCCAGGCGACCGTCCAGCCCAGCGCGGACTCCAGCGGATGGGTGGACTCGTCCATGTCGGAACCGTACAGGTTCATCGCCGCCTCGAGCCGCAGGGTGTCGCGCGCGCCCAGACCGGCCGGCTTGACGCCTGCCGCGTTCAGCGCCCGCCAGAAGCCGACGGCCTCCGTGGCAGGCAGCATGATCTCGAAGCCGTCCTCGCCCGTGTAACCGGTGCGCGCGATGAACATGGAACCGCAGTCGACGGCGGAGAAGGGCTTCAGCGCCAGCGCCGGCTCGCGGTACTGCGCGTCCAGGCAGGAAACGGCCTTGTCGCGGGCCTGCGGGCCCTGCACGGCAACCAGCGCGAGATCGTCGCGCTCGCGCACCTCGACACCGAAGGGCTCGGCATGCTTGGTGATCCAGGGAAGGTCCTTGTCGCGCGTGGCCGCGTTGGTGACCATGCGGAAGAAGTCGTCGCGAAGGAAGTAGACGATCAGGTCGTCGATGATGCCGCCGTCCTCGCGCAGCATGCAGGAGTACAGCGCCTTGCCAGGGACGCGCAGCTTGCTGACGTCATTGGCGAGCAGGTAGCGCAGGAAATCGCGGACGCGTTCGCCGGAAAGATCCAGCACGGTCATGTGCGAGACATCGAACATGCCGGCGTCCTTGCGGACGGCGTGATGCTCCTCGATCTGGGAGCCGTAATTGACCGGCATGTCCCAGCCACCGAAATCCACCATCCGCGCCCCCAGGGCAAGGTGTTCGTCATACAGCGGGGTGCGGTTTCCCATCCTGATCTCCTCGCGGCCAGAATACAGAAGGGCGACAAAGCCTCGCTTGCCGCCCCGCTCGAACCCGGTCCGTCAATCACACTTATTTAATGGATATCGCGCGCGCCTGGCGCGCGGTGCTGACGGGCGCGAATGATACCGGAAACCCCCTATTCGCGCCAATCGACGCCACTTCCCCGGGCCTTTACCCGCGGGGTTTTCCCGTGCCCCACCACTCTCCCTGCTGCAGGGCGACAAACACGTCGCCAGGCGTGCCGTGAACCCGCGGCCGCCAGCGCGGTCCAAGCTCCCGTTTGACACACTCCGGCGCCGGGTGGACCATCCGGCGCACAACAACAAATCCATCCCTGCGGAGAGGAACCCATGCTTCATTCCCATCGCAATTGGCTTCTTGCACTGGCAGCAGCGCTGTTTCTTGGCGGCTGCGCCACGACCGGCCAGCAAGGCGCGGCCGAAGTCGAAAAACTGCACGCCCTGTTCGAGGACGCCTGGCAGCAGGACCTGGCGCGTTCGCCGACCTTCGCCAGCTGGCTGGGCGACAAGCGCTTCAACGACCAGTGGGGCGAGTTCACCCCGGAGAGCCTGCAGGCCGAGAACGAGGCAAACCGCGCCATTCTCGCCCGCCTCGGCGAGATCGATCGTGACGCGCTGCCGGCGGAAGAGCGGCTGAACTACGACCTGTTCAAGGAAGAGTACGAGCAGCGGCTGGAGAGCTTCGAGCATCGCTCCTACCTGATCCCGATCAACCAGCGCGGCGGCATCCAGACCACCGACGAGATGCTGGAGACGTTGCGCTTCACCGAGCTGAAGGACTACGAGGACTGGATCAAGCGCCTCGAGACCTTCGACACCTACATGGACCAGACCATCGGCATCCTGCGTCTCGGCATCGAGGCCGGCCGCACCCAGCCGCGCATCATCAACGAGCGCATCCTGCCGCAGATCGAGGCGCAGCTGGTCGACTCGCCGGAAGAAAGCGGCTTCTACCGGCCGTTCAAGGAAATCATTGCCGACGTTCCTGCCGCCGAGCAGGAGCGCCTGCGCCGCGAAGCGCGCCAGGCCATCCAGGACAGCGTGATCCCGGCCTTCCAGCGCTTCGCGAAGTTCTTCCGCGAGGAGTACTTGCCCGCCTCCCGTCCTGCCGTCGGCATCGGCTCCACGCCGAACGGCAAGGAGTACTACGCGATGCTGGCGCGGCACTACACCACCACCGATCTCACGCCGGAAGAGATTCACCAGATCGGCCTGGGTGAGGTCGCGCGCATCCGCAAGGAAATGGACAAAATCATCAGGCAGGTGGGCTTCAAGGGCAGCTTCGGCGAGTTCCTCACCTTCCTGCGCACCGATCCGCAGTTCTATTACAAGACGCCCGAGGAACTGCTGGAGGCCTACCGCGCGCTGTCGAAGCGCATCGATCCGGAACTCGTGAAGCTGTTCGGCAAGCTGCCGCGTACGCCGTATGGCGTGATTCCCATCCCGGACTCCATTGCACCCGACACCACCACGGCCTACTACATGCCGCCGGCCGGTGACGGCAGCCGCGCGGGCTACTACTACGTGAACCTCTACAAGCCGGAAACGCGGCCGAAGTACGAGATGGAAGCGCTGTCCATCCACGAAGCCGTACCGGGCCACCACCTGCAGATCGCCCTGCAGCAGGAACTGGGCGAACTGCCGATGTTCCGCCGCTTCGGCCGCTACACCGCCTTCGTCGAAGGCTGGGGCCTGTACTCCGAGTCGCTGGGCGAGGACCTCGGGCTTTACAAGGATCCGTACTCCAAGTTCGGCCAGCTGACCTACGAGATGTGGCGCGCGGTGCGCCTCGTCGTCGACACCGGCATGCACTACAAGGGCTGGACGCGCCAGCAGGCCATCGACTTCTTCATGGAGAACGCCGCCAAGACCGAGCTCGACATCATCAACGAGATCGATCGCTACATCGCCTGGCCGGGCCAGGCGCTGGCCTACAAGATCGGCGAACTGAAGATCAAGGAACTGCGCAAGCGCGCCGAGACAGAGCTTGGCGACAAGTTCGACATCCGCGCCTTCCACGACACCGTGCTGGGTTCGGGCGCGCTGCCGCTGGACATCCTCGAGCGCAACGTCGACGCCTGGATCGCCGAGATCAAGGCGCAGTCCTGAACCGGTCTCTCGGGACCGAACTGCAGGGCGGGCTTCGGCCCGCCTTGTCTTTTTTGCGGCAGATTAACGCAGGTTTTCCGGAGTTCTGCGCAGAAACCCGCAGCTTTCGCCCGCTGCCACTGGCGCTGAGGCCGCTGTACAATACCGGCCCACGGAGGTGTTGCGATCATGGGCAAAACTACCAAGTACGTCGCCAAGCAGCCGGACGAGAACGGCTTCATCCACTACACGGAAGAAGAGCACGCCGTATGGAATGAGCTGATCACGCGCCAGCTGCCGGTTGTCCAGAAATACGCCTGCGACGAGTACCTGGAAGCGCTGGAGCGCATGAACTTCCCGCGCGACCGCATCCCGCAGTGCGAGGAAGTCTCGGCGGTGCTGCGCAAGGCGACCGGCTGGGAAGTCGCGCCCGTGCCTGCGCTGATTCCCTTCGGCGAGTTCTTCCGCCTGCTGGCGGACAAGAAGTTCCCGGCCGCGACCTTCATCCGCTCGCGCGAGGAAATGGATTACCTGCAGGAGCCGGACATCTTCCACGAGATCTTCGGCCACACGCCGCTGCTCACCGATCAGCGTTTCGCGGATTTCACTCACGCCTATGGCCTCGCGGGACTGAACGCCAGCAAGGAAGACCGCGCCATGCTGGCGCGCCTTTACTGGTTCACCGTCGAGTTCGGGCTGATGAACACTCCGAAGGGCCTGAAGACCTATGGCGCCGGCATCGTCTCCTCCATGGGCGAGACGCCGTACTCCATTGAGTCGGACATCCCCGAGCGCCGTCCCTTCGATCCGGTGACCGCGCTGCGCACCCCGTATCGCATCGACATCTTCCAGACCGTCTATTACGTCATCGACAGCCTGGACGACCTTTTCAACGTGTCCAACATGGACCTGTTCGCACTGATCCGGGAAGCGCGCGAGAAAGGCATGCTGCCGCCGACCTTCCCGCCCCCGGACGAAAACACGCCCAAGTGGGCCTGAACACAAGGGAGACGCCCATGAATGACCTGGCAGAAAAAAGCTGCGTGCCCTGCGAAGGCGGCATCAGCCCGCTGACCCGAGAGGAAGCCGAGCGCTACCTGAAGAAGATCGCGCCGGAATGGACGCTGAACGACGACGCCACCGAGATTCGCCGCGAGTTCACGTTCAAGGGGTTCCAGAAGACCATCGGCTTCGTCAATGCCATCGCCTGGATGGCGAACCAGGAAGGCCACCACCCCGACATGGAGATCGGCTGGGGACGCGCGCTGATCAGGTGGTCCACGCACGCCATCGGCGGCCTGTCGGAAAACGACTTCATCTGCGCAGCAAAGACCGACAGGATCCACAACGGCAAGTGATCGACAGAAGCCCGGCAAATGCCGGGTTTTCTGCATTTGGGGGGAGAGGCATCCGCGTAGTCGCCCCGTACTGCGAATCGGGGTTTTCCTGATTCGGAAGCCGGTGATGGGCAGCTAAGGTAGCGGCGGTTTGCAGCAAGGAGCCCCCGCATGAAACTTCCCGAAACCTCCTTCGATCCTGTCCTCGCCACGCATGCCTTGAAAGGCATCGGCGAAGCCATCTACTGGTTCGTCTCGGAAGGCCCCGGCTCCGAGCGGCCGATGTCACGCGAGGCGCACGCCAGCCTGCTTGGCCTCACCTGGTCCGCACGCAACCTGGCCATCCAGCTGCAGGGCTGGTTCGATGCCATGACGGCAGCGGGATTGCGGCCCGAAGACTTCCTTCCCGACGGGGTCAAGGACCCTCAAGGGAAGTACACGCTCAACTGAGAAGGCGTTACCTGACGAGGGCCGGCAGATCATCACGCAGGCCCATCGCCTGCCTGACGATGTACCGCTTCAGGCCGCCACTGCGGTCGAAGACTCGAAAGCCCGCGTTCCGCAGCCAGCCCAGCGTCCTGTCCTCGTTCGAGAAGAGGCGATGGAAGCCTTCCATCGCCCACATCACCGTGGCGTTGTCGCCGCGCCGGCGCCGCTCATAGCGGCGTAGCACTCTCGCCTGCGCGAAGTCGCGTCCCGACTGGCGCGCATCCACGAGCACTTCGACAAGCGTTGCCACGTCCATGAAACCCAGGTTCGCGCCCTGCCCCGCCAATGGATGAATGACGTGCGCGGCATCGCCGATCAGCACCGCGCGCTCATGCACGTAGGTCTTCGCATGCTGGCGGCGCAACGGGAAGGACGCGCGCGGCCCGCACTCGGTGACCTCGCCGAGGACATGGTCGCTGGCCTTGCCGAGTTCCGCACGGAACTCATCGTCGGGGAGCGCCAGCAGGCGCGCGGCCTCGGAAGATTCCGCGGACCAGACGATGGAAATGCTGCCATCGGCAAGCGGCAGGAAGGCGAGCGGGCCCGTGGGCAGGAAATGCTGCCAGGCTGTCGCCTGGTGCGGCTTTTGCGTGCGGATCACTCCGACAATGCCGCGCTGTCCGTAATCGCCGCGCTCGACCGGGATGCCGAACGCCTCGCGCAACGGCGAGGCCGCGCCGTCCGCCGCCACCAGCAGCGCGGCACGCAGGCGCCGCCCGTCTTCCAGCTCAATGTCGATGCCATCGTCCTGAGGCGTTGCCTGGGCGATAGCCGCTGGGCAAAGACAGGTGGCGTTGTCGGCTTCCTGGAAGCGTTGCCACAACGCGTGCTGCACCAGCCGGTTTTCGACGATATGACCGAGGAAGGACTCGCCGATCTCGGCCGCATCGAAATGCACGCCCTCGAAGTCCGCATCCCAGACATGCATGTCGGTGTAAGGGCTGGTACGAACGCTCTCCATGTACTCCCACGCACCCAGCCTGCGCAGCAGCCGCTCGGAAGCTAGCGACAGCGCCACCACGCGCAGCTCCGGTGGATCGCCGGGCTGCAATGGCCTGGGCGCATGCCGTTCGACGAGCGCCACGGAGAAGCCCTCGCGCGCCAGCGCAAGCGCGCAGGCCGCACCCACCATGCCGCCACCGGCAACCACGATGTCAAAGCGTTGCATGCTCATGGCTGCAAGCCTCGCGCGAGCTTCGGCAGCCGACCGGCACGTCCCATCGCGTGCCGCGAGAATTCCCGGCGCAGTCCCGGCAACAGGTCCATCGCCAACAGCCCGAGGCCGCGGGCGTGCGCCACGGTTTCGAACGGAATGCCGAACAGCCGGTTGAGAATGTCGGTGAACGCGGCGACGTTGCGCTGATCGCGACGGCGCCACGCGATGTACTCATCGAGCGCGCCGCCACGGCCCGGATCGTCCGCGTTGGCGGCAATCACCTCGGCAAGAACCGCGACATCGCGCAACGACAGGTTGAAGCCCTGCCCCGCGATGGGGTGCAGGCTGTGCGCGGCATTGCCGAGGATCAGCGCACGTCCCGCGCGCTGCTGCTCGGCGGTGATCAGGGCCAGCGGGTAGGAGGCACGCCGCCCGGTGCGCGTTATGCGCCCGAGCCGGTCGCCAAAGCGCGCCTGCACATGCGAAATGAAGTCTTCGTCGTCCAGCGCCAGCACCTCGGCGGCACGCGCATTCGCCTCGACCAGCACCAGCGTCATGCGCTCGGCGTCCAGCGGCAGCAAGGCCATCGGTCCCTCGCGGGTGAAGCGCTCGTAAGCCGTGTTGCCGTGACTCAGCTCGGTGGAGACATTGCAGACGATCGCCGTCTGCGCGTAGTCCCAGTGACGGACGCCGATGCCCAGCGACTCGCGCAGGCTGGAGCGCGCGCCATCGGCGACCACGAGCAGCCTCGCCCTCAGCCGCTGACGGGCGCCATCGCGCTCGATCTCGGCAAACACCTCATCGGCGTCGTGCTCCACGCTCATCACCTTTGCCGGCGTGGTCAGCGTGATTGAAGGAATCCCGGCCAGCGCTTCCATCAGCGCCTGCCCCAGGGCCCGGTTGGGGACGACGTAGCCGAGCGCGGGCAGGTTCTCCTCGGCAGCGGTCAGGCGCGTGATACCAAGCCGGCCTTTCTGCGAGACATGCACCTGCTCAATGGGTCCCGCCTGCGACGCAAGCTGCTGCCAGACGCCCATGGTTTCGAGAATGCGCCGGCTGGTCCAGGCAAGCGCGGTGGAACGGTCGTCGTAGCTTGGCTGACCGGCGCTGCGCGGCGGCACGGCCTCGATCACCTCGATGCGCAAACCGGTATTCTTCAGGGCTACCGCCAGCGCGGCGCCTACCATGCCGCCGCCCGCGATGAGGATGTCGGTTTCCGCCTGTTGCATGGTCAACCCGCCATCAGCTTCTCGATTTCGCCGGGATCCTTCACGCACTCGGCGGTCAGCACTTCCGGCGCACCCCTGGTCACGGCCACATCATCCTCGATGCGAATGCCGGTATTCCACCACTTCGCATCGACGCCCTTCATGCCCGCGGCAATGTAAATGCCGGGTTCCACCGTCATCACCATGCCGGGCTCGAGCACCCGCCATTCCTCGCCCACCTTGTAATCACCGACGTCATGCACGTCCAGCCCGAGCCAGTGCCCGGTCTTGTGCATGTAGAAACGCCGGTAGGCGCCATCGCGGATCAGCTGCGGGAGGCGTCCCTCGAGGATGCCAAGCTTCACCAGGCCGCGCGTGATCACCTTCACTGCCGCTTCGTGCGGCGCGTTCCAGTGTTCGCCGGCGCGCACCTTGTCGATGGCCTCGAGCTGCGCTTCCAGCACGATCTCGTACAGTGCGCGCTGCTCGGGCGTGAACTTTCCATTTACCGGCCAGGTGCGACTGATGTCGGAGGCATAGTTGCGGTACTCGCAACCGGCGTCGACCAGCAGCAGGTCGCCTGCGGCGAGCTCCGCGTCATTGTCGACGTAATGCAGGATACAGGCATTCGCACCACCGCCGACGATGCTGGAATAGGCGGGATGCCCGCCGTGGCGGCGAAACTCGTGCAGAAGCTCCGCCTCGATTTCCCACTCCATCATTCCCGGCCGGGTCGCGCGCATGGCGCGCTCGTGCGCCGCTGCCGAGATCTGTGCCGCGCGGCGCATCAGCTTCAGCTCGCCGGCGGACTTGTACAGGCGCAGGTCGTGCAGGAAAGGATCCAGCGAGACGAACTCGTGCGGCGTGCCGGCGTCGGAACGCAGCTGCTCGCGCAGCCGCTTCACCCAGCCGATGACGCGGCTGTCGAACTCCGGGTGCGCGCCCATCGTGTAATAGACGCGCGTGCGGTTCTCCATCAGCCCAGGGAGGATGTCGTCGATGTCATCGATGGGAAAGGCATCGTCCGCGCCATGAATCTCGATGGCGCCTTCCTGGCCCGCACGGCGGCCGTGCCAGGTCTCCTTCTCGGCGTCCTTCTCGCGGCAGAACAGGATGTATTCCGCCGCCTTGCGTCCAGGCACGAGCACGGCCACCGCTTCCGGCTCCGGGAAACCGGTCAGGTACCAGAAATCGGAATCCTGGCGAAACGGAAAGTGGGTATCGCGGCTGCGTATCTTCTCGGGTGCGGAGGGAATGATGGCGATGGCGTTCTCGCCCATCATCCGCAGCAGCTGCCGCCGTCGCCTCGCGAAATCGTTCATGCGTCAGTGCACGCCGGGTGGCGCCTGGAACTGGGCGGGACGGGGATTCAGTTCGTCGTGCACCAGCTGGGTGCCGATCCGCAGGTACTCGGTGAGCTCCATGTACGCGGCTTCGTCCTCTTCCGCGTCATCACCGAGCTCGAGATTGCCGCGCCCGATGTCCGCGAAGTCGCGCAGGATCTCGGCGACATCCGCCGGCAGCTCATCGAATGCCTTGATCTCGGCGCGCGCGAGGCCGTACATGAAGCCGTCACACCACTGCGTCAGCGACTCGACGCGATCGGCAAGGCTGGTGTCGTCCGTCGGCAGCAAGGGTTCGAACGAGAACCCGTCACCGCGGAGCGCACCGGCCACTTCGTCCCACATTTCGGCGAGCAGCTGGCGGCATTCACGGACGTTCGCGTTGGCGGGGTCGGTGCCTTCCAGCACCTCGCTCACCCACTGATCCTTCATGGTCCGCTTGCCGGCCGCCAGGAGTCCGCAAAGCGATCCATGGCATTCGGCGGCATCCATCATCACGTTCGCGCGGCGAAGCGCGATTTCGGTCTGTTCGAAATCAGGTGTGGCCACAGGAAGATCCGCAATGGAAGACCGCGCAATGCTACCACCCGCGGCGCAGGAGCCCCAACAACGGCGGGCGCTCGTTGACCCGCCAAATACCGGCATCTATAGTTCCGCGCATGTCCAACGAACCTACATTCCGCCTGGAACTGAAGCGCCTCGAGGAACGCCTCGAGGAAGTGCTCGCGCTCTGCTCCCGGTTGCAGGAGGAGAATCGCAGCCTGCAGGAGATGCGCGACCAGCTCGCCGCCGAGAAGGCGAACCTCATGCAGCGCAATGAACAGGTGAAGTCGCGCGTCGAAGCCATCATCACGCGCCTGAAATCGCTGGAGCAGAGCTCATGAGCGGCATGACCTCCGTCGCCGTGCGCATCCTCGACAAGGAATACCATGTCGCCTGCCCCGAGGAGGAGCGCGCGGCGCTGCTCGCCTCCGCGGAAATGCTCAACCGGCGCATGAAGGAAATCCGCGACAGCGGCAAGGTGGTCGGCCTCGACCGCATGGCCGTGATGGTCGCGCTCAATCTCTCGCACGAACTCCTGCAGCTGCGCCGCGCCTTCGAAGAGATCGATGGCGAAGTCGGGGAGCGCGCCCGCAGCATGCGGCAGCGCATGGACGAGCTGCTGGGCGCCGTTCGTCAGTTCGAGTTCTGAACATTATCCAGTCCGCTTTTTTTCACACCGCAGGCAGGTGGTATGATGTGCACGAACATCTCCTGCGGTGTTCGAAACGGGCTGGGGTACCCTTAGAGCCTAATCAAACCCCCCGGAGCTCATTCCCGGGGCGACGGTGCGCAAGTCCACCCTCGAGTGGAAAGCCTAAAGCGTCCTGGTGAGCTCCACCTGAACCGATGGTTCTAGGGCGATGGTCCGTTACGGCACAGGCGGGAGATGTCCTTTCTTCATGAATCCCCGTGAGCAGCAGGAAATTCGCCGGCAGATGCGCGCCGCACGGCGCGCACTCTCACGGCAGGACCTCGACATCGCCGGGGCGCGTCTCGCCCGCAATCTTCAAAGCCTTCCTGCATATCGCCGCGCCCGCACGATCGGCGCCTATCTCGCGGTCGGCGGGGAAATGCCGTTGCAGCCGCTCATCCTCGATGCCTGGACGCATGGCAAGCACGTGTACCTGCCCCGCCTGCGCGATGCGCACCTCGATTTCCACCGCTACACCGCCGACACCCGGCTCCGCCGCAATCGCTTCGGCATCGCGGAACCTGCAGTGACGGCGCATTCGCGCATCAATCCCAGGTTCATCGATGTCGTGCTGGTGCCGCTGGTCGCCTTCGATGACCAGGGCAACCGGCTGGGCATGGGCGGCGGATTCTATGACCGCAGCTTCGCCTTTCTCCATGATCGGCGCTGCTGGCGGCGTCCGCTGCTCATCGGCATCGCCCACGAGTTCCAGCACCTGCCGGCGCTGGACCCGGCGCCATGGGATGTACCGCTGCATGCCGCCGTCACTGACGAGCAGGTGAGATGGTTCAGAAACTGAAGGAGATTCAGCATGAGCTACTGGCTGATGAAGTCCGAGCCCGACGTGTTCAGCATCGATGATCTGCGGCGGAAGGGTCCGCGCGGCACCCACTGGGATGGCGTCCGCAACTACCAGGCGCGGAACTTCATGCGGGAGATGAAGCCCGGCGACCAGGCATTCTTCTATCACTCCAACTGCAAGGAGCCGGGCATCGTCGGCGTGATGGAGGTGGTGCGTGAAGCCTACCCGGATCACACTGCCTTCGACCCGGAGGATCCGCATTTCGATCCGAAGAGCGATCCCGCCAGGCCGCGCTGGTACATGGTTGATGTCGCCTACGTCGAGAAGTTTCCGCGCACCATCACCCTCGATGCACTCCGCCTCAATCATTCGCTTGCCGAGATGCTCATTCTTCGCCGCGGCAATCGACTCTCGGTGACACCGGTGACGGCAAGTGAATGGAAGGCAGTGATGAAGATGGTCGCCTCATCAACTGATCACTCGCGATAAAAAATTGACATTGCTGGAAAATTGACTTTTCTGATATATACTCAAAGCCGAGTGATCGGTCACTTTATTTTGGGAGGATCAACATGGCTGCCAAAAAGAAAGCCACTGCAAAGAAGAAGACCGCCGCCAAAAAGCGGGTCGCAAGCAAGAAGCCGGTAGCGAAGAAGAAGAAGGCTACCGCCAAGAAGAAGGTAGGCGCCAAGAAGAAGGTTGCTGCCAAGAAGAAGAAAGTCGGTGCCAAGAAGAAGGCCGGCGCAAAGAAGAAGGTAGCTGCCAAGAAGAAGAAGGTCGGCGCCAAGAAGAAGAAAGCCGGTGCCAAGAAGAAGGCCGGCGCAAAGAAGAAGGTAGCTGCCAAGAAGAAGGTCGGCGCCAAGAAGAAGGCTCCGGCCAAGAAGACTGCGAAGAAGACCGCCGCCAAGCGCAAGAAGACCACCGCGCGCAAGACGACGGCTCGCAGGACGACGGCCTCCAAGGCTTCGATGTAATTCCTGCCTCTGGCAGTTTCATGAAGGCCCGGGTAAATCCCGGGCCTTTTCTTTTGCGCAACCTCCCCTCCCACACCGGTTCGCGAAGACCTTTTCTTTTGCCCGATCGGCGGAGACAATGCCTGATTTCAACCGGGAAACGATCATGACCGCTGACGACAAGAAGCGCGCGGCCGCCCGTGCCGCGCTGGATCATCTCGACGACGCAAGAATCATCGGCGTCGGCACCGGCTCGACCGTAAACCACTTCATCGATGCACTTGGCAGCATCCGCGACCGCATTGAAGGCGCGGTGTCCAGCTCCGAGGCGTCCACCGCTCGCCTGCGCACGGCGGGAATACCCGTACTTGATCTCAACCAGACCGGCACCCTGGACGTCTACGTCGACGGTGCCGACGAGGCGAACCGGCAGCTCCAGCTCATCAAGGGTGGCGGCGGGGCGCTGACACGGGAAAAGATCGTGGCGGAAGCGAGCCGGCGTTTCGTCTGCATCGCGGATGACAGCAAGCTGGTGGGGCTGCTCGGCGCATTTCCATTGCCGGTCGAAGTCATTCCCATGGCGCGCAGCCTGGTGGCACGGAAGCTCGTTGCCCTGGGCGGCCAGCCCGCACTGCGCGAGGGCTTCGTCACCGACAACGGCAACGTGATCCTCGATGTGCGCAACCTCGACTTCACCGACGCGGCCGGCCTGGAAACCCGCATCAACAACATCCCAGGCGTGATCACCTGTGGCATCTTCGCGCACCGGCCTGCGGACCTGCTGCTGTTGGGCACCGACAACGGCGTCGAGGTCATTCGCGCCTGAGAGTCGCGCAGACACGACCCTGGCCACAAACCAGAACCCCGGCACAAGGCCGGGGTTTTTGTTTTATTGCAGGCCAGGATTGTCGCTGCTTCCGGCGGCGATCCCTCACTGCGCTCGGGATCACACGCTCCGCGAGTGTCGCGCCGCGTGACCCCGTGAAGAAATCTCGGAGCGCATGGACACGGCTGTCGAACCGAGCAGATCATCGAACCAAGCAGGAGACAGGATTGCCCGTCCCGTCGAGGGGCGGTCCGGTCCGCGCTCGGGCGGAGCTGAAGCTCCTTGCGAGGGTGTCGAACAAGGTCCTCAGCCTGAGGCCCAGAGAACAAACAAAAAAACCCCGCCATCAAGGCGGGGCTTTTTTGTTTGGCTGGGGGACTAGGATTCGAACCTAGATTCACGGAGTCAGAGTCCGTTGTCCTACCATTAGACGATCCCCCAGGAACTGCCCCGGCGGCAGGGCCACCGGGCAACAAGGATCAGCGCTTCGAGTACTGCGGACGACGGCGGGCCTTGTGCAGACCGACCTTCTTGCGCTCGACCTCGCGGGCATCACGGGTGACGAAGCCGGCCTTGCGGAGCGGCGAACGCAGGGTCTCGTCGTACTCCATCAGGGCGCGGGTCAGGCCGTGACGGATGGCGCCGGCCTGTCCGGTGTTGCCGCCACCCTGGACGGTGACGTACACGTCGACCGAATCAGCCAGGTTGGCCAGCTCCAGCGGCTGACGGACGATCATGCGCGCGGTCTCGCGGCCGAAGAATTCGTCCAGGGGCCGGCCGTTGACGGTGATCTTGCCGGAGCCCGGGCGCACGAACACGCGTGCGGTGGAGGACTTGCGGCGGCCGGTTCCGTAGTTCTGCGTGATTGCCATCTTGCGTGTTTCCCGTTCGACGATGACGTCGTGAATCAGATTTCCAGCGCCTGCGGCTGCTGGGCGGTGTGCTTGTGTTCCGGACCCGCGTAGACCTTCAGCTTGCGGAACATTGCGCGACCCAGCGGGTTCTTCGGCAGCATGCCCTTGACCGCCAGTTCGATGACCTGCTCGGGACGCTTCTCAAGCATCTCGCGCAGGGAGGCGGACTTCAGGTTGCCGACATAACCGGTATGGCGATAGTAGATCTTGTCGCGCATCTTGTTGCCGGTCACGGCGATCTTCTCCGCATTGACAACGACGATGTAGTCGCCGGTGTCGACGTGCGGGGTGTATTCCGGCTTGTGCTTGCCGCGCAGGCGCTTGGCCACTTCGGAGGCCAGGCGACCCAGGGTCTTGCCGTCAGCGTCGACGACATACCAGTCGCGCTTCACAGTTTCCGGCTTTGCAGAAAACGTAGTCATTTGGATCCGCTCCAAATCAAGGATTCCGTGCCCCTGGGAAAACACCCCGGGGCGAAAGGCGCGCAATATTAATGGACGAACCGGGATTTTTCAACACACCGGAGGCGCAAACCTCAGATTTTCAGGCGCTCGACAGGCACGCCGTCCCGCAGGTGGGAGGTGACGATCTCCTCGACGTCCTCTTCGTCCACATAGGTATACCAGACGGCCTCGGGGTAGACGACCGCCACCGGGCCTTCCTCGCAGCGATCCAGGCACCCCGCGGTGTTGACCCGCACCCCGCCCTTCCCGGCCAGGCCCAGCTCCTTGACGCGCCTCTTGGCGTAGTCGCGGATGGCCGCGCTGCCGCAGCGCCCGCAGCTCGGGCGGGTGGCGCCCTCGTCGCGGATGTTGGTGCAGAAGAAGATATGGCGGCGATAGTAGGTCATCAGAAGCTGTACTGGAGGCTGATGGTGGTGTACGAATCGAGCTTTTCGCGGCCAACCGGGACGTTACTGTTGCGCTTCGCCGTGAAGCTCGCCACCAGGTCGAGCTCGCCGACGAGCTGCGACGAGATCGAGGTCACCGATTCGACATAGGTGTTGAAGTCACCGGCTTCAACCGCCATCTGGTGGGAGAAGTCCGAGCTTTCGCCGAAGTCGAGAAAGTAGCTCAGCGCCAGCCGGCCGATGTTTTCATCCTGTTCCGTGCCGTCGGTCCGGTCCGTCTGCCGGCCACCGACACCGATTTCCAAGTCAAGGCGCTGCCGGTCGCTCTGGAAGAGCCGGCGGCCATAACCTATGGCCTCGCTGGTGCGCCGATCGAAGCCCGCGAATTCGTTGGTCTCCCAGTTGAGCGCGAGAAACAGGTAGTTCTGCTCACCCAGCTTGCGGTCGGCCTTGTAACCGGCCCGGTAGTTCCGCGCGGTGGTGGTCTCGGCGTCCTTGGAATAGATCGCGTTCACGACGGCGCCGTGGCGCCAGTCGGGCCGGTCCCAGCCCAGGACGAGCTTGCCGTTCAGGTTGGTGGTGTCGGTATTGCCACGCGAGGCGATGTAACCGAGCTGGGCGCGGCCGGCGAACTGGTCGGACTCATCGGCGAGCGGCACCGTGGTACTTCCCACCGTGTCGAACTCGCCCCAGATCGAATCGGCCTGGGCAGGAGCAACCATGAGACACAATCCCGCCATCACCGGCCATCGCATTGGGAATGTCATTTCGTCCTCGTCTGAGTCGCGCGGGGACGGCGGAACGAATGCCGCCGCAGCGAGCGGGTTATTATAGGGCCCGAATGCGAATACTTAAGCGAAAATTCCCACGCTCTTCCCCGGAAAGTCGTGATTCCTTTCATGATTTCCCCTTGCTCGACGCCGACGCCTGCGTGAAATGCGGCCTGTGCCTGCCTCATTGCCCGACCTACGCATTGCACCAGCATGAAGGCGATTCGCCGCGCGGACGCATCGCGCTGATGCAGGGACTCGCACAAGGCGAGCTCGATCCCCGCGGAAGCGCAGTGCAGCACCTCGACGGCTGCCTGGTCTGCCGGGCATGCGAACCGGTCTGTCCTGCCGAGGTTCCCTATGGCCGCCTGATAGACGCGGGCAGAACGGGGCTGTGGCGCGCGGGACGCCGCCCTTCCGCGCTGTGGCGGCTGCTGGCGGCCTTCCGCCGCACGCCGCGGCGGATTGCGGTGCTTGAGCGGCTGCTGCTGTTCGCGCACCGCTCAGGCGTCATCGGCCTGTTCCGTCACCTGCCCGTTCCACGGCTGCGCCGGCTGGCGGCCCACGTCACCCGCCCTCATGCTGCTCCGAAGCCTGGCCGCCACCCCGCGAAAGGCGAACGCCGCGGCGAGGTGATGCTGTTTCTCGGCTGCGTGGCCCGCCCGCTCGATGGCCGCGTACTGCACGCCTGCGTCAACGTGCTGACGGCGATGGGTTACGACGTGAACATCCCGGCAGCGCAGGGATGCTGCGGCGCCATGGATGCGCACGCCGGCGACAGGGAGACGGCGCAGCGTCTCGTCACGGCCAACGTCGCGGCATTCGGCGGCGATTCGGAGATTCTTTCGGCCGCCAGCGGTTGCGCCATCGTCATGCGCGAGTCCGGCGATGCGTCCGGCGCCCGCGTGCACGATGTGATGGATTTCATCAGCCGCCACGCCGACGCCCTGCCGGCGCTTCGACCCTTGCATGGCCGCGTGCTCGTCCATCAACCCTGCACGCAACGCAACGCATTGCGCGAAGGCAGGCCAACGGAACTGCTGCGCCGAATTCCCGATCTGGAGATTGCGGAACTCGCCTGGCGCGACTGCTGCGGCGCTGCCGGCAGTTACCTGTTCGAGCATCCTGGCGAGGCCGACGCGCTCGGCACCCGCCTGCTCGCGAGCATCACCGCCGCGCCGGATTACCTCGTCACCTCCAACACCGGCTGTTCCATCCACCTTGCAAGGCTGCTGCGCGAGCAAGGCATGGCCGTGAAGGTACGGCATCCAGTCGAGCTGCTTGCGGAATCACTCGGCGTATAATCAGGCCATGCAACGCCAACTCAATTTCATCGACCATCTCCTTGCCAGCGCCGACAACGCCCTGCGCACGGTGCTCGGCTCGCACATCAATCACGCCGGCCGTCCGAATCCCGCCAGGGACCTGCCGGAAACCGTGACGGACGAACGCGAACGGCAGCATTCGGCGGGCCTGATGCGCGTCAACCATGCCGGGGAGATTGCCGCGCAGGCGCTGTACCAGGGGCAATCGGTGTTCGCGCGCGACGCCACGGTGCGCGAATCGATGCGCCAGTCGGCGGAAGAGGAAGTCGATCATCTCGCCTGGTGCGAGGAGCGGCTGGCGGAGCTGGGCAGCGCGCCGTCGAAACTCGCGCCGTTCTGGTATGCCGGTTCCTTCGCCATCGGCGCGCTGGCAGGCGCGGCCGGCGATCGCTGGAGCCTGGGATTCGTGGCGGAGACGGAACGGCAGGTGGAAGCGCATCTCGACAGCCACCTGGAGCGCCTTCCCGAGCACGATGCGCGCAGCCGCGCCATCGTCGAACAGATGAAGATCGACGAAATCCACCACGGCGAAAAGGCGATGCAGCTTGGCGCCGCGAGGCTGCCCTGGCCGATCCGGCGGCTGATGCGGCTCACCTCCAAGGTGATGACCACCACCGCCTACCGGCTGTAACGGCGCAAAAGGAACGGGGCCTTGCGGCCCCGTCGTTTCAGTCCTCGATCTCCGAGCGATTGCCGCGCTTGATGTTGCGGCCGTAGAAGATCTCGTGCATCTCGCGCTCGACCCGCTCCCAGATGATTTCCTGCTCTTCGGGATCCAGCTCGTCGACGCCGGTGCCGAACAGGTAGTTGTCGAGATCGAACTCCTTCAGCAGCATCTTCGTGTGGAAGATGTTCTCCTGGTAGACGTTCACGTCCACCATGCGATAACGCTCGCGCGTATCCTCGGAGAGGAAGTTCTGGATCGAATCGATGTTGTGATCGATGAACAGCTTGTCGCCGTTGATGTCCCGCGTGAAGCCGCGCACCCGGTAGTCGATGGTGACGATGTCCGACTCCAGCGCGTGAATCAGGTAGTTCAGTGCCTTCAGCGGCGAGATCTTGCCGCAGGTCGACACGTCGATGTCCGCACGGAAGGTTGAAATCCCGTTGTCCGGATGCATCTCGGGATAGGTGTGCACGGTGATGTGCGACTTGTCCAGGTGCGCCACCACGGCGTCGGGCAGCGGGCCCGGCGATTCCGTCGTCGCGGATCGCACCAGATCGGGCTGCAGCACCGGCTCCTCGGAGATCAGCATCGTCACGGACGCGCCCTGCGGGTCATAGTCCTGGTGAGCGATGTTGAGAATGTTGGCACCGATGATGTTGGAAACATCCGTCAGGATCTGCGTCAATCGCTCGGCGTTGTACACCTCGTCGATATATTCGATGTATTCCTTCTGGTGTTTCTCCGTCTTCGCGTAACAGATGTCGTAGATGTTGAAACTCAGGGTCTTGGTGAGGTTGTTGAAGCCCTGCAGCTTCAGCTTGTTGTCCGCCATCATTGCTCCTGCCATTCTGTGCCGCGCCGCGACAGGGGTGGCTCCGGGAAGTGGAAGCGGCGAATTATCGCGATTTGCGGCGGCCATGAACAGCCTTTGGGGGCATCGGCTTGCCTTCGCCATGACCTTGTATTACAAGAGGCGGACACACTGCGTCCGAACGGTAAGTACGTGACTGAGAAAGAAAAAACCTTCAGGCCTTTCAACAATCCGGCCATCGACCGGTTCCTGTCCATCTGCCACATCAAGCAGGTGCCCAGCAAGACCGTGGTGATCCACGCCGGGGACGTGCCCGACACCCTCTATTTCATCATCGAAGGCTCGGTGGCCGTCGCCCTGGAGGACGAGGACGGCAACGAGATGGTCGTCACCTACCTGAACCGCGGCGAATTCTTCGGCGAGATGGGCCTGTTCATGGAACAGTCCAAGCGCTCCGCCTGGGTCCGCACCCGCACCGAGTGCAAGCTCGCGGAGATCCACTACGACCGCTTCAAGCGCCTCGCCAACGATGACCCCGAGCTGCTGTTCGAGCTGGCCAGCCAGATGGCCGCGCGCCTCGGCCGCACCACCCGCAAGGTCGGCGACCTCGCCTTCCTGGACGTGACCGGCCGCATCTCGCGCGTGCTGCTGGACCTGTGCAAGGAACCGGACGCGATGACGCACCCGGATGGCATGCAGATCCGCATCAGCCGCCAGGAAATCGGCCGCATCGTCGGCTGCTCCCGGGAAATGGCCGGGCGCGTGCTGAAGGCGCTGGAGGAAAACGGCCACATCGAGGTCTCCGGCAAGACCATCGTGGTGCTCGGCGCCACCCCGCGCGGCCAGGAAACCGAGCTGACCGCGGGACTGAATTTCAAGTAGGCAAGACGACAAGAGGTACGTCGCATGGAATGCGAAACACTGGGCAGGAAGCAGAACGTTCTTGTACGGCGGCAGCGACTCATGCCGGGGCAGAGTTCGCCCTGGCACACCGACCCGCTGCACCGCTTCACCACGGTCCTCAGCGGCACGGAAATCACCATCGAATTCCGCGACGGCGGCGAGAAGATCGCCGTCCCGGTCCACGCCGGGCTGTGCGACTGGGACGTGCCCGAGCCGCGGGTACACCGGGCGGTGAACACCGGCTCGGAAGTCTACGAAGAGATCGTGGTGTTCCTGCTCGGCGACGAGAACGACGACCCTCAGCCGGTGGCCAGCACCGGCTGAGCCTGCCGCGTCGATTCAAGAAAGTTCTTCAGCAGCGCGTGACCGTGCCGGGTGAGGATGGCCTCGGGATGGAACTGCACGCCTTCTATCGGCAGCTCCCGGTGCCGCACGCCCATGATCTCCTCCAGCGCGCCGTCTTCGGTCTCGGTCCAGGCCGTCATTTCCAGGCAGTCCGGCAGCGAGGATTTCTCGATCACCAGCGAGTGGTAGCGCGTGGCCTCATAGGGTGACGGCAGCCCGCGAAACACGCCCTTGCCGCGGTGATGGATCATCGAGGTCTTGCCGTGCATCACCTGCCCCGCGCGCACCACGCGGCCGCCGAACACCTGGCCGATCGCCTGGTGGCCAAGGCAGACGCCGAGGGTGGGAATCACGCTGCCCAGCTGCCTGACCACTTCCATGGAGATCCCCGCCTCGTTCGGCGTGCACGGCCCCGGCGAGATCACGATGTGGCTGGGCGCGAGCGCACGGATCTCCGCGGGCGTGATCTCGTCGTTGCGCTTCACCTTCACTTCCGCACCCAGCTCCAGCAGGTACTGCACCAGGTTGAAGGTGAAGGAATCGTAGTTGTCGATCATCAGGATCATGACGCGCGCTCCGCGAAATGCCCCGGCAGCTCCGCCAGCGAGTCGAGCAGCAGCCGGGGCGCGAGCGAGGGCAGGTCCTCGCCGCGATGATAGCCGTAAGTGACGCAGGCGCAGTCGATTCCCGCCCTTCTCGCCGCGTAAATGTCCGTGGCCGAGTCACCGATCATCAGCGTCTGCGCCGCCGCCATGTCGAACTGTTCCATGGCGTGCAGCAGCGGCCGCGGGTCGGGCTTCTTCCAGGGCAGCGTGTCGCCGCCGAGCACCATCGCGAACGCGGATGCCAGCCCCAGTGTCGCCAGCAGCTCCGTGGCGATGCCTTCCGGCTTGTTGGTGACCACCGCGAGCGTGACTCCCCGCGTGCGCAGGAACTCCAGGCATTCCTGCACGCCGGGATAGATGGTGGTCTCGACGCAAACGCGTCGCGCGTAATGGGCGAGATAACGGGAATAGAGCGTTTCCACCGCCGCGTCGTCATCGCTGCCGCGCATGTCACGGGAGATGGCGCGGGCGGCGAGATCGCGCGCACCGGTGCCGACCCAGGCACGCACCTCGTCGAGGCCGGCCTCGGGGCGGCCGAGCTCGACCAGCGCGCGATTCAGCGCCACGGCGATGTCCGGCACGCTGTCGACCAGCGTGCCGTCCAGATCGAACAGCGCGAGCCGCGGCAGGCGCAGCGGAAGAAGCTCAGGTTGCATGTCAGGCGGCGCGCGCCCTGGCGATCTCCGCGCGCATCTCGGCGATGACCTTGGCGTAATCCTTCGCGCCGAAGATCGCGGAACCGGCCACGAAGGTATCCGCGCCGGCCGCGGCAATCTCGCCGATGTTGTCCACCTTCACGCCGCCGTCGATTTCCAGGCGGATGTCGCGGCCGGACTGGTCGATGAGGCGGCGCGCGGTGCGCAGCTTGTTGAGCGCCTCGGGAATGAACTTCTGCCCGCCGAAGCCCGGGTTCACCGACATGATCAGCACCATGTCCACCTTGTCGAGCACATGATGCAGCCAGCTGAGCGGCGTGGCGGGATTGAACACCAGGCCCGCCTTGCAGCCCGATTCATGGATGAGCCCGAGCGTGCGATCAATGTGCTCGGAAGCCTCGGGATGGAAGGTGATGTACGTGGCACCGGCCTTGGCGAAGTCCGGGATGATGCGGTCCACCGGCTTGACCATGAGGTGCACGTCGATGGGCGCGGTCACGCCATGGTTGCGCAACGCCTCGCAGACCAGCGGGCCGATGGTGAGATTCGGCACGTAGTGATTGTCCATCACGTCGAAATGCACGATGTCCGCGCCCGCCGCCAGCACGGCGTTCACTTCCTCGCCCAGGCGGGCGAAATCGGCGCTGAGGATGGAAGGAGCGATCAGGTCGGTCATGGCGTCTCCGGTTGCGCGGCTGCGCGGAAGGGGGCAGATTCGATGAAGGCGCGATTATAACGGATAGCCCATGCCCTCACTGCCCACTGCCCTGCTGGACATCGTCACCGCCCTGCACTGGCTGGCCATCGTCGCCTGGATCGGCGGACTGTTCTTCGCGTGCCTGGTCCTGCGCCCGGCGCTCTCGAGCCTGCCGGCGGCGACGCGCGAGCAGGCCTGGCAGGCGACGATGGCGCGCCTGCTGCCATGGCTGTGGGCAGGCATGGCGCTGCTGTTCATCACCGGCCTTGCCCAGGTCTACGCGATCTTCGGCAGCTTCCGCTTCGCCGCCGCGCGCGTGCACTGGATGGCGGCGGCAGCGTCGCTGATGCTGGCGCTGTTCCTGGTGATGCGCTTTGGCCCCTGGCGTTCATCGCAGCGCGCGCACCATCGCCTGCTGGCCGCGCAACTTGCCATCGGCCTGCTCACCCTCCTTGCCATCAACCACCTACAGGAACGATAGCCATGAGCATGAACAAGCTGACCCCGGTGCTGTTCGTGGATGACATCGCATTGCAATTGCCTTTCTGGAAGGAAACCCTGGGCTTCGAGACCGTCGTCGAAGTGCCCGAAACCGAAGGCTCGGAAAAGACCGGCTTCATGATCCTCAAGCGCGACCAGGTCGAGGTCATGCTGCAGACCTGGAAGAGCATCGAGGAAGACATCGGCTGGCGCGAGCGCAGTGCGCAGAGCTCGCTGTTCATCGAGGTCTCCGACATCGATGACATCGAGCGGCGCGTGCAATCGCTGGACAAGGTGATCCCGCGCCGCAAGACCTTCTACGGCGCCACCGAGATCGGCGTTCGCGATCCGGCCGGCAACCTGGTCACCTTCGCGCAATTCGAAGCATGACGCTTGTCGCCGCCCTGCGCCGCGCGCTCGACGAGCACGCCGATCCCGCGATCGCCGCGGGACAGGCCGCCTACATGCAGAACATCCAGCCGTTTCGCGGCGTGAAGACACCCGAGCGCCGCGCACTGCTGCGCGCATGTCTGGCGGCGCATCCCGTCACGGACTACGAATCGTACCGTGCCGGCGTGCGCGAACTGTGGCGGGGAAAATTCCGCGAGGAACGCTATCTCGCGCTCGACCTCGCGGCGCGCCTCAAGCCCTTCCGGCGCGATGCGCTGCCGCTGTTCGAGGAAATGCTCGCGGAGACGGACTGGTGGGACGTGCTCGACCCGCTCGCCACCGACCTGCTCGGCGGCGCCTTGCGTGGGCAGCCGGCAATGCTTGCAGCTCGCGTGCGCACCTGGCGCGACGATGATCACCTGTGGACGCGGCGCGCGGCGCTGCTGGTGCAGCTCAAGTACCGCCAGGACACCGACCGCGAGCTGCTGGCGGAAACCATCCTTCAGCTCGCGCCGGAAAAGGAGTTCTTCATCCGCAAGGCGATCGGCTGGGCGCTGCGCGAGTACGCGAAGACCGAACCACGCTGGGTGAAGGCATTCGTGGCCGAACATGAGAACGAACTTTCCGCGCTGAGCCGGCGGGAGGCGTTGAAGCACGTCGATGGGCGCGCTCAGCGCATGCCGCGCGCCTCGCGGACAAGCTCGTAGGCGGCGCGGATCTCACGGGTCTTCTCCTCGGCAAGCGCGCGCATGTCGCCGGGCAGGCCCTGCGCGGCCAGCTTGTCGGGATGGTGGCGACTCATCAGCTTGCGGTAGGCGCGCTTGACCTCGCCGTCGCTGGCCTCCGGCGTGACGCCGAGCAGCTCGTAGGCTTCCGCCAGTTCCGATTTCGCCGCGCGTTGCGCCGACGCGCGCTGCCGCGCGCCGCCGCGCTGGTGACGTTGCGCGGCGAGGATGAGCGCCTCCAGCTGGTGCAGTTCGGCCGCGGAGACGCCGAGATGGCGCGCCAGCCTTTCCATCAGCTGCCGCTGCACGCCGGACATGGGGCCATCCGCGAGCGCGGCTTCGAGTTGCAGCTCCATGAAACTGCGCACCAGCATGCGACTGCGGCCGCAGGCGCGCGCGAACCGCTGCATCACCTCGTCCAGCGGAAAGTCGGCGCGCTTGCCGTCGCTGAACAGGCGGATCGCTTCCCTGACTTCCGGCTCGGACAGCGACATGCGCGCCATGATGCCGCGCGCGGTGCGGATTTCCTGCTCGGACACCCGGCCGTCGGCCTTGGCGACGTGGCCCATCACGGAGAAGGCGGTCTCGAAGAATATCTGCCGCACGCCCGGCAGCGCGTCGGTGCCTTCGAACAGGCGTTGCTGCAGCACCCAGCCGACGAACGCGCCCACCAGGCCCCCAAGGAGATTGTGCGTGAGCAAAAGACCGAGGACGAATCCGGCCAGCGCGCCCCACCCATTGAACGGCATTCGCGGAATTTCTCGTTTGCGGGAGGGCGCCTAAGCTAACCGGAAGCGGGGTTCGCGGCAACCGCGGACGCTGGACGGCAAAGCCGCGATTCTTCAAGATACGCCGCTTTCCCCTGCGCGGTTTTCGAGGTTCCGGCGATGTCCCAGGCCCTGCACCAGTCCACGCTCACCAGCGTCGAGCTCATCCATCGCGGCAAGGTGCGCGATGTCTACCGCATCGACGCCGAACGGCTGCTGATCGTGGCCACGGATCGTCTGTCCGCCTTCGACGTCATCCTGCCGGACCCGATCCCGGGCAAGGGCCGGATTCTCACGCAGATTTCCAATTTCTGGTTCGCGCGCACCCGGCACCTGATGCCGAATCACATCCTCGACGTGCCGCTCGCCGACATCCTCACCCCCGAGGAAGTCGCGCAGGTGGAAGGCCGCGCCGTGGTGGCGCGCAGCCTGAAGGCGCTGCCGGTGGAGGCGATCGCGCGCGGCTACATCATCGGTTCCGGCTGGAAGGAATATCAGTCGAGCGGATCGATCTGCGGCATCCCCCTGCCCGCCGGCCTGCGCCAGGCCGACCGCCTGCCCGAGCCCATCTTCACGCCGTCCACCAAGGCCGCGGTCGGCGACCACGACGAGAACGTCAGCTTTGAAGCGGTGATCAACACCATCGGCCGCGAGCTGGCCGAGAAGGTGCGCAAGGCCACGCTCGACATCTACGCCTTTGCCGCCGGGCACGCGCTCGCCCGCGGCATCATCATCGCCGACACCAAGTTCGAATTCGGCATCGATGATGACGGCACGCTGTACGTGATCGACGAAATGCTCACGCCCGACTCGTCGCGCTTCTGGCCGGCGGACACCTGGCGTCCGGGCATCTCCCCGCCCAGCTTCGACAAGCAGTTCGTGCGCGACTACCTCGAGACGCTGGACTGGAACAAGACCGCGCCCGGCCCCAGGCTGCCCGCGGAGATCATCGAGAAGACGATGGCGAAGTACCAGGAAGCCTACGACCGCCTGACCGCGAGCTGAAGCTCAGCGCGCTTCCGCCCACGCGCGGATGTGACGATGCAGCTCGCGCACGCCGTCGGTGAGCGCCGCCGGGCCCGGCTGCAGGATGATCGATGACTTGATCTCGTGCAGCTCGGCGTCGCGCACCGCCGGAATCGCCTCGAAGCCCGGCCGCGCCGCGACCTTCTCCGGCCGGAACTTCTTGCCGCACCAGGAACCGAAGATGATGTCCGGCCGGCGGCGGATGACTTCCTCGCCCGAGGCGTGGATGCGGTTCTTCGCCAGCGGCTCGCGTGCGAATTCCGGGAAGATGTCCTCGCCGCCGGCGATCTCGACCAGCTCCGACACCCAGCGTATTCCCGAGATCATCGGCTCGTCCCATTCCTCGAAGTACACCTTCGGCCGGCGCGGCAGCGTCGCCGCGGATGCCCGGACCTCCTCAAGACCCGCCTGCAGTCTTTCCGCAAGCGCCTCCGCCTTCGCCTGGCAACCGATCATGCCGCCCAGCATGCGGATCATGCGCAGGATTTCCGCCACGGAACGATGGTTGAAGACATGCACCTCGACGCCATGCCGGACGAGTTCCGCGGCGATATCGGCCTGGATGTCGGAGAAACCGAGCACGAGGTCGGGCGACAGTTCGAGAATCTTCTCCAGCTTGGCGCTGGTGAAGGCCGAAACCTTCGGCTTTTCCTTGCGCGCCCGCGCCGGCCGCACCGTGAAACCGGAGATGCCGACGATGCGCCAGTCCTCCTCCAGCAGGTACAGGGTTTCGGTGGTTTCCTCGGTGAGGCAGACAATGCGTTCCGGATAACTCATCGGCGTTCTGCTAGCATCGCGTTCATGACGACCGCGGACGCTACCACACATCCCTACGACGCGCTGACGCCCGATGTGGTCCTCGACGCCGTCGAGCGCGTGCGCGGTCATTCCGACGGGCGCCTGCTGGCGCTGAACAGCTACGAGAACCGCGTCTACCAGGTCGGCATGGAAGACGGCCCGCCGCTGGTGGCGAAGTTCTATCGGCCTAAGCGCTGGACGGATGCGCAGATCCGCGAGGAACACGCCTTCACCCTGGAACTCGCCGCGGCGGAAATCCCCGTGGTCGCGCCGCTCATCATCGACGGCGAGACGCTGTTCGAGCACGCCGGCTTCCGCTACGCGCTGTATCCGCGGCGCGGCGGCCGCGCCCCAGAGCCCGGCAACATGGACCAGCTCGAATGGCTGGGCCGCTTCATCGGCCGCATCCATGCGGTGGGCTCGATCAAGGTGTTCGATCACCGCCCGAAGCTGAACGCCCATGCCATGGGCCATGAAAGCATCGACTTCCTTGCCACCGGCGACTGGCTGCCGCCCTACCTGCGGGCCAATTTCCTGGACGCCGCGGGACAGGCGCTGCAACTGGTCGAGGAAATCTTCGAGACGGTCACGCCAAGGCGCATCCGCCTGCACGGCGACTGCCACCCGGGCAACATTCTCTGGACCGACAGCGGACCGCATTTCGTCGACCTCGATGACTGTCTCAGCGGCCCGGCCATCCAGGACATCTGGATGCTGCTCGCCGGCTCGCGCCACGAGCGGGAAGCGCAGCTGCGGCTGTTCCTGTCAGGCTACGAGCAGTTCCACGCCTTCGATCCCTTCGAGCTGCTGCTGGTGGAGTCGCTGCGCACCCTGCGCATGATCCATCACATGGGCTGGCTGGCGCGGCGCTGGGACGATCCCGCCTTCCCGGCTGCCTTCACCTGGTTCAACACGCCGCGCTACTGGGAAGAGCAGCTGGACGCGCTGCGCGAGCAACTCGACGCCATGCAGGAACCGCCGCTGCGCCTGCACGACTGAGCGCCTTCACCCAGTCCTCTTCCACGTAAAAATAA